>Ga0209107_10002041_pt1 | contig 11223 bp, 5 predicted proteins | sample LakErihyJuly2011_2_FD_187460 | JGI IMG/M metagenome (GOLD analysis project Ga0209107, IMG submission 187460) | Freshwater microbial communities from dead zone in Lake Erie, Canada - CCB hypolimnion July 2011 (SPAdes) (version 2) | ecosystem: Environmental > Aquatic > Freshwater > Lentic >... | reverse complement strand
CACGGTTCGTTTTGCTTCGTCCAGCGCCGTTTTGTGTACCGAGAAGGTCGTGGTTCGTTAAGAACATTGTTCACGCGCGCCGCGCGGAAAAAGGAAAGGGGCGGTCTCGTGAGAGACCGCCCCTTTTTTTATTGGACGCGAACGCTTAAAAAGAGAATCAGTGCGCTACTTGGAAGCGTTGGGTGGTGCGTTCTGCGCCGTTGGTGAATTCCACCACGTACAGACCGTTGGTCCAAGCTGCTACCGGCAGGGCGAGTGTGTTCTCGCCGCTCAACGCAGCAGCATATACCGTTTGACCCAGTGCGTTCACCACGCGAACACTGCCGCTGGTGTGCTCACCAAAGGAAACTACAGCAGTTTGGTTGGCGGGGTTGGGGGTAACGCGAACCGCATGGGTCGTTTCTTCGCCCAAGCCTACGCCGCTGGCAGTCAGGTTCGCAGATTGGTAGATCTCCTTGGTAGTCATGTCTTGAATCCACACCATAACGCCCAAATCCGTGAAGTCTTCCACCGTGTGCGCTGTAGCGTGGTTAACCGGTGCCGACGCATTTGCGGGAAGAATGTAAGCGCCGTTGAAGGTGTAGGAAAGTGGTTTGCTCTGCAACACGTTTTCGGTCAGGTTGGTCAATGCGGTGCCGTTGGCGTCTGGAACCATCTTCTTCATGACGGTGTAAAAAACGGTCTCGCCGTTTGACTTAACGTTTTGCGTGGTGGACTTTTCGTAGATGGCCACTTGCAAGGAGAGGGATTTGGAGGTGGTCACCAACGGGGAGATGTCGATGTTCATGTCCACCTTTTGAGCGGCCGCATCAACGGTGTAGTAACCGGAAAGATTCATGAACGATGGCTTGGACTTAAATCCGTTGAGGATGTTCTGGGTAATTTGACCCGCGTGTCCGTTCCAGCCGCCGTCGATTTGTGCGTTTGGAACCGAGTTCACGCCGTACAGGGTGCGCTTGGCAAGGGCTTCTGCCGTGAAGTACGGATCACCCGTTCCTGGCCAGCTCATTTGGTATTTGATGTAGTTGTAGTCACCGGCCACCTGAGCGTCCATCAACGTTTTGAACGTCGCATTGGCGGGGGCGCAAGGACCGCAGGTAGACGAGCTGAATACTTCAATGAGCGGACGACGAACAGCGATGTTGCTCACCACCACCACTTGTTTGGTCACGGTGTCGTTTTGCGGTGCTGGATCCGTTTGTCCGTTGGGGTTGGAGGTCCAAAACTTCAGGGTGTACGTGCCGGTAGCCGACGGAGTCCACGCGGTGGGGTGGGTCAGGGTGCCCGTTGCTGCCGGTGCCATATTCACACCAGAAGCTGCGCCCGATACGGTAGCGCCGTTGTTTACTTTGTAGTTGACCGTTGCGCTGGTAACGGCATTCGCACCGCCGTTCAAGTACGATGCGGCAACCGTAAAGGGAGCTTGGTTCAAAACCAGGTAGTCAGCAACGTTCAAGCTGTTCGCAATCAGGTTGTTGCTGGGTTGGGTTCCGGGGATGAACTCGTAGTATTTGTTGTCTCCAGCCGTGGCGTCGGTACCGGCTTGGGCGGCTACGTTGGGCGATCCGTTCACGCTGTAGGCGGTGGTGCTGTTGACCTGGATGCCGATGGCAAAGGTTGCGCCGGTGCAGGAGTTGCGTTGGTCTACTACATAGATTTTGTTGGTAGACTCTTCCAAGACCATGGACCAGTAGGTCCAGCAGGTGTTGTTGGGGATGCTGAACGACGAGAACATGACCCAATGTTGGCGGTTAGGTGCCGTACCAAAAGTCTTGTTAACAATAAAATCGTTGGCGCCGGTAGAGGCCAGTCCCCAGATGCATACGGAATTGTCTGGAATTCCGGCGTTGGGCAAGGCGGCTTTGGTGTAACTCGGTGCCGTAGCGGCGTTCGCATCAAAGGTCAAAACACCGGAGGTGCTCACCTTGTATTGCGTAACGGGGCTGCCGTTGAAGTTGAAGACAAACGGCAAGGTTTGAACCGTCGACCAAGCAGGTGAAGCCGCGGGGGCTGCAGAAATGGTGGTCCAACTGGTGGCCAAGCCGTTGCCAACGGGGTATTCTGAGTCCGTATTGATTCCTCCAGGGTTGCCGTTAACCGATCCTGGTAGGTAGTAGTACTGGGCTGCAGCAGGCGTTGCCAAAAGGGCAAGGGCCACGGTGCCCAAAGCGAATAGGATTTTTTTCATGGGGGTAGGGGTTGAATTCAGGGAGCACAAAGTACATATTTTTCCATACAAAACCGCTATTTTTGCCGACTCGTACCGAAATACAATAAGTTCGGCCCACTTGCGTTACCCGTCCAGTATGTACCATCATTTTCGCGGTTTTTTGGTTGCTAAGGCCCCCACCCATGCGGTGGTGGATTGCGCGGGAGTGGGCTACTTCCTCCACATCTCGTTGACCACGTACGGTTCTCTGGCCACGCTGCCAACGGACGGCTCGTGCGAGGTGTTCCTTTACGCTCATGCGGTTTACCGCGAGGATGCTCAAATTTTGTACGGTTTCTCCACTCCGGAAGAGCGTGATGTGTTTTTGCTTTTGCTCAGCGTTTCCGGCATAGGATCGGGCACAGCCCGCATGATACTCTCTTCCATGACCCCCGCGGAAGTGGTGGAGACCATCGCTTCAGGCAATTCCGGACGCCTCCAAGCCGTCAAAGGAATCGGAACGAAGAGTGCCCAGCGCTTGGTGGTGGACCTTCGGGACAAAATGAGTCGGTGGTCCGGCGCAACCGGTGTGGGCGGAACGGCAGAGGGGCCCGGCAGCGGCAGGGCAGAGGCCATTGCCGCTCTGGAAGTGCTCGGTTTTTCGCGGGTCGCCGTGGAGAAAGCGGTGGCTGCAGCGGTTGCGGCCAAGCCGGACGCAGGTGTAGAAGCATGGATCAAAACGGCATTGGTGGCACTGTGATGCAACTGCCGGTAGCTTTGATGCGTTTGTGGACAACGCTTTTGGCGGTTGTGCTGCTTCCTTTTGGGGCTTGGGCACAGGCAGACAGCAGCGGCGGACCCAACCCATGGAACTACCCCGGCCAAGTTCAGTCCAACGGATTTCGCACGGAAACTACCTTTGACCCTGCCACCGGTTTGTACAAGGTACAGCGGTTCATGGGCGATGTGCCGTTGGGCATTCCGGAGTTTTTCACCGCGTCGCAGTACCGCGAACGCATGTTCAATTTGCAAGAAACGCAATCTTGGCAAGACCGATTGGCCCAGAGCGGTAGAGCCGGCGGCGAAGGCCGGGAGGGTTCCAGCTTGATTCCGGACATGTTTGTGTCCAATGAGGCATTCAAAAACATCTTTGGCAGCAATGCCGTGGAGGTTCGGCCCCAGGGAACCGCTGAATTGCGGTTTGGTGTGCGGTACCAAAAAATTGAGAACCCCATGATTCCGTTGCGCAATCAGCGCACGTGGGCCTTGGATTTTGATCAGCGCATGCAGGTAAACGCCACGGGCAAAGTGGGCGATCGTCTGAATTTGCAGATGAACTACGACACGGAGGCGACGTTTGCTTTTGAGAATAAAACGAAGCTGGATTTTCGCGGACAGGAAGACGACATTGTTAAGTCTTTGGAACTGGGAAACGTTAGTTTGCCCATGACCTCCAGCTTGATCACCGGTGCGCAGTCTTTGTTTGGGGTGAAAGGCCAGTTCCAGTTTGGCAAAACCACGGTAACCACCTTGCTTTCCGAGCAGCGCAGCCAGAGCCAAAGCATCAACATTCAGGGGGGTGCCACGGCGCAACAATTTGAAATTGAAGCGGATCAGTACGAGGCCAATCGGCACTTCTTTTTGGGTCATTATTTCCGCGATCAGTACGAAAATGCGTTGGCCACCTTGCCGGTCATCAACAGTTCGGTGCAAATTACCCGGTTGGAGGTTTGGGTGACCAACCGTCGGTCCATGACCGAAGAAACCCGAAACATTGTGGCCTTCATGGACCTTGGGGAAACGGAAGGCCGCGCCTTCCGCAACACGGCCGCCGGGCGCCCCGGCTTGGTGCTCTTCCCCGGTCAGGCACTGGACGCCTACCCTTCCAACCGCACCAACCGCTTGAATCCTGAGCAATTGGTAGCTGAAGTGCCCGGGATTCGGGACATCTCGCAAGCATCAAGTGCCCTGACGGGCCTGAACCTGGACGCCAATCAGGAATTTTCGGAGTTGACCAACGCCCGAAAATTAGCACCAAACGAATACCGCTTTCATCCGCAGCTGGGTTATTTAACGCTGAATACCTCGCTCAACCAAGACGAAGTATTGGCCGTAGCCTACCAGTACACGGCAAACGGTCGCATTTACCAGGTGGGCGAATTTTCCAACGACGGCATCAACCCACCCAAAACACTCCTTCTCAAGCTGCTCAAGGGTCCGGTGCTCAACGTGCAAATGCCACTCTGGGATTTGATGATGAAGAACGTCTACAGCCTGAACGCGTTCCAGCTGGCTCAAGAGGATTTCCGCTTGGACATCTTGTACCGCAACGATGCCACCGGACTGCCCATTCCGTTTTTGCCGCAGTCCAGCATCAAGGATGAATTGCTGGTGCAAGCATTGGGCACGGACAAGGTGAACAACAACGGTGACCCTTTTCCCGACGGCATTTTTGACTACGTGGAGGGAATTACGGTGCATGCGCAAACGGGTCGCATTATTTTCCCGGTTCTGGAGCCTTTTGGCAGTGCTCTGGCCGCCAAGTTGACAACTCCGGCAGAGAAAAAGCGTTATGTGTTCCAGCAGCTGTACGACTCCACGCGTTTTCGGGCGCAAGCGGAAACCCAGCTGAATAAATTTGTCATCAAAGGCCGGTACAAGAGTGCGGGCGGTTCCGTCATCCAGCTCAATGCGTTCAACATTCCGCGCGGGTCTATTTCCGTGACGGCAGGTGGGACTAAATTAACCGAGAATCAGGATTTTACGGTGGATTATGCACTGGGTCAGGTGCGGATCTTGAACGAGGCGCTGCTGTCCAGCGGCGTGCCCATTCGCGTGAGTTTTGAAAACAACACCCTCTTTAATTTCCAAACGAAGACCTTCGTAGGAACGACCTTTGAGCACAAGTTCAGTCCCAACTTAACGGTAGGCGGTGCTTTGCTGAACATGAGGGAGCGTTCACTCACTCAAAAAGTGAACGCAGGGGAAGAACCCATCAACAACACCATTTGGGGGCTCAACACCCAGTTCCAAAAGAATCTACCGCAGTTGACCAAGTTGTTGGACAAGTTGCCGTTGATTTCCACCAAGGAATCCAGTTCGCTTCAATTTCAAGGAGAGGTAGCGCAGTTGTTGCCGGGCACTCCGCGGAGCATCAAGCTGACCGGATCCGCAACCACCTACATCGACGACTTTGAGGGCGCCCAAACGCTGATTGATTTGCGCGGCAACAACACCTGGACCCTCGCGAGTGTTCCGGACGGTCAATCCCGCTTGTTTCCAGAAGCCTCCTACAACAACTCGGTGACCTACGGATCCAACCGAGCGCGCACGTCTTGGTACATCATCGATCCAACTTTTTTTGCCAACACGGCCGCAACGCCTCAGAACATCCGCCAAGACCCTTCCATTCTGTCCGATCACCGGCAGCGAATGATTCCCATCAACGAGGTGTTTCCCAATCTACCCGTTCAGCCGGGCATGGCGCGCAACATCGCCATGTTTGACGTTTCGTTCTTCCCAGGCGAACGCGGGCCCTACAACTACGATGTGGAAGGTTTTCCCGGCTTGTCCAAGGGGCTGGACGCTCAGGGGCGTTTGAACGATCCCAAATCCCGCTGGGGCGGATTGATGCGGTCTTTGCAAATCAACAACTTTGAAGAGCAGAACATTGAGTTCATCCAGTTTTGGGTGATGGACCCCTTCTACGGCGACCCCACCGCCACGGGGGGCGATCTGTACTTTCATTTGGGCAACCTGAGCGAAGACATTCTCAAGGACGGCCGTCAGTCGTTTGAAAACGGTTTGTCTCCACTTGGATTGCGCGACGATTTGGATTCATCGGCCTGGGGATATACTTCTCGTTATCAGCCCATTACCGAGGCGTTTGGCACGGACCCCATTGCCCGTACCTTTCAAGATCTTGGACTGGACGGTTTGTCCGATGCGGACGAATTGCGTTGGCGAACGGATTTGGCCAATTCCTATGTTGAGCGCCTGACGGCTTTGTACGGAAGCACCTCCACGGTGGTACAGCAGGCCCTTGCGGACCCGGCTGGGGACAATTTCCGCTACTTCCGCGGCGACGATTTGGACAACGAGGGCGCCAATATTTTGGATCGCTACAAGAAATTCAACAGCCCCCAAGGGAACTCCAATACCGAAACCGTCAATGGGGTACCGGCGTCGGCCACCAACATGCCGGACAAGGAAGACATCAACCGGGACCAAACCATGAACAAGTCGGAGGCGTACTTTCAATACAAAGTATCGCTGCGTCCGGAGGACATTGTCGTTGGGAAAAACAACATTGCAGATATCTTCGAAACCACCACCGACGAACTTCCGGACCAAACCCGCAAGCCGGTTCGTTGGATTCAGTTCAAGATACCGGTATTTGAGCCGGAAGCACGCGTGGGCGGTATTTCCGACTTTCGTTCGATTCGCTTCTTGCGCATGGTCCTCAAAGGCTGGGACTCCTCTGTGGTCTTGCGTTTTGCCCGTCTGGATTTGGTGCGCGGCGAATGGCGTCGGTATCCGTTCTCCCTAGACGGTCTGCGCGAAGAAGTCCCCACGGATCAAGGTTCGGGAACCACCTTTGCCGTGAATGCGGTGAATTTGGAGGAGAACGGCGGGAAAACGCCCATTCCGTACGTTTTGCCCCCGGGAATCGACCGCCAAATCTTGTTGGCCAGCACGGCCCCAGTGCCGCAGAACGAACAGGCCATCAGCATGCGCATTTGCGGCCTTCGGGACGGCGATGCACGCGCGGTATTCAAGAACATGTCCGTGGACATGCGTTGGTACAAGCGTTTGCGTCTGTTCGTCCACGCCGAAGCGGCCGGTGCCGAAAGCCAATTGCGGGACGACGACCTCTCCATTTTTATTCGTTTGGGCAACGACTATTCCCAAAACTACTACGAGTACGAATTGCCGCTGAAGGTGACGCCTTGGGGCATCCGGGATCCAGATGCCATTTGGCCGGATGCCAACCACGTGGATTTGCCCTTGGAAGCCCTGACGCAACTGAAGTTGGAACGCGATCGCTTGATGCAAATAGACCCCAACTGGTTGCTGACCAATCCCTACGTAAAAGACTCGGCGGGCGCCACTTTCCGGGTGGTAGGCGTTCCCAACTTGGGACTGGTTCGTACCGTTCTCATCGGCGTTCGCAACCCCAAAAAGGTGGAGACGGGTGGGTCCGACGACGGCTACGACAAATGCGCTGAGGTGTGGATCAACGAATTCCGCATGGCGGATTTTGAAAACCAAGGGGGTGAAGCGGCTACCGCTCGGGCCAGTGTGAAGTTGGCGGATCTCGGCCAGGTGGTGGCCACCGGTCTTTACAGCGGCGTAGGATTTGGAGCAATCGATCAAGGCCCAACGGAACGCAATCGATTTGCATCGGCCTCTTACGACATTCAAGGAAACCTGGAGGTGGGCAAAGTATTGGGTTCTCAACGTTTGAAATTGCCGCTGTTCGTGAGCATGGCTCAGGAGTTCAAAACTCCCCAGTACAATCCTTTGAATCCGGACATTCAAGTAGATGATGCGGTTAAAAACTTGCCCGACGCTGCTTCGCGAGATTCTTTGCGCACCTTGGTCCAAGACCTCACGCAGCGCAGAAGTGTAGCATTGACCAACGTTCGCGTGGACCGCTCCCAGGCCGCCATGAAGAAGAATCCAACCCCTTTGGACCTCTCCAACTGGAATGCCACCTATTCCTTCAACGAGGTACTCCGTCGGGACGCCAACATTCAGTTCGACAACCGCCAGGATTACCGTGGGGCGCTCGCGTACGTCTACCAGGCCAAGCCCTTCAACCTTCGACCGTTCAAAAAAATAACGAACAAAAATCTTGCACTGATTCGGGACATCAACCTCAACCTAACCCCTTCTCGTTTCAGCGCGCGCACAGACGTTCAGCGCACCTTGCAGCTTCTGCAAATGCGTAACGTGGACAACCCGCAATTCAAACTTCCGGTCACCTACAACAAGAACTTCACGATGGAACGCACCTACGATTTGGTGTGGGATTTGAGCCAAGCCATCAAATTTGACTACAACGCCCGCATGCGTCTGCGGTTCGACGAGCGCCCGGGGCCCATGCAAGTGGATACGGTTCAGTTGTTTTTGTTGGATAATTTGCGTTCGGGCGGACGCCCCACGAACTACCACCACACGGCCAATATTGGCTGGCAGTTGCCCATCAACAAAATTCCTTATTTGGAGTTCATTCAGCTCCAAGCACGCTACACCGCGGAATACGATTGGCAAACCAATTCCCTCTTGGCCTCCATCAAAAAAATTGATTCGTTGGACTACGGATTTATGCTTCAGAATTCCGGGAAATGGGCGCTGACGGGAAACTTGAATTTCAATACGTTCTACAACAAGTTTCCGTTCCTAAAAAAGTACACGACGTCGACCAACAGAGGCAATGCGGCGCTGGGCGGACGCGGCATGCCCGCTTCACCCAAACCCACCGAGGAACAGCCAAAAGAAACCAAAAAGGGACCCCTCTTTTACGTCCTGAAAACGGGAGTTGGGTTCCTCACCATGGCCAAGACGGCCAACCTTTCCTACACGCGCAACACGGGCTCATCGCTCCCCGGGTTCAATCTGGCTCCGGTCTTGTTTGGAGGCAACGTGACGCAAAACTGGGCACCCGGCTGGGACTACCTGCTGGGATGGCAATTCCCAATAGAAGAGCGCGCTGCCAACAACGACTGGATGGTCAAGAACCGCAACCAGCCCAACCGACTTCAGCGCACGTTAACCGAGAACATCAACGTTCGGGCCCAGGTGGAGCCCCTGCCGGAATTCCGCATCGACCTCACCGCCCAGCGTACCTTTGGCGATCAGTACAGCAGTACCTACCGCTACAGCACCGGCCGCGGACCGGACACTGCATTTGGCCAAGGTTTCCGCCACTTCAGTCCGCAGCAACTGCAGAACTTCACGATGTCTTGGTGGGCCTTCAACTCCGCTTTTGAAAACAGCCCGGAACCGGAATTCAAGTCCGTCGTGTACGATTTGTTCCGCGCCAACCGTCTTGTTTTCTCCGACCGACTGGCCGCCCAGCATGCGTTGGACAACCCCGGTTACGTGCCCACCTATATTTCCGATCCCGATTCTTCGCGCTACGGATACGACGGATTCAGCGTCATTCAACAAGATGTTCTGGTGCGCAGCTTCTTGAGTGCCTACGGCGGAGATCCTGCGGCCACAGCGTCCCTAGGAGCCATAACAAGTGGTTTGCCGCGCCCCAACTGGAAGGTCAACTACACCGGCCTGCAGAACATCGAATGGGTGAAGCGCAATTTTACGTCCGTCGCCTTGAGCCACGGCTACACGGGCAACCTAACCGCCACCGGCATTCAGACGAACATGCTGCGGGCCCAGAAGCTGGAAGACAACCCCCTTAATCCATTCCCCCGCAACGACAACAACGACGTCCTGCCGGAATTGCAAATTGGGCAAATTTCCATGAGCGAGAACTTCAGTCCGTTGGTGGGGGTACAGGTGCGCACCAAGAGCAATGCCACCTTCAAGATGGACATCAACCGCAGTCGGCAAATTGCATTGAGCCTGGCCAACAACCAGTTCAACGAAACCAAGTCCCGCGACCTCACGCTCGGCGTGGGGTACATCATTCCAGACGTTAAGTTTACCGTTGTGGATCAAGCCGGCGGACGCACCCAGGTCAAAAGCAATTTGGAGCTCAAGTTGGACGTGAGATTCAACGACAACCAGACCGTCATCCGGAAAATTTTGGAGGATTTTGTGCAGCCCACAGCCGGCCAGCGCAGAACCACCATCAAGTTCACGGCCGATTACCGGTTGTCCCGACGCCTCACCGCGCAAGCCTACTACGATCAGTCTGCCAGTCGGTTCAAAACCGGCAATGCCTTTCCAACCGCTCAGGTGCAGGCGGGCTTTGCCTTCAAGTTGAATCTGGGCGGTTGATTTCCAAAGGGTTGTCCCCTATAGGTTCAATTGACGGCATTTTTTAACCACCCCCAGTCACCAGGAATCACAAATTTTCGTGAAACGGCACACCCCAACTAATTGGTGTTCGCTTTACCTTTGCAGCAAACACTACCGCCATGAACTTTCCGAGTGAACTCCTCTACACCAAAGACCACGAATGGATCCGCATCGAAGGCGACACCGCCACGGTGGGCGTCACGGACTTTGCCCAGTCTGAATTAGGCGATATCGTTTTTGTTGACATCCCTTCCGAAGGCGATTCCTTAGCAGCTGAAGCCGTTTTTGGTTCCGTGGAGGCCGTGAAGACTGTTTCCGATTTGTACCTCCCCTTGGCGGGCGAGATCTTGGAAGTGAACCCGGAATTAGACGCGGCACCGGAAAAAGTGAACAGCGATCCCTACGGTTTAGGATGGATGGTGAAGGTTCGCTTGAACGACGCCTCTGACCGCACTGGCTTGATGGACGTTGAGGCGTACAAGGCCTTGGTGGGTGCCTAAATTTTATTGGAAGTACTTAGGAAATACCACGGCCGCCCTCTGGGCGGCCGTGGTTTCTTTTTTTTCGCTCCAGACGCGCGAAGATTTGCCCCAAATTTTTTTGTCGGTTACGGACCTGGTTCTGCACGCCGGAGCCTATACCGGCTTGGCGTTTGCGCTCGCCATTGGTCGTGCGGAATCCAACGTTTGGTCCTGGAGGCGAATGATCGCAGCGTTTGCCGTTGGAACCTCATTAGAAGTTCTGCAGCCCTTGGTATCAGGCCGTTTTTTTGACTGGATGGACGTCTTGGCCAACGCTGCAGGAATTTTTTTGGGCACGGTTCTTGCGTCGTTCCTTACTAGGCGTATCTTTAACCCGTAATAACAAATCGGTATGAAAAACCGCAAAAACCCCGAAGTAGATCTCGAGCGTCGTCGCGGTCTATTCATGCAGATTGGTGCCGTCATCGCTCTGACGCTGACGGTTGCTGCTTTTGAGTGGAAAAGCTACGAGGCCACGGCGGGCTCTTTGGGTGACTTGAACGTCACTCTTGAGGACGAGGTCATTCCCTTGACCCAGAAGAATACACCTCCGCCCCCCCCCCC
>Ga0209107_10002040_pt1 | contig 11224 bp, 10 predicted proteins | sample LakErihyJuly2011_2_FD_187460 | JGI IMG/M metagenome (GOLD analysis project Ga0209107, IMG submission 187460) | Freshwater microbial communities from dead zone in Lake Erie, Canada - CCB hypolimnion July 2011 (SPAdes) (version 2) | ecosystem: Environmental > Aquatic > Freshwater > Lentic >... | reverse complement strand
ATGTGGTCGTGATGGAGTAGCTGGACGCGATGGTGCAAAAGGTGACGACGGTCGTGACGGCTGTCAAGGTCTTCCAGGTATGAGAGGCTCAGATGGTGCCCGAGGTGAAAAAGGAGAAAAAGGAGAATGTGGTCGTGATGGATTAGCTGGACGCGATGGTGCAAAAGGTGATAAAGGTGATGAGGGCTGTCAAGGTCCTCCAGGCATTAACGGCATGGATGGTGCCCGAGGTGAAAAAGGAGAAAAAGGAGACTGTGGTCGCGATGGTCAAAAGGGTGACCGTGGTGAGCCGGGTCTTCAGGGTATTCCCGGAGCAGCGGCTGCTAAGGGAGATCGCGGCGAGCGCGGTGAGAAAGGTTATACCGGTGACTCAGGAGATGTTGGAGACCGTGGTGAGAAAGGTGAAAAGGGAGAAAATGGTGAACGTGGCGAAAAAGGCGATAAAGGAGACTGTGGTGACCGAGGAGAGAAGGGCGAGCGTGGTGAAAAGGGTGACCGTGGTGAAAAGGGTGACATTGGAATGACAGGAGTATGTGGGCGTGACGGTGCAAAAGGTGACCGTGGCGATAAAGGCGATAAAGGCGAATGTGGTGACCGAGGAGAGAAGGGCGAGCGTGGCGACCGTGGTGATAAAGGTGATGACGGTGAGAGAGGGTTAACAGGTGAAAAGGGTGACCATGGTGATAAGGGTGAGAAGGGCGACAGGGGTGATGATGGTCATCACGGATGTGAAGGTCCCAGAGGCGACCGTGGTGAGAAAGGTGACCGTGGTGAACTAGGTCCTAAGGGAGACAAGGGAGACCGTGGTGAAAAAGGTGAACAAGGTGAAGAAGGCGAACGCGGTGACCAAGGTGTTCAGGGTCTCAAGGGTGACCAGGGAGAGAAGGGAGACCAAGGTTACCGAGGTGAAAAGGGTGACAAGGGTGATGACGGTCGTGATGGCGAACGTGGTCCAATTGGCCCGGAAGGTGAACGTGGTGAACGTGGTGATGTTGGGCCGCGCGGACCCCTGGGAGACCAGGGCATTAAGGGCGACAAGGGTGACCAGGGTATTCCAGGAACTGCCGCGGCAAGAGGCGATACAGGTCCTCAAGGCTGTGATGGTGAGAGGGGTGAGAGGGGTTGCGATGGTGAGCGTGGCCATACGGGTCAAAAGGGTGATGATGGTGAAAAGGGTGACCGTGGAGAAAAGGGAGACAAAGGTGACAAAGGCTGTGATGGTGAAAGGGGTGAAAAGGGCGAGCGTGGTGAGAAAGGCGATAGTGGAGCACGCGGCCCAATAGGTGATCAGGGTCCAAAGGGTGACCAGGGAATCCAAGGTATTGCTGGAGCTGCCGCAGCAAAAGGTGACCCGGGTCAGCGTGGTGAAAGGGGTGAAAAGGGTGACCAGGGTGACCGTGGAGAAAAGGGAGATAAAGGTGAGCAAGGTTGCCCTGGCGAGAAGGGAGAACAAGGTCACGATGGTCACGATGGTCACGATGGTCACGATGGGCGTGATGGCTGTGATGGCGAAAGAGGTCCGGCTGGCCCGACTGGACCCCAGGGTCCTGCGGGTTCTCCGGGTGCTGCGGGTTGTCCGGGTGCTACAGGTCACGTAGGCCCGGCTGGTCCCCAAGGTCAGGCTGGTCCCCAAGGTCAGGCTGGAGCGCCTGGAGCAAGTGGAGCACGAGGCACAGACGGTGTAACACCACTTATTGCATGTGGACTTTATGAACCTAGCGGAGATGGTATTGGTTCGGGAGAAACCGGAGATTTGGTATACTTTGGAGGTGGTGGTGCATTAACTATTACAAATGCATGTGTAGTTATTACTCCTACTGCTGCGACCGCAGCAGAAGCGCCGGCAGTATCAAATCTAGTTGTTGTAGCTGTCAACAACATTTCATTCAAAATTCTTAATAAAGGAGATGCCGATTATACCGGCAGGGTCTACTGGATGGCACTTAGAAGCACCGCTCCTCCCTAGAATGCCATTTGAGATAAAATGAGTTTACAAACTTAAAAACAAGTAAGATAAATGTTATGGATAAATAATGACTTAATAAACTATCAAAAGTTTCGCGACGTTTTTCGGGGAACTTTTGATGATAATATTTTTTTAGACTTATCAAAAGTTCCCTCATCCAAACTTGCAGATGAGGTAGATTCAATTGTTTCGCACCATTCAAACTGCTGTGTATTCTTAGGATTTTTAGAGCCCGGATGGATGCTAGAGCCATCTCATCAAACAAGGATACGAAAACTATTTCGTAAATTTCCTGTTGCAATTACACTACAATTTCCAGAAAGCCTGCCTTTTTCATGGAAAAACGAAATCCATACCTTTTACACAGAAGCCTGTTTAAATAAGAATGGAAAAGCCAACTCTCTCAACAATGGTAGTTCTATACAAGAGCAATCTAAGCTTTGACACAACAATTCTTGCAAATATAATTCCATTAAGCGAATCAATTATTAAAGTAGAGAAGCGAGGAATAGTAAAAAGAGGAGAAAGTAAACGTGACCGTATTAAGCGCCGGTCAAAAAAGGAACCATCATCTAACTCAACTGGTTTCTGTCATAATTCACTTACGCTTGTTATGATGAATGATGGAGATGGTACTCTTCCGATGAAAGAGATTACTATTAAAATCTTTCAAAATGGTGTATTTCACATGACTGGTATTTTAGATGATAGATATGATATCTGCTCTATTCGCATTCTAACTGAAACACTTTGGAATGATTGTCGTGAATCCTTAAAAATAATTCCTGAGAAAATGGAGTTGATTAATCGCCGTGTTGTTTTGATGAATTATACTACAAAGTTATCCTCAAATAACACGGTTGCTCGTGAAGTGTTACATAATAATATTCGAACTGCAAAGCTGGAAAATATTGTTTCACACTATGATCCCGATGTATATCCTGGTGTCAAGATTTGCATCGGAAAGGAGAACTGGACTGCAAAAGTATTTCGTACTGGAAAAATTATTCTAACCGGTATTGTAAGCCCTGCTGAGTGTAGTGAGCTTATTTTACAGTTGCTTTCTCTGTTTGAGAAGGTGTTGCCGCAAAAGCTGTTACTAGAACATACGTCAAATACAATTGACCAATCTGTAATGCGCTCAATAAGCAAAGCCATGCAAACATAATTTGCGGACTACTTGCGCTTTGCCATACGTCTGAGTAAAGAGCTACGACGCCGCCCACCACGAGAAGAAGACTTGCGGTTCCGCCGCCTATGAGTCCGTTTACTACTGCGTCCATTTACCTTACGAAAACGTTTTGTTCTGCGTCCTCCTTTCGTAGGAGTAGGGTCGAAAGGTTGCGCATTTCCTAATTTATCACCAATTGCATTCGCACGAAGCTGATTAAGATTGTCGACATTTTTTAAATGTATGTCTGCATGAGAAACACCTTTAATTGTTCCGCCTTCAGGAATCTTAGGAATACTTGCATTCAAATTTATAGGAGGAGCAGCTCCACCTTTTTGTCCCGCACCCATAGCTTTAGATGCAGCAGCTAATTGTGCATTTGCAGCTTGTGTTTTTGCCGCTGCAGCTTCTAATGCACTTCCTTGTATATCTTGTCTCCCAGGGAGCTGTAAAGCCGGAGCTTCTGGAATTATTTGTCCGCTCGCTAGAGTTGGCATCTTAATGTATTACACAGAAATAAGGAAATGTCGTCGTTAACTTCGATTCAGATTCAAGCCCTCGTTCGTGATATGGATAGTAGTATCCGACGTAATAGTGCACTAAAAAGCGATTCTTCAAAATATGAGGAAAAACTCATTTCAGAAAATCAAACTCTTTATGATGAATTTCCAACTGTATTCTACATGCATCTTGAAGGAAAGTTAGATGGAACTTTCTTTGAAATGCTAAAACTAAGACATAAGATGGACAAAGGCGAGCTTACTGAAGATGAAGCGTCACGTATTATTGGACAGAAGCTATTTGATAGATATGTTGCTCCAGTTGTTGAAAAGAAGCCTGCTCCTGAAAAGCCAGTCAGTTATTCCGATTTTTATAAGCAGTTTGAAACAAATGCCGGTAACAAGTAGAGCATTGCAAGTATACAAGGTATTTGGTGCCGATAAAAAGGGTCCGACAAACTTACGATGGGATAATACGAAAAAACATTTAGTAAACATTCTATGTGATTGTCGCCCTCCACCTCAACTTCCAAATCCTATAACTGTAGAATATATAGTTGCTGGGTCTTATACTAACACTTTACCATTATTGCCAGAAGGATACGTCTGGCAAGTAACTGGAATCGCAGTATCTGGTGGAGGTGGAGGCGGTGGAGGCGGTGGAGGTATATTCGGCGGTACTAATATTTTTCTTGATGGTGATGGAGGAGATAGGGGAGGTGGAATAGTTTCAATACCATTCTTGAGGGTTTTCTCAGGCGGAACATCAATACCAAGTGTTGTTGGGGCTGGCGGAATCGGTGGAGGGGAGGGATACACCGGTTCGGTAGGTCTTTCGGGTTCAGTTGGTTATCCAAGTTCTATAGCAGATATTTTATCACCGCCATCAGTTGGTGGCGAGGGTGGAATTGGATTTGGACTTGGAACTCGATTAGGTGACTCTGCTTTTCTTTCTCCTGGTAGCGGAGGAGCGGGTGGAGATGGAGAATCTATGACATCATTGCCAACACCCGGAGGGCGTGGTAGAGATGGTAGAGTATTCTTTACTGCTACACCTATTTCTGAGTAAATTCACTTCGTAGCTCCATAAGAAGTTTTCCTAGCTTATTTTGTCCAGCCCATTTTTCAGGATGTTTAGACTTCTCGGATGTTTCAGATGTTCCAATACCCCAATACTTCTCTCTTGCATTTGCGAGACCAATCATTCTATCTTCTGTTTCCTGTAGTTTTTTACTCAACTCAGGATGCTGAACAAACTTAGCACGCACTCCTATTGCCATAAGTTCATCTCTCTTTGCATCCCAAACATCTTTGACAAATCCTTTCACTTTCTTTCCAAGAGCCTTTGCTGCCTTCGATGTTTTTGCTTTGACAATCTTGTCATATATTTCATCGTCCTTAAACTCTTTGGCTTTCATGGCTTGATAGTAATGCTCTACTGTGGGAAATTGTGCACTGTCCACATCAATCCGATGTTCGGACATATTGCTGAAATTGCGGTATTCTCCTTTACTCTCGTCAGCTCCGTAAAACAAGACTGGAGGCGGTCCAGCGTTTTCCGTAGGCTTGCGAAGTTTCCTCTTGACAGATTTGGCAGATTCACTGTCAGACTTCCGATCCTCTGATTCAGGCGCTGGCTTCTCTTCACCTTCCGAAGGGCTGCTCTGCGGCTCGGTCTCACTCTGCGTCGTCTCGCCATCTTTAGTTTTATTCTTTGATGTACGTTTAAACACAAATACGCGATTTAGAAATGAGAATGTCTGCTGCTCCTGTGTAAGAGTAATTCCACTCTGCGAAGAATATAACTCCGAGAAGAGTTTAGTTTCCTGCAATTCCCAGCCATGCTCTTCTAGAATAGAAGTTACTTTCTCAAATGGAACAAGATACTCAATTGTAGGACGGTCGAAACTCTCTAGATAAACTTTAACTGGCATTCCAAATTCTTCAGGCCAGCTTTCACGGTCATCATACTCCTTTGTGTACTCACCACTTACCTGCTTTTCACTACCAAAGAGATATGTTTTGCGTCCTGCAAGTAGAGAATAGATAGACTGGCCATCTGAGCATGTTCCAAAGAAAACATCCTTTCCGTACTTTTGAAGATTCTTAGCAAATGCGCGAAATACTTCTTCTGTTTCACAAGCATAGTGCAAAGCAAATTGGCATGAGATAGCATCAAATGATGTTAAGTTTTCAAACTGAGAAAGATACTCGGTCGGTGCAGTTTCCTTTCCAGTGAGAATTGGCATATATTTGTCTTCTTGTTCCAACAGAGGATATACGGTCATATCTCCTTGAAGAAAGAGACAAGGTGGTAGATAATCATGTGGATGCTTGCGCTTATCCATGATATAGCGTACTGCTGACCCTTGAGTCGGCGATGTAATATTTGACTCTGAAATATCAATTCCTACTACTTTTGAGGGACGAACTCGCTTCCATTTATTTAAATCCCCACTGCGTCCTACTGCTAATTCTAGAAGAGTGTCGTCTTTCTTAACATTCTGTTTGTAAAGGTCGTCTTTAATTCGATTATGAAAGTCGTAAACATCATTAAACACGCGACTGCCTCGCTTTAGATCATCACGATAGTACATATCATCTTCATATGTATCATCTGGTGGATTGGTTGCAAATTTACGAACCATGTCTTCCGTCACAGGAACATGCATTGATGTCCATACAGAGTTTGCAGTAGTAATATCATTCCCGTACTGTGGCTCTCGCAGTACACGGTATTGATATGTTTTGTCATAGCGAGTACGAAGAATTGTCCAGCGTCTTGTTTCTACATCAAATGCGCATTCTATAATCGTGTTGTCTTCTACGCGATTTCCCATGGAATCTACTGTGAGGTTCTTGTCGTTCGTTGGAACTATAATCTGATATGCATCTGGGTCACGGGGAACTGTAGGCTGAAATACTGAAGGAACACGAGTATTTGTCTCTGCTACCTTTTGTAAATCATCTGGCAACTTGCGAGGAACATATTCACCTGTCATAGTCTCTCGAGGATATACGATATCCTCTCCTGGAGTACGTGAGACGTAAAGTTCGGCTTTTCTTGCCTTTACTTTCGCAATTGGGTCAAATGTGTCATCTGCTGAAATCTTGATTAGGAAGTCAATTGTATTTAAATGAGGAGGCTTCCATTTGTAGACTCTAAGCCATGTCTTTCCCTTACGCTCACTTGCAGGTGCAACTGATGTATTTCGAGGAGTAAAGATGAGACCATCCGTCTCATACTCGAACTTCATATCGAGAAGAGTTTGAATGCATTCCTCCATAGCAGCACCATCGCCTGCTAGAAAGAGTTTTGTTTCGATGCGAAGTTGCGTAAGAGATGGTGTCATACGAAACTTAGTGCGCAGGTCATCTACAAATAGACGAGCGCATCCAATACGAGAGTTTAATGGATTCTTAAGAGTATCCTCATCGCTTTTCATGAGTGGCATACCACGAATATCTCGGCCACGAAATCGGTATACATCAAAGATACAGAAAAGCTGTTTATCTCCGAGGTATTCACCATCGATAAAATCTCCCGAATTAGAATCATCAGAGGCCGTAATTCCAGTCCATGTTACTTGTAGTGATGGCGTTATCATAATAACACGTCTGTCTCTTGCAATGTAAAGACCGGCACGTTGTCCATCTGCTTTATTTGTTACTGTGTAATCCTTAAGAATGTTGTGAGGATTTTGTGCACTTAGGTGACGGCGTGACATCGTAACTGGGTTTAGGAATACATTGTTTGTCATCTTGAACTCTTGCTGATAGCGATGAATGTCAGAAATAGGAAGTAAGAATGGTGTTTGGTAGTATGCTTGAGATATAGTTGTCATAATTTTCAAAAGGTCGTTTACAATAAGTTTATTATCAATTGTGGAGACCTTGTTGTAGAACTCAATCTCAAGTTCGTAGGAATGAGCTTGCTTAAGCATATCGCGAATGCTTTGCTTAGAGTTCATCGGACGAGTTTTAGTCATAGAGAAATCAATACGAAAGAGTTGAGAGGGAGTCATAAATGACTTTCTATGAATCATTCGAATATGACCCTTAGGGTCGCTTGGATTACCTTCCCAATCCTTTCGAAGAGGTTGCTCTGACTTAAGTGTAAACTTTGCAGATGCTTCCGGAACATCTATGGAATCTTTCTTTCCAAGTGAGCCCTCGAAATACTTCTGCTTTCGCTCCACTTCAAGAGGAATTTCTTTAAAAGAGTTATTAACACATAATTTGTGAATGTTTTGAGAACCACTTACTATAACTCGTGTTCCATCTGCATATGATATCGAAAGACGATTTTCTTCTGTTTGTGGTCCAATTGATAGTGTTTGAATTGAATTAAGAATGCGATCTGCCACATCCTTTGTTTGAATCTTACCCGAAAGCAGTTTGCATTCTAATTCTGCTTTTGAATCTCGTTTTGCTATATCAACGAAGGATACCAATTCACTAACAACTTGCGTAGTGATGATATTATCCATACTGTTATATTTTATCTTGGATTAAAACCAGTCCATTTTACACCTACTCATTTACCATACGTTCATACGCCTTACGAGTTTTCATATCTTCATCCATACGTTTACGTTGGTCTAAACAAAAAAGAACATATTGCTCTACTGAGTTAAGTATATCATCACTTAATGAATCTGCAGAAACAAGTACTCCATTCTGGGTCTTTGTTACATGAAGTTCGCTATTTTTCATAATATTATAAATCTGTTTATGTTCATTTACTTCAAGCTTATCAATCTGTTCCTTTAGTGTCTCCAATTTTGAACGAGAGAACTTCGACATTTTCTAAAGTACCCGCACTCTGTCTAAGCTTTCTCTTCTTTGGCTTTTCCCCTTCAGTTGCTGTAGTAAGAATTTGTTTCACATCGGAAGGAATATTCGCAGCTATAATCTTATCAAGACTATCCGATGTTGCAGATAGCAGGGGTAGTTCAACGGCGGATGCAATTTTAGATAGTAACCTCGCTACCACGATAATATCACGATCTTGTTGTTTGAATGTGCATCCAATAACTTCAAATTCAACTATATCGTCTATATTTACCTTCTCAAAGTCGGCATTTCCAATGTGTAGGTCACGTGGAATCAAAATCTTAATAGGGGGTGTATCTGCATGAATTCCAACTTTGCTTCGAACAGTTACCGGAGCCTTGAAAACCTGTCCTGCATGGGGCATGCAGACATCTGCCTGAAGCTGTACATCATAATCTACACCACCTTTAATATAATTTGTGCGTCCAAGTGAATAGTTTACAATTGTGATACTGTTTCTTTGAATAAATCCTTCTGCAGAGCACTTCCCTTCAAAGTTCATTTTAAGCTGTGCTAAAATTGATGCTTGCATGTTTCTCTGTAGAAACTTTGAGTGAATGTGAACTTTCTTTGTCATTGACCGTCTTTCAAATAAAGGGTCCATCTTTGTTGTTCAAAGATTATAGATTGTTTTATCCATTTTTCCTGAAAGTAAAAATTGGACTTTCGTCTCTTTTATTTTTGATTAGTAATATGGCATAGATGAAATGTCAAACCCTGTCTCCTCTTTAATATTAGATCCTAGTGTAAGATTACTCCATCGTGTGCACTGTCTTCCGTTACATATCTGACATGAACGAATAGGTAGACCCGGTTGAACCTGTCCTGCGTGGGTGGGACCCCACCAGTAGCAATAGTTGTTAAACCTATGCTCTACAGAACCATCATTGTAGAAACGAGTGTATCTTCCTTCATATCCAGAGATATTGTCGAATGCATCCGAGACAGTTGGCTTTCTTCTGAAAATTCTGAGTGTTCCGTCTTTTGATAGAATGGATGCGTCACCATTTCCATACCAAGAATATAGGTCTCCATTTGGAGCCTGAATATAGACAGTGCTGGACTCGTTGGGAAGTCTAGACGGGCATACCGGATACTTCTCCATCGCCAGGAACACGTTTGTCGTTTGCGGCATTCTAATCTCTACAGTTTGAAGTTGAGTTGACATGTTGTTAATACAATTATATGTCTGCCGAATCAATCCGTTTTACATATCATCGGGATGACGAATGCCCAAGAATACCGGGAACCGAGGTAAGTCCTTTGCACCTGCCTCTTGAAATTTATACTTGACAAGCTTTCCCAGCATGGTATTTTTAGTATTCCAATAGAGAGCTCGGTCGTCTGCGGTCATTCCAGTCGATACTCGAAACTCACGTGTTCCATCCGTAACTACAAATGCTCCAAGGACTCCTGCAGGAACCATACCAGCCTTCTTGTGAGACCTTTTTGCATGACCTAGCTCATCCTTTGTCTTTTCATTATCATTATGCATCATCTCTTCAAGTCCTATAATTGTGGCTTCTGCGTCTTGAAAGCGCTTCAGCTTTAGCAGATATCCCTGCTTTGCTGTCGAGCGTCCAAACTTGTAAGGACCATTCTGTGAGCGAATCATGATGCCTTCGTAGTCTTTTTCGTCCACACAGTAGCGTTCGTAGTTCAACAGCTCTGCCTCCGACCGAATCTTCACAGGGAGGACCTTATGACAGAACTTGGGAAGCTTTAACTCAGCAAGTTCTACCATACGCTCAACATAGGGCTTATCGGAGATAATATCGAAGACATGAAACTCAAACGTTGGCTCACCATCCTCACTCATAATTGCTGACTGAATCTCGTTGAATGTCTTTCCTGCAAGAATCAACTCACCATCGAGGTTATTACTACACTTTCTCATCATTTTTGATACATATACATTTGGAATTTGCTTTAGCTTTCTTGATAGCGCAACTCCGTCCCGAATTACACAGCGAATGCCGTCAAATTTGGGAGAGCAGTACACTGGATACTTGACACTTTGCAGTTCAACTGCGCTTGCTAACATTGGTTGAAACATTCTTACCTTACTATCTCTTTTGTCTTAGTGAAAAAATCCGTTTTATTGAAAACGAATAGACTTTTGGTGTTGCGGTTAATTATAAGAAAATGAGTGAATCAGTAACACATTTAAGGATTCGAATTCCCCACCATGTTAAAAATGATTGTACGTGCCCAGATTGTGATACATATTATCCTAGCCTTACTCCTTGTATAGACCACGAAAAGCATTGCTCTAATCTTTCAACCTCTTCAGTAAATCTGAGCGGTTCTCGTCTTCTGAGAAAATCGAGTACTCCTCGGGTGTCACCCAAAAAATTCCTTCTTTACCCGAAGAAACCGCTTCGCGCACAAGTAAGTCTAGAAATAGACACCTATCTTTTTTTGTCTTTACCTTCTCGGGGAACCCTGCTCCCACCAACCATTCCGAAAACTTATCGAGTAGGCCAGCTTGATAGGTAGTACATTGCCGTCCACCAATATTCTTTGCTCTTGATGCACGTCTTACATCATTCGCTTTCTCATCTATATTAAAGATTACACTACCATCCTTAATAGATGCAAAAAGGTCTGCTCTTTTTTCAATAAAGTTATCTTTTGCTGTTTTTAACCATGCTCTGTATGCATCTTCTTCTACACCTATCGGAGTTATCTTCTCTTTTGCATCATTATAGATATTCTTAGAACCCAATATGTACAGCTTCTTGCCCTCAG
>Ga0209107_10002039_pt1 | contig 11229 bp, 7 predicted proteins | sample LakErihyJuly2011_2_FD_187460 | JGI IMG/M metagenome (GOLD analysis project Ga0209107, IMG submission 187460) | Freshwater microbial communities from dead zone in Lake Erie, Canada - CCB hypolimnion July 2011 (SPAdes) (version 2) | ecosystem: Environmental > Aquatic > Freshwater > Lentic >... | reverse complement strand
CCATCGGGATGAGTTTTCGGAGACGGTAGGATTTCGAATTGAAACGGCTGAAAAGAGTCTTTTATTTATCCCGGACATAGACAAGTGGCCGCTGTGGGAACGGGATATTCGAACTGAAGTAGCCCGTGTGGATGTGGCTTTGCTCGATGCTACTTTTTACCAGGAGGGGGAGCTTCCCAATCGGGACATGCGCGAGATTCCGCATCCCTTTGTAGCAGAAACGATCAGTCTGTTTTCCCCGCTTTCGGAGAGCGAGAAGCGGAAAATCAAGTTTATCCACTTCAATCATACCAATCCCCTAATTTTTGAGGGGCCTGAACGGAAGGCAGTAAAAAACCTCGGTTTTGCCGTAGCTACCGAAGGGGAGCGAATACACTTAAGAAATTAAGTATAGTGCACTAGGGGGTATTTTTAGTCTTTACTTGCACTGAGCATTGTATCGTCTAGTTGCCTCCTCGTTTCCAAAGCCCATGCCTGCTCGATAGTTTTGACACATTTGTGCTTTATTATTTTGATTTGCAAATGCGGCACCCAAGTTGAGAAATACATTGCCATTACTCCAATAATACTCATTATTCAAACGTTTGGCTGCTGTCAAGGCATTATTCCAACTTTTGATGGCCATATCAAAATCCCTTTCTTCAAAATAAATGTAGCCCAATCTATCCCAACCATTAATTTCATCATAGCGGATATAGCTTTCGAAAATTCTTTTGGCCTCGGAACTATTATTTGTTTTGAGGTAGGTATTCCCTGCCGTGTATCCATAGGTTTCAATAAACTTATCGTAATCCATCATGACCTTCAGCTGATTTAAATAGGTGGCAGCTTGGTAATAATTTTCTTGGTAATAAAAGTGGTTAAACAGTTGGTAATAAACAGAGCTCTTTTCCTCTAGATCAAATTTACTGTAACTGTTTAACTCATTTAAAATAGACGTAAAATCCGACTGGCCTTTGTCCATGGCTATTTTGAACTTTACGAGGGCCATACCATAAGTCAAATCTTTTGGGGTATTCAATTCACCAATAAGCTCGTCAATTTCGTAAAAGGATTTTTCTGCGCTCCAATACTCTGAAGCTAGCTTATCGTACTTGACTTTAAACTTTCTAAATGAAGAGTTCAGGTACTCTCCTAAAAATTGGCCTTGGTTATTTTTTTTAGTTACATAGCTAATAAAATCATCCAAATCCACTTCATAAATTCCAGGAGCGATTACTTGACGAATGAAACAGCTCGAGCAAATTTCTGTTATTCTCCCATTCTCAGCAGATTGTTTGGGTGAGGTATATTCAAAAACCTTACCTCCTTCACCATAAAGGAAGGTAGTTGAATTTACCCATTTTGATAGGTAGCCCTGCGCAATTTGGTTTCCATCGGGATCAATTATAAATTGATTTCCCTCTTCATCCGAAACTTGTGCAGCCCAACCATCAAACTGTTGAGCATAGTTATACTGGCTAGGGATTTTTAGCTCTCCTGATGAATTTATATACCCCTCATATTCGCCTATTTCTACAGGTACAAGATCCGTGTACTTTTCAGTCCATTCAAAAGAAGATCTAGGACTTGAAGTTGAATAGTATCCTCCATCCAATTCGCTGATCCAAAATAAATCTGCTCCGTCACCCCCAAACCCGCCACCATCTCCGTCTCCGTAGAATTCTTCTTCAGGGTCTGGTGTATTTACAAAGGGTACAGGAGTCGTGGTCAATTTCCCCTGCTGTGGAACGATCAGGTTCATGCTTCCACTCGGATTAGACGTAAGGTAAACTCCACCTAGGTCTGAGACTGTAGTTAAATTTGTAAGCGATTCAGAAAAGTTACGCTTGGAAACTAACTTATGTCCGCCTGCAGCCAAATTGAAAATAACTACTTCATCTAGAACATACATGATGTCACAATTCATTTCAATTCCTTTCACTCCACTTGCCGTGATGGAATATTTTTGCTCATCTGAATTTTTGCTAGAGATGTAATTTTTGGAATCTAGGTAAAAGGCAATTAATTCTGTACTTGGGCTTGGTACTAGGCTGTCATTTAGGACTAAAAAGTTTTTCCCATCTACCTTTAAATTAACCGTTCCATTTAAATTTTTCACGCTTAATGAAACTCCTTTAGCCAAGGATTTCCCAGATAAAGTATACACTTCGCGAATTGATTCTTTTTCATCATAGGCCGCCAATACCCCATCAGAAACGGCAGTTTTAGTGGTGAAGGATTGCATCTTACCGTAAAAAGGATGTATTAATGAGTAATTAGTACCTTTTCCTGCGAGGATATTTCCATTGTCAAGTGTTGTTAACAATTCGTATGCATCCAAGGGAACACTATACTCACCTAGCACATTGAGAGATCCACTAAGGTTATTCCCGCCTGGCTTAGTTATAGTTACTTGATAAACCTGTTTGGTTAAGCCGCTGATGTCATCGTAAATAGCTTGAGTCAGCTGTTGGATTTTCCCCTGTGAATCCAGGTATAAAATACCCCATTTTTCGCCAACTTGGTACCTGAAAAGTGAGTTCCCATCTCTTAAAATGGTTTTTGCTTTAAAATTGGCAGCTTCTCCAGTTAGGGGTTTTCCAGATACAGTACCTAAGGAATAATTATTTCTATCGTTCAAAAAAGGTAGAACCGTTACCTCTAGATTTTCTGAAAGTCGTTTAACCTGTTCATAGCCAAAGCTTGTCGCATTCCTTTTTATTTTCTTATTCCATTCCTGTACGTATTCCCAATTTCCTTCAGTAAGCTTGTTATAAAGAAGGGTATTAAAAAGTGAATCCAATTGTAATCGGCGAGCACCTTCGGTGAATTTCTTCGAGTAGGCCTCAAAAGCTACATCCTTAAAATTGAGCATTAAATCTTTGTGGTACAGCGAATCAAGGGCGTTAAAAACAGCAGTATGCTCTTCGCCATCTTCATATATGCCAATAAATTTTTCAAGAGAAGGAATGGACAGGTCAACCATGGCTACTTTATAATCCATGGCTCGTGCCATTGAAAATGCTTCTTCGCTTCGATTATGCGCTTCAAACGACTCGGAAAACGTCCGGAGAGCCTTCGTATTGTTTAATGCTACTGCTGCTTTAAATTCCAACTCCCCCCAGGCATCGTAGGCTTTCTTAGAGGCCTCCATATTTTCGTAATCTTCGTAAACAGATTTTAGCTTTTGTGGATTTCCACCATTTGCAAGTGCATCTTTTAATGCTGCTAAGCTTTCCAAGTTGTATCCCTCTGTTAAGAATGGGCTGGATGCATATTTAGCATTATGATCCTTCCAGGACTCCGTTTGGTCAAGCCCTTTGTAAAAGTTAAATGCAGATTTAAAAAAATTATCTTTTGCAGCCTCATAACTCGCAGTGTTTAGATCGAAACTTTTAAAGAGATCTTCTAATTCTTTTGGATCTTTTTCAAGCTCGGGATTGCCCTTCAGTAGGTCTTCATAGATTGAAAAGTAAACTTCCTTGGAATTTGCTGATTGTAAATTGCATAAAGAGCGAACGTAATAAAATTCCAATCGAATGTCTTCTGCCTTTACCTCGGACAGTAATTCATTCGCTTTTTCATAGTCACCTTTACTAAATTGCTTGTATGCATTTTTTGCTTTGGTTTGTCCCATTAGATTCGATGAAACAATAAAAGCCAAGAGAAAAATAAATCCTTTCATATGAAGTTTTTGATAGGTTAAAACGTGCTCAGTTATTGATGGGAAAGTTAATATCATTTATAATAATTAGCTCAAGATTTATCTATTTTTCAAAAAAAAGAGTAGAAAATAAACTATTTTTTTGATCCTATTTAATTTTTAAAAATTGATTTTTAATTGAAAAAGAGAGAAGTCGCTTTTTTTAATTTGAGGTGTTCTCCTCCCAAATAATTAAGATTTAAAGGTGGACTATCGTATGAAATTTTCGTAATTGGGCTGAAACCGTGTTTTTACGGATATAAAAAATAGGAAAAGACAATTAAGGCGAAATTAATTTTCTTTCTTGGTCCTAAGGCTCAGATTTAAGTTTCAAATCTTTGATTATATCTCTTACTTTTTGCAAAAATATTCCTCCCGGATCTTCCTTACCAGTAAAGTAGGAGGCATTGGTTTCTTTCCACCAACTCGAGCCTCTGAATTTGCCATATTCGCTATGCCCAATTACAAATTCGATTGGATACTTATTCGTGAGATGTCGTATTAATTTGGCATTTGCAATTACTTGTGCATCTGTCAAGGGTTGAGACTTGCTGCCAACATTTTCAATTCCAATGGCACAATAATTTAGACCAATTGTATGGCGTGCAAACCAGGTTTCCTCAATTAATTGGTAGATTTCTCCGCCTCGATCAATTAGGTAATGGGCAGAAACATTCAGCGTGCTTTGCTTTTTATTGAGCTCTCTCGAATTTTCAATTTTAGTCGAATTGAAATAATTGAAATTACTAGTTAAGGTGCCTCCAGCTGTATAGTGAAGCACGATAATTTTTGGATTAATTCGAGGACTTTTCTGAACTAATCCATGTCTTTCTCTTAAATAATCTAAGCTAAGATTTATACGGTCTGCATCGTATACAATCGGCTTACTAATTATACTGAGAACTGGAATCTCCTGATTTTGCGCCTTACCAGTACTTAAGAAAATAAGGGCATAAATTATGTATAGTCTACTCAAAGGATTTTATAAACATTACATTCTTTTGTTCAATCACCGAAAGCTTCGATTCTACATTATCAAATCTTGGATTGTACCAACTTTGTCCGCTGAAATAATCTCTAAGTTTTTGAAGCTTAAATTTGTAGCCATGCCTTGCGTAAATTTCATTTCGAATAACAATGAGATCCCAGCTATCCATCCCTACTAAGTCAGATGTTGTTAACAATCTTTCTGAGGCATGAGGATATATTCCAGGAATTTTTTTAATCAAACTTCTTCCAGGTGGTAATTGAACTGGGCTTTGAGCAAAACCCAAGACCGAGATGCCCATCAAAAGCGCAAAAAATAGAATGATTTTTTTCATTTTTGGATTATAAATTCGTTTTGATTGATAAATAATTTAGTGTTTTAAAACCTTTCAAGCATTTAAATTTAATTCTTGTTGCAGAAAAATTCCATCGATCACTAAATTAAATATTAATATGCTATTTTCTATTCTTCAATTTCAAATTTTAAATTGAGATTTCCGTAATCACCTTCAAACTCATCATTTTTGCTTAAAAACTATGCACCAAATTTTAACTTTCTCCAATCTCCCGAAGTCTTACTAAATAAAAAAGGATAGTTGATATCGCTAAGAATCGACCCTTGAAGGGTTTTAAAACTCATATATAATGCAGGATACAAGTTATCCCCTCTATTTTACCCATTAAAAATTAACTTCACAGAAGTCCCCTTTCCCAACTCGGAGCGAACCTGGATATTGCCCTTGTGTCGACGCATAATTTGTTTAGAAAGACTCAAGCCAATACCCGAACCTTTCTGTTTGGTGGTGAAAAAAGGAATAAAAATCTTACCCAAAGCTTCTTCTTCGATGCCTTTGCCGCTGTCGGTTACTTCTAGGATAATCTTCCCCGCCTCGTCAATAAATCCTTTCAGGTGAATCTCTTTTTGCGGCGCTTCCTCTAGCGCCTGAATGGCATTATGCATCAGATTGATCAGCACCTGCTCGATCTGTGTTTGATCTCCAAAAAGGACCAATTCCTGTGGTTGAAGCTCCTTGTGAAGCTGTATTCCTTGGTTTTCCAACTGCTGCTGCAACAAGAGTTCCAACTGATCAAACAATGAGGTCAAGGGGATGCTTCCAAACTTAGGACTCGGAACATGTGCTAAGCTTCGAAAATCGGATACAAAGCTGACCAAGCCCTCACTTCGTTTCTCAATGGTCTGAATTCCCATCAAAAAATCCTCCATATCTGCAGGCTGAAGGAGCTCTTTACGCTCCTGTTTTTGTTCCAACTCTCCCTTAAGCGTTCCTGCAAGTGAGGAGATGGGCGCTATGGAATTCATGATCTCATGGGTGAGGATATTCACCAAGTTCTGCCAGGCCTCCATTTCTTTCTCCTCCAATTCCGATTGGATGTTTTGGAGGGATACCAGTTTGAATCGCTCTCCACGCATCAGCAGCTCGATCACATATACGGATAGCTGCATGATTCCGTCAGGATGAGCAATCTTGATCAGCTCACTGCCTCCAGTCCGCAGTTGCTGTATGGCTTGGTGCAGTTCTTTGTTGAGGTGTTCCACCTCCTGGATTTGTTTCAGATCCTCCACCTGAAGCATGCGCTTGGCGGCCACATTGATAATTTGAATCTCTCCATTTTCCCCAAAAGTGATCAAGCCAATGCTCAGGTGCTTGAAAACAGATCGGAAATACTGGTAGTTGGCCTCCTTTTCCGCTTGATCTTCTTTCAGCTTAGCCAAAATCGCATTGAATTCAATGTGCAAGTCGTCCGTTTCTGTTCCGTCAAATTTGACCGGGTAAAGCTGGCTATACTTGTCCTGCTTGATGTTGTTGAGAAAAAGTCGCACTTTCTTGAAAGAGCTCTCGGCATAGTTGATCAAGAAAATCAGTTGGATCCCCGCCAAAATCAGAAATAGGGAGGTCGGAAAGACACCCCAATCTCCCAGCAGGGAGTAAGCCATTAGAAATAGGGTGGCCGTAAGTAAGCCGATGCGGCCGAGTAAGCCAACTTTATAATCCATATTTCTCCAGTCTTCTGTACAAAGAGGCGCGAGTTAGTCCGAGTTCCTTGGCAGCTTTGGAGATATTTCCCCCGTTTTTGTCAATGGCCCTCTGGATGGTAGTACGCTCCATATCATCCAAATTGAGCGTATTGCTCTGCTGCACCTTTTCGGATGCCGGCTTGGCGGATAAGAAAAAGAAGTCCCGACTATCTAGTTCATCCCCATCCGCCATGATGATGGCCCGCTCGATGGCATGCTGAAGCTCTCGAATATTGCCAGGCCAGTTGTAGCGCTGCAGAAGCTCCATGGCCTGAGGCCGGATCCCTTGGAAGTTTTTGCGGTATTTCTGTGCGTATTGCCTCAAGTAATGGTTGGCCAGCTGCGGAATGTCATCCTGCCGCTCTCGAAGGGGAGGGAGATAGATCTCGACGGTATTGATTCGGTACAAGAGGTCTTGTCGGAAGGCATTGTCTCCAACCATGTCGTGCACGGGCATATTCGTCGCGCAGATCAATCGGATATCTATAGGAATGGACTGGTTGGTTCCAATGCGGGTTACTTCCCGTTTTTGGAGAACAGTGAGCAGTTTGGACTGCAAAGGCATGGAGAGGTTTCCAATCTCATCCAGAAATAAGGTGCCCTGATCCGCCACTTCAAATCTTCCTGCTCGGTCTTCCTTGGCATCTGTAAAGGCGCCCCGCTTGTGACCAAAGAGCTCCGATTCAAACAATGTTTCCGTGATCGAACCCATGTCTACGCCAACAAAGATCTCCTCGTTCCGAAGGGACCGCTCGTGAATCGCTCGAGCAATAAGCTCTTTCCCAGTACCATTTTCTCCCAATATCAAGACATTGGCATCTGTAGATGCAACCTTGTCGACGATCGAAAAAATATTCTTCATGGAGGCCGACTGCCCGATGATCTCCGTATAGTCCTTTTTGAGGTCGTTTTGTAGGGTTTTTTGTTTTTTGTTCAACTTATCCACTTTGGTGTAGCTCTCCTTGAGTTTGAGTGCGGCGGATAGGGTAGCTACTAGCTTTTCATTTTGCCAAGGCTTTAAAATAAAGTCGGTTGCTCCTTCTTTTAAGGCTTGTACCGCCATTTCTACATCTCCAAAGGCTGTAATCAAGATCACCACCGCACTGGGATCGATCTCTTTGATTTGGCTCAACCAGTAAAATCCTTCCTTGCCCGAAGTGGTGTCTTCTCGGAAATTCATGTCTAGCAAGATCACATCGAAGTTCTGCGTATTGATCAAAAATGGAATTCGTCGGGGGTCTTTTTCAATATGGACTTCTTTGGCATGTTTCTTCAACAGCATTTTTGCTGCAAAAAGTAAGTCCTCGTTGTCATCAATGATTAGTATTCTTCCGAGCTGCTGTTCCATAGGAGTGTTTTTCCATTACCCTAGAAAAATAGTGCCAACAGGGATTGGATACCTTAGCGCTATAATGTAGGAGTAAATATGTCCGAAAATGTACGATTTTATATGATTTCCGGACACTATTTTTAGTTTTGAGTGCCTGATCATTTTTCCTACCTTTGGGGTTCACTAAAACTAAATCAAATGTCAGCTAAAAAAGGGGATGCCGTAGCCGTCCATTACACCGGAAGATTGGAAGATGGGAGTATTTTTGACTCCTCTGTTTCCAAGTCACCACTTAGTTTTACACTTGGAGATGGCAACATGATTAAAGGCTTTGATTCAGCAGTCTATGGGATGGTGATCGGAGACAAAAAAACAGTGACTATTCCAGCGGCAGAGGCCTACGGAGAGCGCCGTCAGGACATGATGATTGAGGTACCCTTGACTGAAGTTCCTCCACATATCCATCCTGAAATAGGTCTTCAACTCACCTTGCAAGGTGAAGGGGGGCAACCCATGCCGGTTACCGTTGTGGATATGGATGACGAGAAAATCACGCTAGATGCCAATCACGATTTGGCAGGTAAAGACCTTATTTTTGATATTGAGCTGGTTTCTATTTCTTAATTCAAAAATCTCGCTTGCTTCGCAAAAGCAAAGCAAGTAAAAATTAAAAAGCCCTTTCAAATTGGATTTGAAAGGGCTTTTTTGGCATAACCTTTTAGGTTCGAGTAGAACTCCATAAGGATCAGTCAGAGTTAGCTTTATAGTTTTTTAAATCTACTGCTTGAACCCATCTACTACCTAGTTCTTGTTGATGTTTATAGGAGAAGATGTCTAAAAGGCTTGAAACAAACAAGGTATGTCTCGTTAACATGACCTACAAGTTGAGGTATTTGGCAAGTAAACTATGAAAGTGATGAACTCCACTTTCCATTTGTGGGGAAAACCGACCAGCTTGGTAAACCCTAGAGCCCATTCCTTTAAAAACGCCCTCGACTACAAACTCATCCTCTCGCTCTACTTTGTCTAAAGCTGCACCCGCTCCAGTATCCAATTTGCCTTCGTCATAGACATAGGTGACAAAACTGACTTTAGTTCTGTTGCATGCGATTGGTTTGACAATGTTGATTGAGCAGCCCCAAGGATAAAAATTAAACATCATGTTGGGAAATATCCAGAAATAATAGGCACTAATCTGCTTTCCATAGTCCTCATGATCCTGAGGAAAATCAAATACGTGTTCTCCACTTGAGGAATGCCCTATTTGCAAATTGGCGTTGGAATACAGTACTGTTTCGTATTGGGAATAATTCAGTTCGGCATTTAGGCTTTCATGAACAAATGGAATGTGAAATCCCTCCAGGTAGTTGTCACAATACAAGGCCCAATGTGTATTGACCAAATATTCTTTATTTCGGCTTTTGTCTTCCTTGAACTGTTCCAATGGCAAAAAGCCCACTTTACGGTTCATCGCATCCAATATGGCCTGAAAGTCCAAATCCTTAGTCAAACTAGTAAATAGCCAAGGTCCCCACTGAAGAAATGGAAAGCGTGTGAGGTTATCGGATTTCCGAGGGAAATCCAAGGCTTCTTTAAACTGTGGCATGTGCTGGAAATCTCCCTGCAGATTGAATCTCCTGCCGTGATAGGAGCAGGTGATCTGTTGGGACTTACTCGGACTGTGGCAAAGAATATTCCCACGGTGGGTGCAGACGTTGGATATACAGGATAGCTGCCCATCCGAATTTGTTAGGAGCATAGGCTCCTCGAGTGCAAACTCCAGAAAATAGAAAGGATGAATTTGCTGGGTAAGGGAAACTTGGGTAGTATCTCCTGCAAACTGCCATGTCTTGGCAAAGACTTTCTCAATCAACAAGTTAAAAATTTCCTCTGAGCGATAAAAAGAAGAAGGAAGCGTTTCAGCTTGGGTAATATCTGGATTGATGTAGAAGGGTTTCAAATATCTTTATATCTTGATGCCTAGCTAAATTACTCTTTTCAATCCAATCTATCTTTTGAATAGCATAAAAAATACACAAAGTCTGGGTTTGATTACGGTAATCTCTCTCGTAGCTGGTGGAATGATAGGCTCTGGAATTTTCACTCTTCCATCTACACTGGCAAAATTTGGAGGAATATCCCTTTTAGGATGGGTGATTGCTGCTATTGGAGCCTGGGTTTTAGCACATCTCATGAGTGCTTTAAGCAAAGTTATTCCCGAAACAGGGGGCTCCTACGCCTATACGAAAGCTGCTTTTGGAGAGCTTGCGGGATTTATTGTAGCTTGGGGGTTTTGGCTTTCGATCTGGAGTACCAATGCCGCGATTGCACTTACTTTTTCTGGCTATTTTGGGGTCTTCTTTCCAGAAATCAGCCAGTCAAGGTGGTTTTCAGTTTCGGTTGCACTTGCTGCGATTTGGGGGCTGTCAATTCTCAATAGCCTTTCCATTCGATCCTCAGGGAATCTTCAAGTAGTTACCACAGTTTTAAAAATCTTACCTATTCTTCTCGTTGCTTTTGGGGGCTTATTTTTTATTGATCTTGATAATTTCACTCCTTTCAATACTTCAACAGAATCTTCCTTTCAAGCAATCACTACCTCTTCGGTACTTTGTTTCTATGCCTTTATGGGCATAGAGGCGGCTACTATTCCTGCTGGAAATATAAAGGAACCGGAAAAGACCATTTCCAAAGGCACTAAAATTGGGGTGGGTCTAGTGATTTTTCTTTATTTATTCAGCTCTTTTTCACTTTTCGGGGTACTATCACCCACACAGGTAGCCCAAAGTCAGGCTCCTTTCAATGATGCAGCAAATCTGATTTTTGGAATAAATACTGGATACTTTGTAGCGGCAGGCGCCTGCCTAGCTAGTTTTGGGGCCTTGAATGGATGGATATTATTGCAAGGCCAGATACCCTACTCTATGGCTAAAGATGGATTACTACCAAAAATATTAGCTTACAAAAATCCTTCTGGGGCTCCCAGTGTCGGTGTACTAGTTTCGAGCTTAGTTATCACTTTTCTCTTGCTCCTAAATAGTAGTAAAGGATTTAGTGGGCTTTATGAGTTTATGGTTCTTTTGACTACTACAACTTCTTTGGCTTTTTACTTTGGAGCAGTCTTAGCTTATGGCTATTTTTCTTTTCGAGGTCTTCTGGGGTTTAAGCGAACCTTTGGATCCTTCTTTT
>Ga0209107_10002038_pt1 | contig 11229 bp, 7 predicted proteins | sample LakErihyJuly2011_2_FD_187460 | JGI IMG/M metagenome (GOLD analysis project Ga0209107, IMG submission 187460) | Freshwater microbial communities from dead zone in Lake Erie, Canada - CCB hypolimnion July 2011 (SPAdes) (version 2) | ecosystem: Environmental > Aquatic > Freshwater > Lentic >... | reverse complement strand
CAGCACCGCCAACTGTACCACCGAGCGAACCGCTCGTGGTATCTGTATATGCGTTTGCCATTTTTTTTAGTCTCCTTGACTATGAACGGATATTATTGTTGACCTTGCATTAAAGCCATGAGTTCTTCCATTGAACTTGCATTGTTCATGCGTTGCTCGATGTCTTGTGCTCGGTCTGGTGTAACGGCATTTTGTGTCATTACATCTTGCTGACGTAGTGTAGCGAGATTTTGACTATCTGGTTTCTGAGAAACTTCAATGCCAAATAAGTCAGCGTTCTCGTCGAGCCAGTTTGTAACTGATTCTTCTGAGAAATCACCGTCTAAATCCTTGAGGATTAGACGCGCTGCCTTCTGGTTTACACCCTTTTGTTCTAAGATTGATTTGACGGTTGACTCACGCTGCGCCTTGGAAAATCCCTCAAGTTGCTCAGTGAGTTCCTTGATACGCTTTTCATCAGCACGCTTGGCTTTTCGTAACTTTTTAAGTAAGTCACTGCCGTCCATTTGCGCCTCATTGTCGGTATCGAGGTCGTCGTCATCTTCATCCCAGTAGTTGTTGCTCATAGCAACCCACCCTTCTATTCGTTGTAGTTCGCAGGCCTCAGTTCAGTTCGGGGAAACTGGCTGGCTCCTACTCTCGGTCTATTACTCTGACGGGGCCGATAGGTCCGTTCAGGATTCTAGTATTGTCCTACGCTTGATGTAGTAAGACTTGTTCTGTTTGTACCGCTAGAGCCACTAAAGGCTGCTATTTCGCGTGCAGTAAGTTTCTGACGCTTACGCTGCGCTGATGCAAGTTGATTAAATACTTCTTGTTCACCTTCGGACTGTCTGTATTCATCAATAGTTGTACCATAGATATCGGATAGTTTTTCAGCAGTTGGAAGAATGTCTGCGATAGTCGCATAACCCTTCTGTGCTTGCGCTTGAGTAACACCTTGTGCTGCCAGTTGTTCTGCAACCGATACACCAGCGGTAAGTCCCTGACGACCTGCTGCTACACCAATCTCTGATGCTGCAATCTGACGTTCAATCTTTTGGAACTGTTGCTCTGGGTCAAGTACATAAGCAACCATGTCTGGTGCGCCAATACCGTAGTATTGCTTAAGTTGAGCAACAATAGCAGGGTCTGCATTCTGCACACGCTGTACTGCTGTAACAACACGGTTGGAAAGTTCTGTTGGTGACATATCGTTAGCAATAAATTGTCTTACGTATGCATCATTATCAAACTGCCTTAGTCCGTAAGCACGTAGTACTTGACGGTAAGAATCTTCAACATTAACATATTCAGCAGGAGTTAATGCCGATAAGCCTTTTTTAAGGCGGTCAGCATTTGCTGCAAATCGTTGTTGATACTCTGGTGTCTCCATTAATTCTAAAGTAATTGTTGACTCTGTTGCGCCTTTAATAGCAAGTTCTTTAATTTTGTTTGCAAGTCCAGTAAGACCGTACTTATTAAAACGGTCTGCCATAGATGCATATACACCCATGCGTTCATTATATTGCGCAGATGTTAGACCAGAAGTTCCCACAGTACTACTTCCTGTAGAAACTCCATTGTAAGAGCCAGTTCCTTTGTTTACGCTTGTAAAACTATCACCAGTTTTTGTATTCCCAGTTGGGTCAAACGCTGTAACATTGCCAAAATCATCTTCAATAAAAGTTGCGCCGTATCTTTGAAATTGAAGTCCACCATCAGCATCACCTTGTGGGGTTGCGACTTCAATTGACTTGCTTCCATCTGGATTTGATACTACTCTCCAACCAATAATGCCTGGTTCATTTCCAAATATACCTTGGTATTTTCTTGGCAAGGGGCCAGCAGTAAAACCATTTCTTGCAAAGTATTCAGCATCCCCTTCGCTTGCACCAGCAACTGGCGCTCCTCCGCCGACTGGAGCAAATATTTCAGTCTCTTCAAACTGTGCGCCTCTTGGGTCAAGACCAAGTTCTACCGCTGCTAAATCAAGTTGCTTTTTAACATCTTCTGCGGTAACTTGAGTCGTGTCTGTGCGTGGTCCAACAACCCTTTTAGGTTGTTCTTCACCATCAACCATCATTACATCTGGATTGTATCTAGCCATTACATCAATCCCCAATCCTTCATAACTTTATACTGCAAAGAATCAATTGAATCTCTAGCATTATTTGTAAACTGCCAACGTGGGTCGGAACGTAGTTGCTCTTCAAACTGCCAGATAGGAATTTGTCCTTCTCCTGCGCCAGCGCCTGCTCCAGAACCTTTATATGCAGCGCCTGCTAATTGTAAAGATGGACCATACCCCTGTAATGCTTTACGCAAGGTTGGGTCATCGTATCCAATAGAGTCTGCATCAATTTCAAGAATAGTAGCCATAGATGATTTGTAAGCAGATGATAAGGCATCAAGAGTTACACCTTTCATAATCTGGCTTGCAAATGCTGGGTACTTACTTGCTGATTCAATCTTAATTGCTTCTTCAACTTCTGAATCTGTAATACGGTTTGCAAACAAGTCTGCACCCCATTGATTGTACTTAGCCTCAGTGTATGATAATCCATAAGAACGAGCAGTATTTTTTAGTGCTTGTATTTGGGTAAGAATAGTTCCACCAAACTTGCCACCAAAACTTGTTGATAGAGCAATAGATGAATCTAATTGAGCATCAGTAAGATTACCAGAATATGCTTTCTTTAGCAAATTAGTAAGTTCTCCATCATCAACTCGTACACCTAATTTAAATAAGCGGTTCTTTTGAGTTGAAATATAAGCAGCCTCATCAGCAGCATACGCTCCTGGTTGATTCTTGCTTAAAGCAAAACGTGAAGCAGCAGTCTTGCCTAAATCCATATAGTATTTAGACTGAAAATACTTATTAAGTGCTTCGGTTTCATCGCCAACAGCCCATAGGTCGTAAACCTCTTGCAGCCCTCCAGGACCTTTACCATATGTAGGGTCGTCAAGAAGTGCTCGAGAAAGAACAAATCCAAGACTTGCTGTTAACTTAGACATGTCAGGAGCAGGCTTGTTCGATGCGGCTTTAATGCCTTCAATAGTATTTGTATCAACCATTATCGGCCACCTCGCATTTGTTCTGCCCGTTGCATAAAGTCAAAGAAACTTAATTCTCTTTGCTGTTGATACTTTTCTGGTTCTAGTTCTTTAGCAACACGCTCTACGACAGCACCTGCACGCTCATCACTATACCCAACGGTTTGGACAATTGTGTCTTTGCCAGATTTATCTCTTTTGGTAGTTGTAGTTGTGCCTTCTTTAATTAACTTTTCAATCTCGTCCATGATTGCTTTGCGAGACTCTTCTTTAATATTGGTGCTACCAATAGTTTCCAAAAGGAATTTGTCAACATTTTGCTTTAACAATGCTGGTGATTTTTCAGTAATATACTGTGTAACCCCGCTAGACTTTATTTCATCGGATTTGGTTCCGTAACCAGTTGCTTCATCTTTAAATAACTGAATTAACTTCTTTACGCTACCCTCAGCATTTTCAACAAGTACATCAAAGTTGGTCTGCAAGAAATCTTTAGCATTTGGATATGTAGAAAGATTGGTTTTAGTTGCACCAAACTTCTTAAGATAAGGAATAATCTGTTGCATTTCTGCTTTAGTTAGGTTAGTGACAAAATTAATCTTATCGACTTCTTTGTCCTCAACTGGGTCAACTCCGACATTACCTAAACCTGTGTTGATTGCTGCCCCAAGCCCACTAGGTAGACCAGAACTCTTTACTGGGGCAAGAACTGTCCCTGTACCCAAAGGAGGAGTAGGCTTAGGTGAAGACTTTCTACCGATAACTGGCTCTACCATTACTTGCTCCTCTTTGGTGGTTCATAATCGAATACAAAACTAAAGTCATCTCCGTCAAAGTATCTGTCATAGTACTGACCAAACTTCACATCTTTATTACGCAATTCCCATACTTTAAGCGTTACCTTATTTTGTATATCAATTGCTGCTTTAGTTCCATAACTAAGTTTTCTACGCTTTAGTTCGTCATTAATTTCGTAGCGAAAGTTCATATATTCAACAATAGCAGACCAACGTGGTTGCTGAGATAGGTCTTTCCACATTTCAGGTGTGTTGGCAGCAATAGTGACAGCCTTGATAACGCTAGCCAGTTGACCAGTGTCTCCACCACCCTTGCTATTTTCTTTAATATCATACCACATAGGATTTTTAGTCTTTTGTTGTTCGACAAAAGAATCCTTATATTGTTGCAGAACTTCTGCACCGTAACCGCGTGCTGGGTCTAGATTGTAAGGTGGCTTCTTCATTTCTGTTGAAACTACCTGAATTAACTTGAACCAATCATTCCAACCCTGGTTAACAATTACAGACCTCATATTTTCAAGCGAGGCTTCGCTGGACTTGTACTTAGCGTCTAGTCCAGGAATCTTCTGTGTGCGAAGATAAGCATCTGCTGAACTAGAAAATGCATAGTCATCATCATTGAAAACCGCACCTAGTGCAGTTAGGTCTGTTACATTGACAACCATTTGTCTTGTTGCAAAGTTGTTGCGCTTTAGTAACTCAACCGCTGTTTTATCTGAATTGACTCCAGATACAGAATTAGTTAATTTTGCTGCAAACATAAAGTAGTCAGGATTGTTCTTAAAGAAATCCTCTGCACCATTATCTGGGTCAGCCTTGATTGCTTCATTAAATCTATCTTCGTAGTAAGATATTGCAGTACGCATCTTAGGCTGTTGTGGCATCGTGAATGATGAAACCCAACGTACTACAGACAGTGCAAACGCATCGTCTTCCGCCTTTGTCATAATCTCATTAAACTCAGCAGGGCTAGGTTGGTTTCGATTATTTTCTACATAGAATTCATAAAGATACTGTTTTGCAATCATATCTTTATCTTTGTTTAACTGCGCTCCATTACCTAAAAAGGCATCAAACATGTCTTTTGATTTTCTCCAAGTATTTGGAGTATAAGCAGACATATCGTTAGTTGATACACCAAATGGAATTAAGAACTCACCTAATTTAGTGTCGGCAAAGTCTATGCGCTTAGCAGCCAAGTTAGCAACTGTTGTTACTAGTGGGCCAGCAGATAGAAGCGAACCAGAAGTTGGGTTAACTGGGTTGAACCAACTAACTCCAAAGCGTGCTTTTAATCCTGTACGTGGCATTGTGTACTCAATGTACTTGTTACCATAAGCATCTTCTTGCACGTTACCGATATACTCTGGAATCTGTGCTGCATAAGCAAGGCGGATTGGAAACTCTGGGTTATCTACCATGATACGACCATATGCTCTAAACTGCTCTATAACCGCAGGGAAGAAGGCTATAACATAGTTCATTATACCAGAAAAGTTCATATCCTTTGAGAACGCGTTAATCTTGCTGCGATACTCATTGATAGCGTATGAACGAGCAATCTTTTCGTAACGCAATTTATTTTCTGCGTTAGGAATAATACCGCGCTCATTAGCAACAAGCACTAAACTTTCTAGTTTTTCATAGTACTTAGAAGCGAAGTAGTGGTTGTAGTTAAGTTTAGCAGTTGGCGTAGTAGCCAAATAGGTTACAACATTCTTTTGTAAATTATTTAATCCCTGTATGATTCCGCTTGTTCCTAAAGCGGCAGTAGTAACATCACCAGCAACTGGTGGGCGTTCTGCGACATTTGGGTATAATCTAACAAGTTCAGTAGGTGTTAACTTACCATTAAGAACTAGTTGTTTTATCTCTGCATTAGAAGCAAGACTTTCTACAGCATAGTTAACGCGCTCATAAATGTATTCAGCATCGTCACGACGCAATGGGCGTGCAGGCTTTCCTTCTTCAACAACAGTTAAGCCAAAGCGAGTAATGTAAGTGCGCTGCGCAGGTTCTTGTAACCAGTTCATTAACTCTGGCTTGCTCATCTTGCCTTCCATAATTTTCTTGGAAAGTGGGTCAACCCCAATATGGTTATTAAGCATGTCAGTCCATGCTGATAAGTGGGCTGGTTCATTGTCTGCTGCCTGCATGACCCTTAAGCCATAACTGTTGCGGCGGACTGCGTCCATGCGAAGTTCACGAAGAGACGCTACTGCGCCTCGCATGCTTTCTTTGCCTTCTAAAGTTTGACGACTAATATCACCAAGTTGTCCAGATAAAGATGCTGGGAAGTTCCAACCAGGTGTAAATATTTTATCTTTCTGAATTACCTTAGTTGGCACATTAGAAAGAATTGCTGCTTCTTGACGACGCAACTCTGCTGTTGTTGCTAAGATTTCATCGCGGTATTTAACTAGACGAGCAACAGAAGGTGGGAAGTCAACTGGAGGAGCACCTTTTTTAGGTTTCTTGTAGAAACCTTCTGCTTCCAAGTCTCCTTCTATTACCTTTAAGGCTCTAACATTTTCATCAACAGTAGTACGAATTTTCTTTAAAGTTCGTTTAGGACTAATCATATCTTTTTCTAAAGCAGAAATCTTCTTAGTGCTATTAAGCCCATTTGTAATAGACTCTAAAGTATTTGAAGTCAATTGAGCATACAAAGAGAACATTGAAGCATCCGCCCATGCACGGAAATTAGCATCACGAAGGATATTAACTGGGAATCCACCACGTGCTAAAGTTCCGCTACGCCATATTGCTTGAAGTTCATCTAATGCTGTCTTTGCACCGTATGCCGTAAGTTTTGCTCCCTTAACAGCAGCAGGTGCATCCTTGCGAAATTCTTTAAAAGAATTAACAATTGTTGGAACATCTGGAAGATAAGCACCATTTGCAAGTTGAGTAATCAACTGTGGGTCTTCAATACCTGTGTTATCCTTAGCAACCATGTAGGCACGATTTTCACTTTTTGCCAAAGTTGCTTCTGCTTTAGTTTCCCGAGTATTCTTTAAGTATGTTTTAATCGCTAGTTCTGCAACAGATTCATGATGCCCATAAGCAATGGCAGCATTTCTAATTACTGCTTCTGCGTACTTTTCAACTAAATCATACTTCATGCCTTCATTTGAAGCAATAGTAAAATCGTTGTATATTCTTAATGCCTCTTTTTCATCAAGAACTCCATAGCGAACAGAGTCGCGTAGGCTTGTACGAATACGTGTAGCAGCCTGGATACCTTCGTCAAACTTAATTGTGGCATGTGGGGCATCATCTAGTGCGCGAGATACAATCTGCATTGGTGTTCCAAAAGCACTGTTCTTGTACAAAGATGTTATTAACTTACCCGTACCAGTTTCTTGACGGATACCATGAATAAGTTCAGAGTTGGACATGTCCTTCTCGCGCCACTTAACTGGGTTAAAGCCTAACTTTTCTCCAGATAGGCTAACTGCAGTTGCACGAATAGCCCTGTCAGCGCGTTGACGCTCAATCCATGCAAACGGGGATACAGTCTTATCTGTCTTGAGCCAGTCCCGAAGGTCAATTGTTTTTCTAAGGAAATCATCTTTTGCAGCAAGAGCAGCATATTCTGCTTTAATCATATTGGCTTCGTCGCCATCTGCATACTTTTTACCAAGCATCATCATCTTGTTATCGTGACGGAAGAACATCATTCCATCTTGTTCGAGAGCAGCAATACCAGATTCATAGCGATTTAATTCCATCGCAGTATCTGCATAGTCTGGATTATCTAAAAGTTCGTCAATAGCATCTGGGTCGCCCATACCAATACGAAGAACAAGAGACTTTTCTAAGTCTGATTTTTTGCTAAGTAAGGCAGCAGCAGTCGGACCCATATCATTATTCTTTAAAAGTGGGTGATTGCTTATTGTTGCAGCATCATTATCTAAAAATGCAAATAGCGTAGAATACTTTGATGGTTCTCCACGTCCTGCTTTTTTAAGTTCTTCAAAGTTAACGTCTTCTCTATCGGCTAACTCCATACCCTTTATGCCAGTTACGCGACCAAGAAGGTCAGCAGTAAGACCCTGGCTTTTTGGAACTAATCCACCTTTAATTGCACCAGTTGCAATTCTACCAGTAAGGGCTGCACCTGCTAATACAGGGTCAGTCAAAACTTCCCCACCAAGGTTAAAAAAACCCTTGCTAATAATGCCAATACCCATGCTTGTATCACCAAGAGATTTAAATCCTGTAATACGCGCTAGTTGAACTGTAGTGTCTTGACCAAAGTTATAGTGTTCTTGACCTACACCTGATTCAGCATAGATTGCAGCCTGCTTTGAATTTTCGCCAACAGTTCCAGACTTTGCGATATTACGCTGTGCTGCTCCTATAGTTCCCATTCCAATACGAAAACCATAAAGTCCTCCTGCTACGGCTCCTACTGTTGATGTAAGTGGAGCAAGTGGTCCACCAGCAAGTCCTGCTGCTGCGCCAAGTCCAGCGCCAGCAATTGCTGTTGCGATTCCACCTGCAATTAGGTTTAATCCAGCAATCATTCCCTTTGCTGTTTCGTCATCACCAAGTGCGCGAACAAAAGCATAATTAGCACGTACGTTTCTTTGACCAGCAGTTGCTATTTCCAATGGTTTTTCCATTGTTTTTGAAATCTTTTTCTGTACTGACTCTGGAATAAACTTATCAATACCCGAACCAATAAATCCAGAAATAGCAGACATACCCTTAAGCACGTCAACACGACGATTTTCAACATCTTGATTTGTAATTCCGCGTGTCGGTGCAAAACGTGTCTGTACAACGCGAGTTCCAGTTTTTGGTGGTATTGCTTTTGAAGTATCTAGAGTTACACCAAAAGGAATGCGACCATTAGTTGCTGGGACAGCACTTGTTTTAACATCGTTTCCGATGTCTTTTTGAAGATTACCAAGGTATTCCCATAAACTCATATAATGGTCCTAAGGTAATTTACATAGTCCTTAGTACCCTGTGAAGTATCTATTTGAGATGCCCATAATTCAATGACTGGAAAATACTCACGTACTAAATTTAAATCAGGGTCGTTAATAACTGCTTCTTGCCCTGGCATTATAAGTGCTTCTGGTCCTGCAGTAGTAGAATCAATTGCAGCACCTGTTGTAATTTTTTCATCTGGAAAAGCAGATGGTGCAGTTAGTGGCATAGCCATTGACGCTGCTTCACCCATACGAGCAGAGCCTGCATTAAAAGATGGTTTTGGTGTGCGTGTTGGTCCAGCCAGTTTTGCGCCTTCTTGCTGCTGCATTAAAGCCTTGCCTTGACCATATCCCATGCCAGGAATATAAGTTGCAGCCTGTGTCCCACTACCGCTTTGACCATCGCCACCAAGTGGGTTGATATTGGCAGGATTATTCTGTGGTGCGTTTGGGCGCATACCTCCACGATTTTCTACAGCCATTATTCCTCCTACTTAGTTTCTTGTTCAAGAATATGAAACGGCGGGGCCGTCTCGTTATTATTAATTGCTGCAATTCTCATTGCATCTAGTGTACTTGCTCCAGCATGTAGTGCTCCTACTGCGTAGTCACCACCTGAGCCAATGCCATAAAATCCTGTGCTATTCATTCCAACTGAAAAGTCCGAATCAATTTCAAAAAGAGTTCCATTAACTGCTATTAAAAGAGTTAACTCAAACTTGTTGCCTGAATCATCTGATGATTTGCTAAGTTCTATGCCAGCAAGAGTAAGTGTCAACTTTAGCATTGGCACTACTTTGTTAATCATAAACTCATAAAGATTTTCTCTTGCTTTAATTGTAAGTGCTGGAGGTGTCCATCCATGTAATACAATCTGCAAAGCACGATAGTCACCAGCACCTGCAATAATGTAATGTCCACGCTGTACGGCTTTTACCATATCGGGGTGGGTATATACTTTACCACTTGCTGCGATTCTACTATCGCTGACAACTACGCAGCCGTGCTCTAATTGCACGCCAATTATTGTTGTCATTGTCCCCTACTTTCGCTATCTACGCGTTACTGTTCTTACTGATGCTGTTGGTGTTCCTCCGCCAGTTAAGCCAGAGAGTAAACTTTGAATACTTGGTGGTGCTTGTGGTGCTCCTTGTGGCATTCCTTCTGGCATTGGTGCGCCTTCTGGAGAGCCTCCTACTGGAGAACCAGGGGGAACAGGGGACGGTTGCTCAACCGATGGAACCCCAGCAGGAGGAACTTGTTGCTCTGGAGCAAAAGTTTCTTCGATTGCATCTTCAAGTGCCTGTCCCTTTTGGCGTGCCTTAATAACATCGGCAATCTTTCGTACTACTTCACTTGGGTCTCCACCACTTGTAGCCATTTGTGGAATTGCTTGTGTATATGCTGTAAGCGCCCCAAGTAATGCATCGCGCATCTTTTCAATTTCAATTTTTTCTTGTTCTTGAGATACGTTAACTGTAAATGGAAGTTCACGCATTGCCATATCCTTGGAGATTAATCCACCACCAAGTGCCTGTAGCATAAAGATAAGTCCCTGTGCTGGGTTAAGACCAGCCAACATACCATAGCGAACATCTGCTGAGTAATCACCCTTAATGTCTTTCTTAGGTGAGTATGTAATTTCATAAGGTGAACCTGAGTCTACACCACGGATTGTCTTTTCTGATGAGAAAATCTTTTCATCAACCTGGAAACAAATTTGAATTACATCGCGTAGTGCAGATGCAAAGATTGCTTGCGCAGATTTGACCTGTGTATCAAAGGCTCCCATAAGAGCCTGTACGCCTTGTCCTGTAACAACTGATGCGCTGATATTGCCAGTACGTGATTCAGGATAACGAGCACCAACACGCAGTTCTGCATTGAGTAAATTCTGCTCCGTAAATGCGCCTGCTGGAATATTAAGTTCCACACGACGCACACCTGCTGGGTTAGATGTACGGATAACCGCATCTCCACCAAGTTGCAACTCCTGTACATCCTGTGGAAGTACGATAGGTGCTTGTACTGACTTCTCTGCTGCTTCCATTGCAAGTAACGCAAAGCGGTTACGTAGCAATTGGATACCAAGGATGTCGTCAAACTGTCCACGAAGTTCATCATCAATAGATGGCTTACGGGCTACTACAACCATCATCTTACCCAATGGATTCATAGCCTGTGAAAGGACTAAGTTATTCTTTGTAGGGATGTAGATGATTGATTGGTCTTTGTCGTAGTAACGAATCATTTCAACTTGAGTATTCAAATCCTGCTTGTAGCCAAAGCCACCTAACAAGGAATATTCGTACTCAGGGAATAATGAAACTAACTCTGCCAAAGAAGTCATGTAGCGTTTTGCAAAGGCAATGCAGCGTCCGTAGCGGTCAAATTCTGGGTAAGCACCCAGTGGGTTTTCTAGGCGGATGCGCGGCAACTTTGCTTCC
>Ga0209107_10002036_pt1 | contig 11243 bp, 13 predicted proteins | sample LakErihyJuly2011_2_FD_187460 | JGI IMG/M metagenome (GOLD analysis project Ga0209107, IMG submission 187460) | Freshwater microbial communities from dead zone in Lake Erie, Canada - CCB hypolimnion July 2011 (SPAdes) (version 2) | ecosystem: Environmental > Aquatic > Freshwater > Lentic >... | reverse complement strand
GTAGTTGAATTTCCTGCAATTTGACACGAAGTTCATCCTTTTAATTTCCTTATAGTTATATACTCAATCATCGTATTATAGTTGCATCTTTCGTCAATAAGGGGAGCCAAACTGGACAAGCCATCAGAAATGATGGCTTTTTCTTTGTCCATGAGTGAGTTAGGATAGTTGCAGCTATCGAAAATTGAAAAAAATTCCAGCAAGTACATTTTTTTATCTTCAGGTAGTAATTTTGCTCTAAATGCGGCAAAATGTCGTACAAATGACGCCTATTTGTCTTTCATTTATTCAATAACTTAAATCATATTTGCATAATGGAATTTGGAGAAAGATTGAAAGAGCTAAGAACCAATTTGAATTGTTCTCAAAAAGAACTTGCCGAAAAAACGGGTCTAACTCTTAGGACAATTCAAAGAATCGAGAATAATGAGGTAAAACCAAGTCTCTATTCCTTGAAAGTTATTGGAGAGGTATTAAAAACCGACTTGTCTGAATTCGTAAAAACATCTGAAGCCAAACCCTATGAATTTAATTTAAACCTTAAAAATGTTTTTTGCAAATAATTTGCTAAAAAAGAGAAAAAACTGTGCTTTTAAGTTACTATTTATAAAAATAAAACCTAATTTAGCGGCAAAATAAATAATATGCCACTAACAGATTCTCAAAAAAGCCAAATCGAGTCGAAGAAAAGTCAGATTGAATCAAAGAAAAATATGATTGAATCATACAAGAATGAGATAAAAAGGAACAAAGAAAATCTCAAGGGTTTAATAAAATCCTCTACTACAAAAGAAAACAAGGAAATGTATCGAAGAAGACTTGCTGATTCTGGAGAGTATACCAAGAAACAAATTGAGCAACAAAAAGGCTACATTCAAGATTTAAAAGAGGATATTGCTAGAATAAAACAAGGATAGATAAAACGTTTTATCTTCCCGGTGTAAACATCCAGAACAAGATGTAAATAAGGGCCAAGAAGTCGTAGGGGTTAAAAAATAATCATTACCATTTTGAAACTTAACAGACTTATTAATTGACTGAGTCCTATCTTTATTTGGGATAGGCAAACCATAACCTATCAAGTTGTTTGAATATGAGCTAAGTTATATTAGAAATTGCCAAAATAACAGTTAAAAGGTAAAATATTTTTTTATATTGTAATTTTATAAAAAAAATTCTATTTTCGTAAGATGAAATTTAAATCCTTAACAAACAGAATTTTAATTTTCTTACTGATCATTATCGTAAGCGTTTCTTGTAAGAAGAAATATCCAAATACTGTGATTCCCACAACTCTTGTTATTGGTGCAGCTTACCAAGGAGGAAGGATTGCCTATATTCTCCAACCTGGCGATATTGGATATGATGCAAATGTGCAACACGGCATAATTGCAGCATCGAATGACCAATCAACAGGAGCCGAGTGGGGATATTATGGATCACTTATTACAGGAGCAGATGGTCAAGCCATTGGAACTGGTCCTCAAAACACCCTCGATATCACTAATGGCTGCTTAACACCAGGCATTGCAGCACGCATCTGTGGAGATTTAGTATTATTTGGATACAGCGATTGGTATCTACCAAGCAAAGATGAGTTACATAAGTTGTTTCTAAACCAAGTTGCTATTGGTCTCACCCCAGGTGGTGTTTGGTACTGGAGTTCGACGGAGTTCGATGCCAACATAGCGGTGGCAGAAACTTTTATGCAAAGCATTAAAGCTAAGAACCTAACGGCCCATGTTCGGGCAGTTCGTGCTTTTTAAGCATCCAAAGGAATATTGTCATAAATTATCATGTAATAGATGGTGCTAAATCAGGATGCTTAAAAACCAAAAAAAGAAATAAATTATTCAAGCGCCAAAATCTTACTGAAATAATTATTACTAGTTTTAATAGTAAAATAAACAATTCCTCTTGAACTGGATGCAATATTTATAGTCTTGAAAATTTGGTTGTCAATATTTTCACTGTAAAGTATTTGTCCTATAGAATTGTAAATAATAATTTCGCCTGTTTGAGGTGAGTTGAATTCTACATTGAGAATCCCTTTTGTAGGATTTGGATAAATTAGAATGTCATCACTTTTATTTATTTTCTCAATTTTAGTGTTGCAATTAATTGTTGTTAATGTGATATTTTTTTCTGTTCTACAACCTTCTTGGTTTTCAATTGCTAATTTATAAATTCCATCTAATTTAATAATAGCTTTGTTATAAAACTGATTGTTTAAAAAATATTTAATCGCGTTTGTAGATTCAAAAACCAAAGAGTCATTTTTACATATAATAGTGTCTGACGGAAAATTTAAAATTGGATCGGGAATTTGAAAAACTTGAATAGTATCCATGAATTTACACTGATAATTACTTTCCAACTGACATACAACTATTCCTTTAGATATTTCTAAATAGTTAATTGCACTGCTTAATCCATTCCAAATGTAATAATTCGCCAATATCGGGCATGTAATTTTTATTTTAGCTTTTTCGCAAATAGCAGTATCCTTGCCTAATGTAAAAATAGGTAATGGATATACAATTGGTTTAATGGTATCGGTATAAATACAGCTATTAGAATCTATTAACATCATAGCAGAACTATTTGTTTCTTTAAAAAAATAAGCTGGAGGTAAAGATTCACCTGCAATTTGCCATTTTATAAACTTGTTAGGTAAATATATCAGTGCTGAATCATTTTTACAAAAAGCAGGACTAGGCTTTACATAATTTATTTTAGGGTAAGATTGTATAATAACTGAATCATTTTTTAGACAGCCAAAACTGTCAATAGTTTTTAAATAAGTGGTGCCATGTGTTGCAGTATATTGATACGAATTAATGTTTGTATTGTTCCAATTATAGCTTTTAAAATTAGGGCTACAACTAACTTTTGTTTCTGTATTTACACAGATCTTAGAAGGTGCTGAAATCAATAAATTAGGGTTAGAATAGTTTATTTTTATGGTATCTAATAAAGTACATCCGGTGCTCGATTTTACCTTTACAATTAAGTTAGATTTGTTACTAACAGTATAATTAAAGGCTTGCGTTGTTATATTATTATGTATCCAACTTACTTCAGCATATTTATTGATAAAATTGTAATTTAAAACTTTAAAAAGACATAAAGTGGTGTCATTTCCCAAATTTGGTTTGGGCGTTTTATCTACAGAAATAACTACCCAATTTGTATCAGGTTTGCAAAATCCTTTTACAGAATATTCGAAATTTAAATCTTTAATTGTTTTTACTTTTATTTTAGCAGAATTATAAGTTTGATTTGTACTTAAATTTTTCCAATAATAATTTAATCCATTCATACTATCTTTTCCAAGTATAATTTCAATATTTGGACAAACAAAATAAACATATTTATTCAAGGTTGGATTTACGAGAATATTGTTAAAACTAATAAGTCCAGCACCAAATCTATTTTTAACCCAAGCCTGACTTCTTGCTTTTCCTAAATAGGATAAATACAATGGTTGGCAAGTACTTTTATTTAAAGTTAAAACAATTGTATTAGCTTGTTTTATTCCATCCGTAATAGCCATACCAGGTTCGCCATTTAATGAAAATAAATTCCAAAAATTATTATCAATATAAATGGAATCATTAGGATTCATTAATGTTAGTACTATTTTATTATTATTTTCATTTTGGAAATTTGCTCTATATATATTAGGCGGATCAATATTTGTTTTTATTTTAGAATTATATAAATCTCTGGCTAATAAAGGAGCAATAGAATTTCCCAATTGTTTATAGCCATTGTTAAATCCATAATGACACCCATCGTGCGCATTTAGTCCATTGGCACTTATTACCTTCAAATTGCTTAATGTAAATTCAAATTGCCTTTGAACTTCTAAAAACTCAAGTGTGGGTGAACCGCAGCCTGCTCTGACCTGTACAAAATAATATCTACTTACTTTTTTATAGTCCTTTCGCCAATCTCTATATAATTTTCTAAACAAAGTATCGTGGTAAATTGGATAAATACCGTCCGATTCGCCTTGGAAAAACAAAATAGCCCTTACATGGTTTTCTAGTTTAGCTTGGTTCACTCTGTATAATAATCTACCGTAGATAGTATTCAAATCTTTAGGTAATACCTGGTTTTTTTGATGTTGGGAAACAGATGTGCCGCCAACAGCGCCGTTTAATATAGCAATTGGAACTTTAAAGCTGTCTAATAAATTTTTAGCCAATACTAAACCCCATTGTCCAATACAACCTTTATTATAGGCCCCATCGCCATCAGCAATGTACCAATTAGTATCATTAGCGCATACGCCTGCGGAATTACTGCTTGTACCATAACTACGTATAAATGAATCTCTATATAAGGTATTGGCTAATCCGTTATAAGTATTTGCCACAGCATTGCTTTGTCCTTGAATTATGAATACATCGCCACAAACAATATTTTTAACTTGGTATTTAAACGTATCGGCGCCATAAAAAATTAAATCAAAATCATAAACATATTTGCCCGCATCAATACTTTTAGAATATGAAAATGGAATTGAATTACTCCCTAAACTGTATGTTTTAGAGCTATCTTCAATTATTGTTTTATTTTGATAGGTTATTATTCTTAATTTACTATACTGCGAATTTAAAATAAAACCATAAAAATTTACTAGTCCTTTGTTATTAGATAAATTTCTTGGAATTAATTCTAAATTTTTAGGCTTATTAGAAAAGGTAACCTGAGCAAAAGTAGTTACGATTACAAATTTTTGAATAAGTAAAAAAATAAGACTTTTTAGTTTCATCGTTATTTTAATTCTGACAAATATATACATAAAAGTATCGAATTGATAAAACTTAAATTATTTGAAATACCTTTTTTTCGAATTGGTATAAATTTTGGCCTTTAGCAAAAAATGAAGGGTATTTATTCAATTAGTTTAACCATCTTGCTAGCATTTATAATAATATCATGTGCTCCAAGTGTTTCATCTGAGAAAGCAAAGGCTTCATTATACAACAATAAGCAATAAATATTAACTCTAAAGATCTATATTCAAACCGTCAGATCAAGATTATGATGATAAAAAGGACTTCAAGCCCTAAATTCATCCCAAAATTGATTCGAAAATAGGCCAGCTTGGGGAGCATCAAAAGAGAGTGAGAGTGAAAGCGAAAGCGCCACTTAAACTCTCTTTTTTTATTCACTCTCATTTTCACATTCACTCTAAATCATGTCATATGAATGTTTATTCGAAAAATTTCAATACACAAAAAAAACTTGCACTTTTTAGGTACATGCTATGCCATATTCTGAGGAAGGTTAGAATTAAATTAAATAACAGAACTTCAATATAAGTTGGTTAAATTTGTTCTTTATCTTAATATTTTCAATACACATGAAAGCAGTAATTATAGTTATTTCAATTTTATTATTAATAGTGATGGCACAAATTTATATATCAAGAAGCAGTCAACAAACTGAACAATACAGTTACAAGGTAATTAAGAAGTTTGACAAATTTGAGATAAGAAAATATGGCCCCGCATTGTTTTCAAGTATAAGACTCAACAAGAAAGGATACAAAGAAAGCTCAAGTGAAGGTTTTGGTATATTGGCAGGATATATTTTTGGAGACAATGAATCTAACGAAAAAATAGCCATGACCTCACCTGTAGTTATGGAATTAGGAGATACGTCTAAAATGATGTTTATGGTTCCAAAAAATTACAATTTGAAAAATTTACCAAATCCTAAAAACAGCAAAATAGCTTTTGAAAAACAGGAAGAAAAAATTATTGCTGTCGTTCGTTTTGATGGCTGGGCAGATGATGAAAAGATCGAAAAATACAAGTCTATTTTAATTGATGAATTGGTAAAAGAAAAATTAAATTTTATACATAAATTTACTTTTCTGGGGTATAACCCTCCGTATGAAGTTATGAATAGACGGAATGAAGTTATGGTTGAATTAATTAACTATAAACTAGAAGAATGAGAGTTATAACGAATGCGGCTTTTTTTATCCCATCCGTTTTTTACACCATTTAGTCTTTTAAGATCTTCTCATGCTTTCTTTAAATGCAGAATTTTTATATTTTTGAGGTAAATTAAATAGACCCATATTAAACACTATTAGTTGAGAATCATGTATGATTAAATTGTTGCTCGAAATATCAATGATTGGCTGCGGAATTATAGTCATAATTGCAGGGGTAATGGGTGCCAGAGAATGGCTTATAATGCAAAAAATATCAAATTTGTCTTTATCGCAATTACCCGTCAGTAAGACAACATTTTGCAACTTGGCCATTGAATGGTGTCACAGCAACATTTCCCACCCTAAATGCATCAAACCTAATTTAAGGTTAAGCTATTATCCACACAAGAGTCGCGGTGGGGTGTATTATTCGAGTTCTCATGAATGCGTTATTTATGTCAATAGCCATAACAACATCAAACAAGTTACAAATACTGTTATTCATGAATATGTTCATGCACGTCAAAAAGATAAGAAATTCGACAAACTTTATACGCATTACCAAAAAGAACATGGCTATAATCAAAATCCTTTTGAGCTTGAAGCTAGAGAAGTTTCTAAAAAGCATGAAAATGAATGTTTAATTTGGGTTTACAATAAAATCTATTCCAAGTAAAAGTTTTATTTTAATCAAATTTTAAAAAGAATCTAAATATGCTTAGATTCGTTTGCTTGTGGGTTTAAAATGATTTCAATTATTTATATACGTTTAAACTGCAAATCCAAATATGAACAACAGAGTTAGCGCCGATGCATTTAAAATCAAAAAAGTTAAAGGACATGACCTATTCTTTTTAAAGGCTTATTTATACCAAGCGCTAGACTCTGGTTTTGGTTTATCTGAAGATTATAAAATTGGATTTGATGCCCTTGGAAAAGAAATAGAGGAATTAGATTTTAACGACATAAAAAGCATTTTTCAAAATGTTTACTTTGACATTGAGCAAACTGATTTTTATTATTTTGAAGATAAAATGCTCGCATATTTGGACTACTTACAAGGTTATAACACCAGTAAAACCGATGCATACCGTAAATTTCCAAATCTATTTACAAAAATTGAACAAGTTAGTTTTGACCAAGGAGGTTTAATCGTTTTTGAATGTTATGGCATGCAGATTTCCGAATTGTACACTGCAGCTGGAAAACATATAGAAGGTCCCTGCCACGATCTTGATTTATTAGATAAAAACAGATTTTTATACAGATCCTCAGAGAGCAGTCTTGGTTTTGTTTTAGACGAATACCAATTAAATGCCTACCCAAAGACCCTTAATACCTATGAAGATTGCGATATGCCATTTTGCCCTAACATAGGTGGTAGAGACCGTTTAGCAATTCCTTATTACCATTTGCCAGCTGAACGTATTGAAAACTTTAAAGTGCCACAAAACAAAATGGATGTTTCCAATATTTTAGATGATTTAAATACCAATTGGTACACATCTCCCGAATTGCATAAATTTTATTGGAATGACAAAGACTTAGCATTGAAGGCAGTTAAAAAAGACATGCTGGCATACACATTGTTAGACAGCCAACTAAAAGAGGATAAAGAAATCGTCTTGGCATTGGTAAAAGAAAATGGCATTGCTTTGGAATTCACCTCGGAACCATTCAAAGCAGATAAATCTATAGTTCTGACAGCTGTAACACAAAACGGTTATGCACTAGAATTTGCATCTCCAGAGCTAAAAGCCGATAAAGAAATAGTGATGGCAGCAGTTACACAAGAAGATTTTGTTATACGATTTGCATCTGAAGAACTAAAAACAGATAGCGATATCATCAATTCAACAAAAAGAGATTACAAATTTTAAGCAATAAAAAATAAATTTATGTATAGCAGCCAAAATGAAGCCTTAGACAAAGTAATTGATCAATTTACTGAGGAAGAAAAAGAATTAATGTTTACAAATCGATTTGTCTACATTTTCACTAAAGCATGGATTTACGTTGAAAAAGGTCCAGAAAAATACAGAAAAGACGATGCTTTTAATGAGCCACCGGATGATTATGATGCGGAGGAATTAGAGATTTTACTAAAAGCGTGCAAGCAAGTGCTTGAGGGCATTGGCATGAGCAGTGAAAAACCGTTTACAGGCATAGATGTTTTTGGTTTTAATGCCTTGTTTAGATTGTTTCATTTTGACAATGTTAAAAGAAAAACCAAACATCAATTTATGTTAGGCAATAAAAAAGGCATACTTGATTGTATAACATTTGAACACGCAATGGATAAAGAGCAAGTTGTATATTATAACTTTTGCGAGAGCCAAAGTTTCAATAAAAAATAAACTATACGGATTAATCGGAATTTGTAGAACTTAGCTTATCCAGTTATCTTTAGAACTGAAAACCCTCCATTTTATTCTCGCTTTCTTCCATATCAATTCTTCGCCACTTCCCATTCTTGGCGCAATTTTAACACCACTATACGCCTTTCTAAATTCTCCTTTGGAAGTTGAGAGGTAAAGATAATTACCGCTCCTGATACGGCCGAATGTGTGCCTTTCATTTGATAGAAGCATAGCCTTTCCATCAATTATTTTGTAATGGCTCACCACTGTTGGTTCAACACCTACCGAACGATGGTTTTTCATAATGGCTAAGAATTGATTTAATGCAGAGCCATCTGTAGACCTTTTGTAACCCAAACTTTCAAAAAATGCCACAACCCTTTCCTTTTTAGAACCTGCATGGTTTATATTATTTTGTTTCTTAGATAGTTTTTCTTTTTGCAAACTTATCTTTCTTCGTTTTGCCGAATTCTCCAATAATACGCAATGGAATTGATCAAAACTTCTAATAATGGGTATTGGCTCATTGGGATTTATCGCATTCTCGTTTATAGCTTCTAACTCAAATTTTTTCTCTTCAAAAAAATAAAGATCAAAACCCTTATGCACTTTTAATAGAATGCTAAAATACTCGATTACTTCCAAATAAAAATTGTCGGTGCTATTCTGTATTTCTGTAACATTTGAAAAATCACAATTTTTAAAGGTATGCATAAGTTTATTAATGTGCTTTTAATATGGTCACTACAAATGAAAACGATTAAATTCAATAAATGAAACTAATTCGTATTTAAGCAGAGATCTCTATTTCATTTTCTTACCTTAGGGTTTTTAAATAATATTATTTTAAGTAATAAAAGTAATATATTTGAAATGAAAATCAAACAATAAGCATCTATGACCAAACTATTTTTAATTGCAGTATTTGCTTTTTTTGGGCAAACTGCAAACGTACAATCAAACAAGGGCTTGTGTAAAGTTGAAGTTAATGATGTATCCAAAACCACCAGTTTTGGTTATTTGGTGGGTTACAGTGTTACGTTTAAAAACAACTCCAAAAAAACCGTTGATGGCGTGTATTGGAATGTCTATTTTTACAACAACAATGGAGATCTTATTAAGGAGGATAAATCAACGTTTAATTCAACTAGTCTCATCGACCCAATTGCTTCAGGGTTTACAAAAATTCTTGTTCGTTCTCCAAGGGTTAAAGGTGCCTCTAAAGTTATTGTAAAAATAACAAAGGTTCACTTTTCAGATGGCACTACTTGCAACTAATCTAATTTCAGATCATGCAGAAGGAAGCCACACACAAAACTTATATTTTATCGATACTATCTATCATTTTACTCTTAACAACCAGCTTAGAGATATACTTGCCAATTATAAAAACCAAGCAAGAAATCCTTTTAATGTTTTTCTTTAACTTTTTTGGATTGATAGTTTTACATAATTATTGTAATAGAGGTAAATTCATAGATTATAATTTGAAAGATGAACACCAAACAATTGAGACCAAAATCATATTTTTTTGTCAATTATTAATAATTGTTCAGCTATTGCTAGTCGTTATTTTATATATATTCTTCACTACACTTAGGATCAACATCAGTGATTTGATTATTTTATTAATAATACAAACCTATTTATTTAGCATGGGTAATGAATATAATTTATTAAAACAATAACTATATTTTAGTATTTGATTGCCTTTGCATTAAAAAAATTCTTTTTAATTTTCAGGTATTCCACACATTCTTTATATAAAGAAAGATCTTTTTCAAGACCGTCCAAAGGATATACAATACGATAGCCATTATTATAAGACCTATAATAACTTCTGCAGTTCCACCCTCTTCTTTGTTCTCGCAAACTTGACCCTTAAGTTCGATGTTTTTGTTTTGCGCAATAGAATTAATTTCCGAATTGGCGGTATTGTCACATTTATATAAAACTTGTAATTTTTCTAATTCTTCCTTTGCAAAAGTTTGGCTAAAATCAAAATACAAATTGTATAGTTTGCTGCTGTCTATGCCAATACCATTTATTCTATTGCCAAGCAGTATGTATTCAACTTCATGTTTCTTTAAGGTATCTCTTTTGTATTTTTTACAGATACCATTATAAAGCTTTGGATAGTTTCTATTAGAAAAAATTTCATTTAAATAAATGATGATCCTTTTTTGATTGTTTTTATTCTTTTCTATCTCTGCGACAAAGTCAGCACCAAAATCTATAACATCACTGCAATGGTATTTTTCCCAAAATTTTGCTACATTTTTTTCGCAGCCCTTAGATAGATTTTTACTAAGCCTTAATTTACTTAACGCAGCAGCCTCCTCACGAACAAGATTTATAGCCACCTGGCGCTCTCCCGATTGAAATAATTTCCTAAAAATTGGCCCTATCTGGGCATTTGCAGGCTTTGGTGCTGCTAGCTGAAATACAATAAAAAATAGTAAGCAAGCGATTTTAAAATTGTATTTAAAAGTAAATCGCATACTAATTTTAGTTCTTTTTTACAATTTTAATTCGCTGGCGTTAGCATCCAAAACAAGACATAAATGAGCGTCATGGCTCCAGATGTAATGCCGAAAGTGATGCCACCAATTGCAAAAAAGCCAACCAAAAACAAAACCCTTAACAAGGGCAATGAAACACCCGTCTCATTTGAAATTCCCGAAAGAACGCCACCCAATACTTTTCGACTTAAATCTCTTTTCATTTTTAATGTTAATTTTTAATAAAATTCGTTCTCAAAATTGTTGATCCATCTGTTAGAAGCAATGAATAAATACCTGCATTCAGACCCGTAATATTTATTTCTTGGCTGATGAAACTTGTGTTTAAAACCAAACGGCCTTGCAAATCAAAAATACGAACTTGTACCCTTTCTGAAATCGGATAATTGATGTTCAATTCGC
>Ga0209107_10002034_pt1 | contig 11246 bp, 14 predicted proteins | sample LakErihyJuly2011_2_FD_187460 | JGI IMG/M metagenome (GOLD analysis project Ga0209107, IMG submission 187460) | Freshwater microbial communities from dead zone in Lake Erie, Canada - CCB hypolimnion July 2011 (SPAdes) (version 2) | ecosystem: Environmental > Aquatic > Freshwater > Lentic >... | reverse complement strand
AAAGATTACATATGACTTCGGAAAACTTAAAAGATTCTTGACTGTGGTCAGGTTGATGATGCAAGACACCGTGCTCACTCTTGTCCAACGCTGCTACAAGAGGCTAGAGTAGCTTATTATATCCTATATCCCAAAAAAAGTCATAATAAAAGCTCCTGATGTGAGCGAAAACATATATGATGATTGGCAGTTGAAGGACGGAATGGGCCCCCCACCCCTGTTTGCAATAGAACTACTCAAAACTTCAAATGATACAGAGTTTTTATACAGTGTTAAGCCAGAAAATTTTGTTAAAATGATCATTTAAGCTTTCGAAAAAGGTCTTGAGGAGATAGCCAAAATTCCTGATTTGGAACCAAAAATTCTGAGCGATCTTTACAAGTCTTTGAAAAGTGAGACTAACATTAAAGCTCCTATGAAACCCAGAGAGAAGCCGATGGATCCGGACCCAGAAGAAAGACCTAGAAAATATCCGGACGAGAATAAATGGATATGGAATTTGATAGAAAATCTTAAAGATAAACTTAATTTGGGATTAGCGCCTTTACAAGAATACATGAATTAATTTGAAGTTTTTAAAGAGGTTCTTATAATGGATCCCTAAGTCTATATTGACAATATATAGAAGGAACTGATTCCCTGGGAGGTTGAATAACTAGTTGAGGAGATCTTAAAAATACGAAAGAAAGAAGAGAAGTTGAAAAAGTGCATACCAGATGCCCTACAAGTCAGTTTCTTCTGGATCCAAACCTAAGAGATATCCTTCTATTTATGCGAAAAATACTACACGTTATACAAAAGTCTTGTAGATATGATTGCTAAACATGCTAGGTCGTAAGCTGGATCTCTATTCAGTCAATTCTCCATGATCAAGAATCGGATAAGGGAAGTCCCCAGCAACATAGAGAAGCTTGCAGAGATGACTGAGTATATGAACGGAATCCCCAACGAACTTGAAAGAATACGATTGGATATGAACAAATGTTTTGACGTTTATAAAATCTTAGAAGGCTTTAATTTCAGATTTTCTAAAGACGATTTGGATAAAAAATGGCATGTATATGGAGGAATAAAGGATACCTTAGGCCTTATCAAACTTAGACAGAAATAACTTGGTAAAGATCAAGAAGTCTTTTAAGAGTAAATGAAAGAATAGCAGGCTGAACTCAAGGATAGGATAGAAAACCTCTCCCAGACAATAACTAACTTCCACGAGTTTAATAATTTCGCTGCTAGTGAGGTTGTAGCATTCACTGCAATAGATGTAAACAAGCAATTACAAAGTTTCCTGGAAGATGCTAAAAAATTCAACTACCGGGAAAATCTATTTGGAATGGAGATCACTAACTACGATAAGATTGCATAAAATGCTAAAGAATTTTTACCTTACAGTAATCTCTGGCTTACAGCCGACAAATGGGTCAAATATAAGAAGAGTTGGTTTAAAGATGATTTTGGCTCTCTTAATGCGGTGCTAGCTGAAAGATTTGTAGAAGATTCAACTAAGCTGCTTAATGGAGTTTGTAGATTCTTTAGAGAAAGAGGTATCACTGCTGTTTATGACATCGCGGCACAGGTGAAGAAGGAGATAGATGAATTTAAGCCTAAAGTTCCATTGATGGTTGCTCTTAGGAAACCTGGTATGGTGGCACGTCATTGGGAATAAATTGCTAACAAAGTAGGGTTTAAAATCGATCACGCATAGGAAGGTTTCAACTTCCAAAAGATTTTGGATCTGGGATTAATGAAGAACGTAGATGATATTGTGGAGATCGGGGAACGCGCCTCCAAGGAATTCCAGATCGAGACCATGCTAACTGATATGGAGACTAAGTGGTAGTAGATAAATTTCCAAATTCTCGCCTACAAAAACAGTCATATCATCCGCGGATACGATGAAATTCAGATAATATTGGATGAGCATATAGTCAATACCCAAGCTATGCAATTTTCCCCCTTCAAAAAGCCCTTTGAAGAGAAGATAATAGATTGGAACAACACTCTTAAAACAATGTCAGATGTTCTAGAGGAATGGGCTAAATGTTAGGGTCAGTGGATGTACTTGCAGCCAATTTTTGACAGCGCGGATATTGCAAAACAACTACCAGCAGAGACAAAAAAATTCAAAACCGTAGATTCTACTTGGAAACATACCATGATAACAGCCAATACTCTCCACAATGTTCTTAATGTGTGTATTTAAGATGGATTGCTTGAGAGATTGTAGGAAGCAAATAAGAATCTAGAAATAATTCAAAAAGAGCTTAACAATTATTTAGAGAAAAAACGTGAAAAATTTGCTCGATTTTATTTTTTATCAAATGATGATTTACTTGAAATTTTGTCTCAGACCAAAGAACCAACTGCAGTCTAACCTCATTTAAAGAAAGTGTTCGAAAATATGGATGAAATTGAATTTAAACCGGACAAAAAAATTATTGCAATGTTCTCAGCGGAAAGAGAAAAAGTAAATTTTGTGTCTCATGTCGATCCTGTTAAAAAGAACGTAGAAGATTGGATGGGGGAAGTAGAGACAATGATGCAACTATCTATAAGATTTGCTCTCTAAAATGCAGTTAAATAATACGCAACAACTGATAGAAACGTATGGGTTAAGAATCATCCTGGGTAATGTGTTTTAAATGGAAATTAAATGAAATGGACTACTGAGGTTGAAGGATGCTTTTTGAAGGGTGGAAATGAAGTGAAAAAATATTTCCAAAAATAGACAGGTTAGATGGAAGGGCTTGTCATGTTGGTCCGATAGCGCCTAACTAAGCAGCAGAAGACTACTATATGTGCACTCATCGTCATCGATGTCCATGCTAAGGATATAGTCGAGAAACTTGTGCTAGAGAACGTGAAAGATGTGGCTGCTTTCGAGTGGATTAGTTAGTTGAGATACTACCAGGAAAACGATGAAAAAAATGAACTCTAGTGTTTTGTTAAATGCGTTTAGACTAGATTTCCTTACGGTTACGAGTACTTGGGAAATACACTTAGATTGGTAATCACTCCACTTACAGATAGGTGTTACATCACTTTGATGGGAGCGCTAAATCTCAACCTGGGAGGAGCACCTGCAGGACCAGCAGGAACAGGAAAAACTGAATCTGTAAAAGATATGGCTAAGGCTCTAGCTAAATAGTGCGTTGTGTTCAATTGTTCCGATTCAATGGATTATATCATGGTAGGAAAATTCTTCAAGGGTCTCGCGTGCGCGGGCGCCTGGTGCTGTTTTGATGAGTTCAATAGAATAAATATTGAAGTTCTTTCAGTCATCGCCCAACAACTACTAATTCTATTCGGAGAGAAGGCTAAAGGCTCACCTTAAGTTGAATTTGAAGGCTCAAACATCAAGATCAAGCCTACCTTTTGTGTCTTCATCACTATGAACCCTGGTTACGCAGGAAGGACAGAACTCCCTGACAACCTTAAGGCCTTATTCAGACCAGTTGCTATGATGGTTCCTGACTACGCACTGATTGGAGAAATCATGCTTTACTCTTTTGGATTTTCAGCTGGTAGAGCACTTGCGAAAAAGATGGTTGCTACTTTCCAGTTATCCTCTGAGCAGTTATCCTCATAAGACCACTATGATTACGGTATGAGGGCTGTACGTTCAGTCATTAATGCAGCTGGTTTATTGAAAGCTCAAGATCCAGATATGGACGAGGAATAGCTTCTACTTAGAGCTCTACGTGACGTCAATGTTCCTAAATTCTTAAAGGATGATCTGCCATTATTTGAAAACATTATAAAAGATCTCTTCCCAGGTATACAATAACCAGTGATAGATTAAGGCAAATTATTACGTTAAATTAAAATTGAATGTAAGACTAAAAATCTTCAGCCAGCAGCTCCTTTTGTCACTAAAGTCATACAGTTATATGATACCATTTAGGTAAGACATGGTCTGATGATAGTAGGCCCAACCGGTGGTGGTAAGACAAGAAACTATTAAGTTCTTCAATCTGCTATGACAGCTTTAGTCAATGATGGACAGGCAAAAGTCAATGTCCATATAATAAATCCTAAATCAATCACTATGGGTCAACTCTACGGATAATTTAATGAACAAACTCATGAATGGACTGATGGTATTCTCGCCTATAAAGTAAGAGAATGTTGTAGAGACTAATCAATTGAGAAACACTGGGTTTACTTCGACGGCCCTGTTGATTCTTTGTGGATTGAGTCTATGAACACAGTTTTGGATGATAATAAAAAATTATGCCTCAACTCTGGTTAGATATTAACATTAACAAATAACATGACAATGATGTTCGAAGTAGAAGACTTGCTAGTTGCCTCTCCCGCAACAGTAAGTAGATGCGGAATGATCTATATGGAACCTGAGAGCTTAGGTATCCAGGTACTTATCGATAGCTGGTTATCAACTCTACCAACCAACATTGCGAATTACAAGAACATACGAAAGAGAGTAACGACCCTATTTAGCTTGCTCACAATAGACTCTTTAGAATTCGTGAAAAAGTTCTTAAAAGAGCCCCTACCAACCATGAATAATAATCTTGTGCAGTCTCATTAGAGGATTATGGATTGCTATTTAATAGACTTCACAGATACTGAACTTAAAAAGGTATAGACTGAAGAATTATAGGTTTTAGAAGAGGTCATTGACCCATTATTTGTTTTTTGTTTGATATGGTCTGTTGGGTGCACAACGGATGAAGAAGGTAGAATAAAATTCTCTCGATGGCTTAAACAAAAAGTAACTAGTTCTGGTATTAATGCTAATTGGCCTGTAGCGGGTGATATCTATGACTATGAATTTAAGATAGAAAATAAATAATTCATACATTGGGATGAAAGAAACAAGAAATTCAGTCCAGATCCCACTCTAGGGTATCATGAAATGATGATTCCTACAGCTGACTCTACAAGAAATCTATTTTTTTTAAAGCTATTTATGACAAACTCTAGACACACCATAACCCCTGGTCCAACTGGTACAGGAAAGACCCAGAATATATTCTAACTACTTACATAGGAACTAGGCGATTCTTTCCAGTATATAAATCTAACTTTCAGCGCTCAAACCAGCTCTAACTAGACTCAAGACACCATAGACAGCAAACTTGATAAACGAAGAAAAGGTGTTTACGGTCCACCAATAGGCAAGAAGTGTATAATCTTTGTTGATGATTTAAACATGCCTAAAAAAGAGATATTCGGCGCTCAACCTCCTATTGAGCTTCTGAGGCAATACTTAGACCATAAAGGATGGTATAACAGAAGAGACTTGTCCTTCATGAAGCTTGAAGATGTGATCATATTGTCTGCAATGGGCCCCCCAGGAGGAGGAAGAACATTCATAACAAATCGAATAATTAGACATTGTAACATCATAGGTTACACTGAACTGAGCGACGCAACAATTAAACACATCTTCTCTACTCTTGTAGAACATTTCTTTAAACGTTACGCAGAACCCGTGAGAGAGCTCAATCAGTCTTTAGTAGAGGGTGTCTTGTTCACATATACTTCAGTCAAAAGGGATCTGCTTCCTACTCCCTCGAAGTCACACTACACATTCAATCTTAGAGATATCTGGAAAGTGTTTCAAGGAGTTTGCTCTGGCCATCCAAAGTACACAGGTGATTCAACTCAAATGATAAAATTGTGGTATCATGAGAATATGAGAGTTTTTTATGACAGACTCACTACTGAGAGTGATAGAGTATACCTCGAAGAATTATTGAAAAATCAAATTAAATCTCAGTTTGGTGTCGAGGATGAAACTATTCTTGACTGCGACAGAATTCTATTCACTGATGTTCTGAATGGTAGAGATGCGGACCCGAGATTCTATCAATAAATTACTGATCTCGAAATGTTTATAAATAAAATGGATGCTTTTTAGGAAGACTATAACAGTGACTAGACTTTCATTTACGGTGGTCCTAAGAAACCTATGAAGTTGGTAATGTTCTTAGATGCTTGCGAGCATATTTCAAGGATTTCCAGGATTATAAGACAACCTTAAGGGAATGCTCTCTTATTGGGTGTTGGTGGTAGCGGCAGATAGTTCTTATCAAGAATGTCAACCTTCTTAACCAATTTCAAACTTTTTTAGATTGAAGTTATAAAGAACTACAATACAAGATCGTGGAGAGACGACATTAAAAAGGTTTTGATGTACGCCGGAACAGAAAATAAACCCATCTCTTTCCTCTTCACAGATACCTAGATCATCCGCGAACAAATGATGGAAGACATCAATAACATCTTAAACTCAGGAGACGTCATAGGTATCTATCAGGAGAAGGACTACGAAGACATCATCGCTTCTTGTAAAAATGAATGCGTAAAAAGAGGAATCTAACCTACAAAAACCAATATTTTTACACAATATCTAGTGAGAATCAAGAAAAATATACATATGATAATAGCTATGAGTCCACTCGGTAATATCTTCACTACTAGGTTAAGAATGTTCCCCTCGCTTGTTAATTGTTGCACCATTGACTGGTTTACTGAATGGCCTGAAGAAGCACTTCTTGGAGTTGGGAAAGGACAGCTTATTGATTATGAAGAAGATTTAGGGATTATAGGGAAAACTGGCATAATGGTTGAATGTTTTAAAGATATTCATAAATCGGTCGAAAAACTTTCATAATCCTTCTTGTCTGAATTAAGAAGGTACAATTACGTGACACCCACGTCTTACCTTGAACTCCTAACAATGTTTAGAGTAATTTTAACTCAAAAGAAGAAAGAATTCTAACTAAGTATATAGAGATTGAAAAATGGTCTAGATAAGTTAGAAGATGCTAATAAGAGTGTGGACGAAATGAAAATATTACTAGGGAAAATGGAGCCTGAGCTGAAAAAAGCATCTGAAGAGACAGATAAAATGCTTGAGAGACTTAAAATAGATAAAGCAGATGCCGATATGACTTTAAAAATAGTGTCCGTTGAAGAAGCAGAGGCTTCCATCCAAGAACAAGAGGCAAGAAAATTGGGTGCTGAGGCAGAAGCAGCAGTCTCAGAGGCTAATAATTAATTAGATATTACACTTAAAGAAGTTCAAAAGTTGAAAAAAGAACATTTAGTAGAGATCAAATCCTTAGGATCCCCCCCAGAAGCAGTTAAAGTCACCCTAGGAGGTGTTGTCATTTTAATGTCTGAAAAAATCAAAAAGAATGGAGGAGAGATCATAATGTCAGTCAAGGAAGGCCAGGTCGGCGGAAAGAAGGAAGAAAACTACTTCGAGACGGCCAAGAGATATCTCCTAAACGATCCAAGAGAACTACTGGACATGCTTATGACTTACGACAAAGACAATATCAATCCCGCTATAATCAAAACATTAGACGCTAAATGTCTAACTCGTCCCGAATTCACATTCTCAGCTGTCGAAAGATGCTCCTTCGCTACCAAGTTCCTCTTCATGTGGGTGAAAGCCATGATGGATTACTACAAAGTCTTTGTGGAGACTAAGCCTCTCAGAGAAAAGCTAGTCGCAATGCGTAAAATCGTACAAGAAAAATAGGCAGAGCTTAAGATAAAGAAAGATTCTCTTGAGAAGGTCAATAAGAGAATTCAAGAACTTTAAGAAATGTTTAATGAAAAAATGTTGATGAAACAAAATTTGTAAGAAAAAATCAGTGAATGTCAAATCAAATTAGAAAGAGCAGAGAAACTTACTAATGGTCTGTCCGAAGAAAAAGAAAGATGGGCCAATGATATCAAATCTTTGATAGCTAGGGCGGATCTAGTTCCTGCTCACAGCATAATCGCCGCGGGAATGATCTCCTACAGTGGCCCTTTCACATCCTAATATAGATAAAAATTGGAGTAAACTTGGGTCTTGAATTTGGCACTATAGGAATTAGAACATGATCCCAGGTGTACAATGAGAGGATTCTTAGGTGTACCTGTCAAAATCCAATCCTGGAACATAGCAGGGCTACCAAAAGATGATACCTCTACTGAAAACGGACTAATAATCGATAATGGTAGAAGATGGCCATTAATGATAGACCCCTAGAATTAAGCTAATAAGTTTGTCAAGAACCTCGGAAAAGATCACCAAGAAGGAATAGAGGTAATGAAGATAAATGATCCTAATCTCATGAAATTAATGGAACTTTCTGTCCAGTTTGGTAGGTGGGTGCTCTTAGAGAACGTAGGAATTGACATTGATCCATCATTAGAGCCTATTTTACAACAGTAAGTAATTAAGCAAGGCTCCTCCCTTTCCATCACCATCGGAGATAAGACTTAAACATATTCAGATAAATTTAAATTATACTTGACAACCACTATGTCTAACCCTCATTACCCTCCTGAGACATTCGTCAAAGTTACCATAATTAACTTTGCCATAACCCCAAGTGGTCTAGAGGAATAGATGCTTGCTCAGATAGTAGCTTTAGAGAATCCCAATCTAGAGTAAAGAAAGATAGAAATCGTGAAAAAAAATGCATAAGACTAGAAACAATTATTGAAAATAGAAGATGACATTCTTAAATCTTTGTCTGATACAGGTGATATCTCTGAGATCTTAAAAGACGAATCTCTAATTAATCAACTCCAAACTTCAAAGAAATTTGCCGCAGAAATCAACCAAAGAGTTAAGGACTCGAAGATAACTGAGGCTTAAATAGATGAGGCAAGAGAGTCTTACCGTTCCGTCGCATTTAGATCATCCATACTGTTCTTCTGCATCGTCGATCTTTCTACAATCGACCCCATGTATTAATATAGTTTGTAATGGTTCACTAATCTCTTCATCATGGGAGTCGAAAACTCTTTGGCTAGCAACAATCTAGATGAGCGACTAAACAACCTAAATGATTACTTCACTTACTCCTTGTATCAAAATGTTTGTAGGTCTTTGTTTGAAAGACATAAATTATTGTTTAGCTTTATGCTTACCGTTGCCATCCTTAAGGGTCAGAATGCAATTGACATGGATGAATGGAGGTACTTCCTGACAGGACCTCAAGGAGAGATAGAAATTTAACCCAACCCAACCAATTGGATATCAGAAAACTCATGGCCTTAGATCTACCGAGAGCTCAATGGAATGAACACAATTCCCTGTTTCGAAGGCATCGACTAACATTTTATTGACAATTCGGCAGAATATAAACAAATGTATGACTCCGCTAATGCTCACCAAGAGCCTTTTCCTCCCGTTTGGAATGAAAAATTAAATATCTTCCAAAAAATGATCTTCCTGAAGATGCTTAGACCAGATAAGGTCATTCCAGCAGTCTAGAATTATATCTCTGAAATTATAGGAAAATAATTCATAATAGTTCCTACATTTGATCTGCCTAAATGCTTCAAAGACAGTTCAATCATCACTCCCCTAATTTTCGTCTTATCAGCAGGTAGCGATCCAGTTGCTGATTTTATGAGATTTGCAGAAGAACAATAGATGGGCAAAAGAATCGACTCCATTTCCCTAGGTCAAGGTTAAGGTCCAAAGGCTGAGAAGCTCATGAAGGAATCATAGTAACGAGGGGCATGGGTGCTTCTATAAAACTGTCACTTAGCTTAGTCTTGGATGTCAGAACTTGACAGACTATGCGAGGAATTAAACGAAAACATGCACAAAGACTTCAGACTTTGGCTTACCTCTATGCCTGCCAGCTATTTCCCTGTTACAGTCCTATAAAACGGAATAAAAATGACTTTGGAGCCTCCATAAGGTCTCAGATCCAACCTCCTAAGAACTTATAAAGCTATAGGCGAATAAGAACTAAATGAATGCTCCAAACCTGACTAATTCAAGAAATTATTATTCGGTTTTGCACTTTTCCATGCTATAATTCAAGATAGAAGGAAGTTCGGTCCTATTGGTTGGAATGTTGCCTACGAATTTACCAACGAGGACTTCGGGGTCTGCAGAAGACAGCTAAAAATGCTCCTAGAAGAGTATAATGATATCCCATATAAGGTGTTAAATTTCCTGGGTGCTGAGATTAATTACGGTGGAAGGGTGACTGATGATAAGGATGTCAGACTCATAAAAACTATATTGAAATTATACATAAATAGAGACTCTCTAAAGGACAACTACAAATATTCGGAATCAGGGGTGTACCACTCTCCTGCCGTCGGAACTTTGGACGATTATTTGGAATACATCCAATCCCTGCCTCTTAATCCTTCCCCTGAGGCATTTGGTCTACATGATAATGCTGAGATAACAAATGCTCAAAGCGATACTTTGATGATGTTAACAACTCTTCTTTCGGTCTAGCCTAGAGCTTCCACTGGTTCAGGCATGAGTAGAGAAGAAAAAATAGACGTGATAGCCACTTTCGTCTAATCAAGGACTCCATAAGAATTCGATATGGAGGAGATGACTAAACTTTACCCGACAAGTTATGAAGAATCTATGAATACTGTATTAGTTTAAGAGCTAATTAGATACAATAGACTGCTCAAAATTATGCAAAACACATTATTGAATCTAAAGAAGGGATTGAAGGGCCTAGTTGTCCTAAGTGAGGAGTTAGAGGAAGTGGGAAATAGCTTATATGATAACATGGTACCAAAAAGCTGGTCTGAGAAAGGTTTCCTGTCATTGAAGCCCTTGTCTTCATGGACTTAGGACTTACAAGAAAGGATCAAATTTCTCACAGACTGGATTGAAAAGGGCACACCCTCTGTCTATTGGATCTCAGGTAATAATTTTTATTTTATTTTTTAGGATTTTTCTTCCCATAAGCTTTTATAACAGGAACACTCTAAAATTATGCTAGAAAGACATCAATTGCTATTGATAAGCTCTCATTCGAATACGTAGTTTTAGACAGTATGACGTATACGGATATAAAAGAGAAACCGGAGAGTGGTTGCTATGTCTATGGATTGTTCTTTGAAGGAGCAAAATGGAATTCTAAGAAACATCATATAGCTTGGCCTGATCCTAAGGAGTTGTATTCGGATGTTCCGTTATTGCATTTCGTCCCATAGTGTGATAGAGTTGTTCCTAGTGAAGGAATTTATAACTGTCCTTTGTATAAAGTTGTGACTAGAACAGGTATTCTGTCAACTACTGGGCATTCTACGAATTTTGTTAGATATATTGAATTTAATTCAAATAAATCGGAAGATATTTGGGTAAGGGCAGGTGTTGCTGCATTCCTGTCTTTAAGATATTGATTAAGTTGATATCATATTTTTATGTTACTCAATATTATATAAATATAATAACAATATTATTTAAAATAGTTTTATAATTATTATTTAACTATATA
>Ga0209107_10002033_pt1 | contig 11246 bp, 7 predicted proteins | sample LakErihyJuly2011_2_FD_187460 | JGI IMG/M metagenome (GOLD analysis project Ga0209107, IMG submission 187460) | Freshwater microbial communities from dead zone in Lake Erie, Canada - CCB hypolimnion July 2011 (SPAdes) (version 2) | ecosystem: Environmental > Aquatic > Freshwater > Lentic >... | reverse complement strand
TATGATTTCCAAGAAAAGCGAGTTCACATGGCGATCGTTGTCAATGAATACGGTGAGACAGAAGGTCTAGTGACCATGGAGGATATCATCGAAGAGATTTTAGGCGAGATTAATGATGAGTTTGATGATGAGGAGGTAGATTACAAAAAATTAGATGAACATAATTACATCTTTGAGGCGAAGACTTCCTTAAATGATTTCTCAAAAATATTTGATGTTGACGTGACCCATTTTGAAGATAAGAAGGGGGAAAGTGAAACATTGGGTGGGTTTTTGATTGAATTATTTGGCCGAATTCCTCATGCCAATGAAGAAATGATTTTTGAACCTTTTATCTTTAAAGTCCAATCGGTGGACACGAGAAGAATTAAAAAGATCAAGGCGACCATAAAAGTAGATAAGCCTTTGATTGAGCTGAATAATCTTGATGATGAAAAATAAGGTATTTTTTTTATTGAGTTTTTATTTTTTGTTGGTCTCCTGCGATCCTACTCAAACACCTACACCTAACCCTGGTATTACGGATGTAGAATCGAATTATGCTGAATTTGAGGACCGGGGACCTATAGAAAATCCCTCATTAAAGGAAGCTTCTGGCCTCGTGGCAAGTAGAAAGAATGCAGGTTCTTTATGGGCTCATAATGATTCGGGAGATGGAAATAGAATTTTCCTTATCGACAGTTATGGCAAGGGGAAACGGGAATTTAAATTACAAGGGGCAGAAAATCGAGATTGGGAGGATATGGGAATTGTGAGCGAGACAGATGGGTCCGCGACAATTTATCTGGCTGATTTCGGGGATAATAATGCGAATTATTCATCCTACGCTTTGTATTGGTGCAAAGAGCCCATGGTAGATACGAATACTCCTTTAACAAATACAATTTCACAAGTTAGTAAATTAACATTTACCTTATCTGATGGGGCTAGGGATATGGAATGTTTATTGGTGGACCAAAAAACCAAAGATATTTTTATCATTAGTAAACGAGAAAGCAATAAGCGTCTTTATAAAATTTCCGCTTCTAGCGTTGTCGCTGGGGGAACAGCGAAGGCTGAGTTTATTCGTGAGTTGAACTTTTCAAAACCAATTTCTACGGATTCTAGGCTCATAACCGCTGCCTATATTACAGGCGGGTCCATTTCCACTGATAACTCGGAAATATTGGTTAAAAATTATTTAGAAATTTACTATTGGAAAAGAAAGGCAGGAGAAAGTATTTCAGATGCTTTATCACGTACTCCCAAAACAGTGCCTTATAAAATGGAGCCTCAAGGAGAGGCAATCACTTTCGCTTTTGATGGAAATGGGTATTATACCATTTCTGAACTAGATGGGTCCGGACCTGTCCGGCTATATTTTTACAAGAAAAAATAGTTATTCAATCACCATTAGTTTTGCGAAACTAAGTAAGAGTACTTTTTCTCCTATTCCTTTTTCGAATATGATGTGAGCTTTTCTCTCTGCTCCATTAATTTCTAGTTTTTTAATCATCCCAAAACCAAATTTTTGATGTTCCACACGCTGGCCTTCCATCAACTGCATCGCATCTGTTTGCTTAAAATCTACGGATGGGACGTGCTGATAATTGGTATTTTGTTGGGGCTTTTGAATCAATTGGGCTGCAGAAGGAGACGTAGATTTTTCCACAAAGCCTGTTTTTTGCACGGGTCTAAAAGAGCTCGTGTCTTTTTTCCCTGGTGTCTTCGCCATTTTCAGGTAGGTGGAATCTAATTCATCTAAGAATCTACTCGGCTCACAGCTTTTTAATCGGCCAAACTGATACCTCGATTCCGCATAAGAAATCATCAATTTCTTTTCTGCTCGGGTGATGGCCACATAAAACAATCTCCGTTCTTCTTCCAGGTCGGCCTGACTTTGAAGCATCATTTGGCTTGGGAATAAATCCTCCTCTAGGCCAACTAAAAATACATTTTTAAATTCAAGGCCTTTCGCGGAGTGCACCGTCATGAGGGTTACTTTATCGCGATCATTGGGGTCTTCGTTGGTATCTGCGTTCGTCAACAGCGACACAGACTGCAGAAAAGTACTGAGTGATTTGTCTTCATTTTCTTCTGAGTCGACAAATTGCTTGATGGCATTGAGGAGTTCTTGGACGTTTTGGTAGCGGGCAAGTCCTTCGACCGTTTTATCTTCATACAATTCTCTAACTAAACCTGATGATTTGGCTACATGGGATGCCACTTCATAGGCATCTTTTTGTTCTACCTCCACTAACAGTTTAAAGGATTTTATGAGGTCAGCAAAATTTTCAATGGATGCTCCCCCTCTGGCCCCAGGATATTGGTTGATGTGGCTAACCACTTCCCAAACAGAGACTTTGTGTTCGGCTGCGGTCACTGAAATTTTTGCGATGCTAGTATCGCCGATTCCTCTTTTGGGAAGGTTGATAATTCGCTTGAAAGCTTCTTCGTCATTTTGATTTACGACAAAACGAAGGTAAGCCAATACATCTTTGATTTCTTTTCTTTGATAAAAAGAAAGGCCGCCAATGATTCGGTAGTTGATGTTTAATCGGCGCAAAGATTCTTCAAAAGACCGAGATTGAGCATTCGTACGATATAAAATGGCAAAATCTGACCATTTGAGTCCATCTTTTTGTCGCCCCTCAAAAATCGTCGAAGCAATAATTCGGCCTTCATCATTATCAGAACCTGCTCGTATAATTTCTATTTTGTCCCCTTCCTCATTGGACGTAAACACATCCTTTTTTAATTGGCTTTTATTTCGGGCAATAATGGAATTGGCTACGGCGACAATCGCTTTGGTGGACCGATAATTTTCTTCCAGTTTGATGGTTTTCAAATCTGAATAATCGCGCTCAAAATTTAGAATATTTTGGATGTCGGCCCCGCGAAATGCGTAAATACTTTGGGCATCGTCGCCTACCACACAGATGTTGCGGTTGACCGCCGCTAATTTTTTGGTAATTAAATATTGGGAAACGTTGGTGTCTTGAAACTCGTCCACCATCACATGTTTAAATTTATGTTGGTATTTATTCAGGACATCCAAATGATCTCGAAAAAGAATATTGGTTTGGTATAATAGGTCGTCGAAATCCATGGCATTTGCTTGAAAGCAGCGCAGGCAATAGGATTTATATAATTGTCCCATCATCGGAATTTTCGCATAGCGATCTTCCTGTTCTACGATGGAGGAGGCCAGGTATTGCTCGGGGCTGATGAGTCGATTTTTTGCGTTCGAGATTCGGTTTAAAACCAGGTTAACTTTATATACTTTATCGTCTAAATTTTGCTCTTTGACCAGCGCCCGAATAAGGGATTTTGAGTCATCGGTATCATAAATGGAGAAGTTGGACGTGTAGCCTAATTTCTCTCCTTCGAAACGCAAAATTTTGGCAAAAACGGAGTGAAAAGTCCCCATCCAAATATTTTTTGCTTGGCCGCCGATGACCGTTTCGATTCGGTGGCGCATTTCCCCGGCTGCTTTATTGGTAAAAGTTAGGAGTAAAATGGAGAAAGGATCTATGCCTTTTTGGATTAGGTAAGCGGTCCGATACGTAAGTACTCTCGTTTTGCCAGATCCTGCGCCGGCGATGATCATGAGGGGTCCTTCTATGTACTCAACAGCTTGTCGTTGGGGCTCATTTAAGCCATCCAAAAAATCCATATTTTCTTTTTTATCGCGTGTAATTGGGCCACGAAAATACGGAAAAAGGCGCAGATATTCTGCGCCTCTATACCCTTAATTTTTCAAAATATTATTGGATCGCAACTAAGTCGCGTTTCACTTCAGTTTTGATATTAAATGATTTTGATTGAACTAATTTCTTGCGAGAGTCTAGTACTTCCATTCGATATTTTCCATCTGAAAGATCAGAGAAACTAAATAATTTCTGGTTGGAAATTTGCTCATTATAAAGGATATTATTTTCTGTGTCATAAATAATTACAGTAAGAGATGATTTCGATTCAGCGCGAACGAGGAATTTCATTTTACCCACTTGCTCGATGTTAACGGGCGAGGTTAATTCTGCGGCGGAGGCGGCAGAAGTGATAGACATGGTGGCAGCCAACATAAAAGCTGCGATGTAATTTTTGTTAGTGAAATTTCTCATAAACGTATTTTTATAAAACTTAGGCGGAATTATTTCCGTTTGTTTGAACAAAACTAGCACGTTAGTATTATCCACCAATTAAATCCGCAAGAAATTTAAATTTTCCAAGAAAATTCTTCTTTAAAAAATTATATTTCTTTGAATTGTGCAAAAAATTTAATTGAATTTGTGGAAAGCTAATGTGCGATCATGCAAAGAGAATTAGGGAAGAAAGACTGTGTTAACAAATTGTTAATAAACGCAAATCATTTTAACAATTTGTTAATAGTACACTAACGGTATCATAATGAATGATGATTTTCATTAAGCTAATTTTGGTGCAAATATTTTGAAACAATACATTAGAAACCATACACCAATTAATCATACAATATGACTTTCATTATGAATCGCACCCATTATTATTCAATCGTATTCTTATTTCTTTCCATCGCATCTTTTGCTCAACAAACAGGAGTTATTAGAGGAACTATTAAGGATGTTAAGTCCAAAGAAGATATCATTGGGGCTACTGTATTAATACAAGGAAGTACAAAAGGAGCGGCCACAGACATTAATGGTTTTTTCACTTTCGGAAAATTAGCCGTTGGCACTTATTCGCTAAAGATTTCCTTTGTAGGATATCAATCAAAAATTTATGAAAATGTTAAAGTAGAGGCAGACCAAGTGACTGACTTGAATTTAACTATAGCCGAAGAATCGTCAACGTTAGCCGAAGTTAAAGTTGTCGCTCAGCGACTGACCAATACGGAAGTCTCCGTTATTTCGGAAATCAAGGCGGCTCAGTTGGTCGTTAGTGGAATTTCTGCCGCACAAATCACTAAAACCTTAGACCGTACAGCTGCTGAGGTAGTGAAACGTGTTCCAGGTGTTACCATTTTCGGTGATCGATTCATCAACATTCGTGGTTTGAATGAGCGTTACAACACGGTGCAATTGAATAATGCTTTCGCCCCATCGATGGAAACAGATGTACGTTCTTTTTCATTTGATATTATTCCAGCTGGCCAAATAGATCGTATTTTAGTATTTAAATCCCCATCCGCAGAAATTCCTGGTGAATTCGCTGGAGGTGTCGTGAAAATTTTCACGAAGTCAATTCCGGAAAACAACTTCTTAACACTTGATATTTCAAGTGCTTACCGAGAGGGCACAACAGGATCTACTTTCTTTGCCACTAAAAATTCAAATTTAGCTTGGACTGGATTCAATCAAGGATACTTTGATTTGCCTAACTCCTTTCCTACATCACGCGCAGCATTATTAAATGTGGGTTCTGCAGGTTTAGATGCTATCGGTGCATCATTAAAAAATAATTGGACAACTGATGAATCTAATGCAATGCCCGATATGCGTGCCTCACTTTCTGGTGGATTTAAGTTTGACTTGGGTGCTACGAAGTTGGGAAATGTGACTGCGATTAATTATTCGAATACGCGTTCAAATTTTCAAATGGCGCGGAATGATTGGGGTTACAGTAATATCGGTATCGATAAAAAAGGTGAGCCTGATGCAGTATTCAATTTTATAGATAATCAATATACCAATGCGATTCGTTTGGGAGTTTCAAACAACTGGTCAGCTCGATTTGCCAATGGTTCTGTACTTGAATTTAAAAACTTATTTAACCAATTAGCTAACACGCAATATATCCAACGGTCAGGTTTTGATAATGGTTCGAATTGGGATATTCGTTCGTTTGATCAAGTATATCGCGGAATTTATACGGGTCAATTAACCGGTCGCCATGATTTGCAGGAGGGTACATTAAAGGTTGACTGGATGGTGGGTTATAATCAAGCATATCGCCAACAACCCGATTATAAGCGTTTTAGATATAATGTCGACGGGGCTAATGCGAGTTTATTCATTCCGAATGGAGCGGCTCAAACTACGGTATTAGGAAGAACGTACATCGACATGACGGAGTCGTCGTATACAGCGGCATTCAACGCAGTGAAGAAAATTGATTTAAAAGAGGGTAAAGAACTTGAATTAAAAACAGGTTTATTTTTTGAAGATAAGGTTCGTGATTTTGGTGCACGAAACATTGGTTATGTAAAGTCTACGCCCAGTTTTCGAACCACTTTACCCATTGATCAATTGTTTTCAGCTCAAAACTTTAATACGAGAACGGGTATTCGTGTAGATGAGCAAACCAATCCAAATGACTCCTACGATGCTAGTAACACATTACTCGCTGGTTATTTGTCGGCCAATTATGCGCTAGGGAAAAAATTTAATGTTATTGCCGGTGTGAGAGCAGAGCAAAATAGTCAAAAACTGAATTCTGCTGATTTAGTTGGCAAGGCAATCAATTACGATAACACACGGTTGGATTTATTACCATCCATGAACCTTACATATAATTTCACTGAAAAGTCATTGTTGCGATTAGCGTACGGCAAGACCTTAAATCGTCCTGAATTCCGCGAACTTGCACCTTTTTCTTTCTATGATTTCGTTAATAACCGGACGGTTTCTGGTAATCCAACGTTAAAGAATGCCAATATTGATAATTTCGATTTTCGCTATGAATTCTACCCAACGCCATCGGAATTAATCAGTATCGCGGCCTTCTACAAAGATTTTACAAATCCAATTGAAGTAGTCTTTGCATCTGGCGCTAATCCCCTTTTGAATTTCTCGAATGCGAAGTCGGCATTCTCAACCGGTCTAGAAGCTGAAATTCGCAAGAATTTAGGTGCAAACTCGCCTAACTCAATTTTGGGTCGTACAAGTTTGGTTTTGAACGGAACGTACATTCATAGCCGCGTAAAATTGGATGAAAAATTAGCAGCTGATCAGTCAGATAACCGACCGCTTCAAGGGCAGTCTCCATACATCATCAATGCCGGGATTAATTTTAACGATGCACAAAAAGGCTTGCAATTGAATATAAATTACAATGTCATCGGAAAGCGTATTTTCGCAGTAGGTAACAACTTTGGTGCTCCTTATCCAGACTGGTATGAGATACCAAGAAATGTGATCGATTTTAATTTTTCCAAGCAGATTACGAAAGCCATTATGATCAAAGGTGGTATTAGCGATATTTTAAATCAAGGAAATATCATTTTGCAAGACGGAAACCAAGATCAAAATTTCGATCGCAACCAAGATCAAATTATACAAAACTACGCACCGGGGCGCGTAGCTTCACTAGGCCTTATTATTTCTCCATTTAATTAAACAACAAAATAATCAATTCAAACAATTAAATCTAAAAAGTGATGAAACGCTTACAAACAAACATGTTTAAAGTTTTCGCTATGTTAGCTATCGCGGTAGTAACATTAGCGGGTTGCCAAAAGGAAGAAGAGGTTTTTCCAGCTCCAACTATCTCATCTTCTGGTACACTAGCTGGTATTCCAGGAGCCACAGTTACTGTGAAGGCATCTATTAATGCGCCTGCAGGTATTAAGTCAGTTACTGTTTTGAAAAATGGTGCTGCATTTGATTCAAAAATTTTCACTGGCGAGAAAACAGCTGAGTATTCGAAAGATTACGTGATTGAGGGAACGGTTGGTTCATCAGTAACATTTACAGTTCAAGTTACAGATGTTAAGAATCAGGTTTCTTCTTTAGTTTCTATCCCAGTTACTGTTTCTGTTGTTCCTCCTAAATCGATTATTGACGTGGAAGGTGTGATAAAAACTAATACGACTTGGACAAAAGATAAGATTTACCGTTTGAAAGGCTATGTTCGTGTAGGCGAAGAACCAACTTTTGGTAATGTTACTGAAACAGCTACACTAACCATTCAGGCAGGTACTGTTATCATTGGGGATAAGGCAACAAAAGGAACTTTGGTTGTACAACGTGGATCAAAATTGATCGCGGAAGGCACAGTCGCTGAGCCGATTGTGTTTACATCAGCTGAAGGGATTGGCTCACGTTCTCCAGGTGATTGGGGTGGAGTTGTTATCTGTGGTAAAGCTCCTAACAACTTGACAGGTGTTGCTGAATTAGAGGGTGGATATAAAGGATTCCATGGTGGAACTGTTGCTAATGACAACTCAGGAAGCTTAAAGTATGTGCGTATTGAGTATGCTGGAATTCCATTGAATCCAAATCAAGAGATCAACTCATTGACGATGGGTTCTGTAGGATCAGGTACAAAAATTGAATACATCATGACATCATTTGGATTAGATGATTCATTTGAGTGGTTTGGTGGTACAGTGAATTGCAAGTATTTAGTGGCATTCAAAGGTACAGATGATGATTTTGATATGGATAATGGATACTCAGGTACTATTCAGTTTGGTTTAGGTTACCGTGATGGTAATTTGGCTGACGTTTCTGGATCAAATGGTTTTGAAATTGATAATGATGCTGCAGGTTCAAGCTTAGCACCATTTACCTCGGCTACTTTAGTAAACTTCTCGATTATTGGTGCTAAAGGTAAGTCATCTGATTACTTAGATGCCAACTTCCAGAACGGAGCTCAATTGCGTCGTAATGCAAAGGTAAAGGTATATAATACATTTATGACAGGATATCCTGCAGGTTTATATATTGACAGTCAGCGTGGTTCGGCGAAGACGAATGCGGCTAATGGAGAATTAATTGTTAAGAATGTGGTAATCGCTGGTACAACTGGTTGGGGAACTACAGGCTTTACATCATTAAACTCTGGATTATATGGTTTTGGTGTTCCAGTAGTAGACGAAGAGCAAATTGCAAGAACGGGTGCTACAGGTACCGTAGCTACAAGACCTATCGAAATAGGTGCTGGCGTTAAGGCATCTGATTGGTTCAAGGCAATTGCAGGAAATAAGACGTTGACTTCTACTGCTAACACTGGAATTTCTTCGGCGTTATGGTCGGCACGTCCTACCTTAACTTTGACAGCAAGTACATCTGAGTCTTTAATCGGAACGGCTTTACCTACACTACCAAATACTGATGCAACCGATTTTGTTGGTGCATTTAAAAGTACTGATTGGACAGCTGGTTGGGCTGAGTTCAACCCGAATTCAGTTCTTTACATCAAGTAAGAACAAACTTTTAAAAGGCTGCACGTTTACCGTGCAGCCTTTTTTTATACCAATATGAAGAGAATACTTTTTTACTTAATTATTAGTTTTTTTGGCATTGCAGGTTGTCATTCGAAAGATGAAGCTGCCTATTATTTTTCTGATTCAGAGCGGGATACCTTACTCACCAATATCATCAGCATTATCAGTGAAAAAGCGCTTTATGCGACAGATTCTACGAAGTATCAAGCACGGTTTCGTGCAGAATATGTAAATAGATTACCCTTTTTTCGGTTTGTTCATTTGACCAAAGACACGAGTGGAGTTTATACCTATTTAATTAGTAGGCCGGTAGCTGGACTCAAAGATTTACGTAGAGGGGTTATTGGCACGTTTACTTTAAAACCAAATTCTACTGAAATAGATCAATTCGAAGAGGTAGCGAATACGCCTCATTTTGATGAAGAAACAGTAAAGGAACGTGGTGGATTTTTATTCCGGGAACTAGGTAAAACTGGCTCATTGACTAAATATCTTGCCATGAAACATTATGTGGAATGGCCAGATTCCACATTGAAATATGACAAACAAAAAAGGACTTGGGTTTCTTCCCTAGGACTTTAAAATTTTATATTGGTGTATTATTGATAATGCCGCGGGGGTTTCCTTGCGGCATTTCTGTTTATAATTGTCTGAGGATAGCCATCTTTAATTCTCTGTTATTTTGAACCAGCTATTTAAATTGATTATTTCAACCTCCTGTAAAAATATAAACTTGACAAACTACTTATCATAAGACCTACAATGCCTAGTATCAGAATCCAAGTGAAGAATAAAGATGGCAGGTTTAAATTAGGCAATATAAAGCCCGTGAAGAGCAAGAGCACATTGTAGCCTAAGTACCCAATCGAGTCCACAATGTACATCAAGAAGCCTATGTTAGCCTTATGTCTGGTAATGGCAATCATTCGCTCAAATACGGAGGTGGTTATCGTCAAATAAGGCAAATAGATACCAAATCCCGTCAACACAATTAACCAAAACGGATCCAAGTGATTCACCCCCCACACTCCTGCAATAAGCAAAAATAGATAGCCTGTTGCGATGGCTGACATGCTGATAAAAAAGGCAATGTGATTTTTCTTGATTAGTACAAGGCTGCCATTGATGATTAATATTCCCACGGTGACCCAAATTTCCGTTTGAGCATAAATGGAGGCGTTGCCAACAAAGCCTAAATATTTCCATATTTCAGGGGCAAAATCAGAGCGAACTCCCCTTAAAAGTGAAGCAAACAAATACAACAAACTAATGCACAGAATACCGGGCCACAACTCTTTGATCAGCGCGATGCGATCTTGCTGTGTCATAGCTGGCCTCTCTGCGCGGTCCTGCTTATCCTGCTCAGTGGGCTTGGGAATTTTTGTCAACATCCACACAAAAAAGACAAAGGGTAAGGTATAGATCAACCCTGCCAACGAAGGCATCCAATGTTCAGCTACCGATATATTTAATAACCAGGTGCCCACAGATTTAGAAACGCCATCCGCTAAAATAAAGCTACTGCCTAACGCTGCTATAAATAATTCGGTGTTTCTTTTGCCTTCCAAGAAGCCTTGAATATACCCAAATATCATGCCTAGGGGCAATCCATTAATCACTAAAAATAGAATACTGTATGGCCTAGGAACTAGTCCAAAACCGACTAAAGCCAATTCTGCGATTAGAATACTGATGAGAATTGCTCGCGTCCTTTTTTCCCATGAAATACCAGAAACGATGAATATTCCGCACCATTTGGATAACATGTAACCGGCAATTTGAGAAGATATCAAAATTGATTTCCATGGAATCCCGATCCAAAATTGATCCGTATATAAACCTGCTGTAAAGGGTTTTCTAAATCCATACACACAAAAATAGCAACCAAAGGCTGCCACCATGGACCACAATGGATGGTTAAATACGAGCTTTCCAGAAAAATTTATTCGATTATTATTGGCGTTCATTTAACAAAAGCCTCCATATACGGAATGTAAAAAGACAAATCCTTTACTTGTAAATTTTCTATTTTGGCTTGATCATCAAAACGTCTCAATTTAACCGCATCCGCATAAAATGGGTTCTTTTCAAATTCGGTACATTCATCCGCCGACATAGG
>Ga0209107_10002031_pt1 | contig 11259 bp, 10 predicted proteins | sample LakErihyJuly2011_2_FD_187460 | JGI IMG/M metagenome (GOLD analysis project Ga0209107, IMG submission 187460) | Freshwater microbial communities from dead zone in Lake Erie, Canada - CCB hypolimnion July 2011 (SPAdes) (version 2) | ecosystem: Environmental > Aquatic > Freshwater > Lentic >... | reverse complement strand
GATCATTGTTGTAGGTACTGGTTTGGCCGGTGCTTCTGCGGCAGCTACTTTGGCTGAAATGGGTTACAAAGTGAAAGCTTTCTGCTTCCAAGATTCTCCAAGACGAGCGCACTCAATTGCAGCTCAAGGAGGTATCAATGCAGCTAAAAATTATCAAAACGACGGGGACAGTGTTTTTCGTTTATTTTACGATACCATCAAAGGTGGCGACTACCGCTCAAGAGAAGGCAATGTTCACCGTTTGGCCGAAGTGAGCAGCAGCATCATCGACCAATGTGTGGCTCAAGGTGTTCCTTTTGCCCGTGAATACGGCGGATTGTTAAGCAACCGTTCATTTGGTGGTACCCAAGTGCAAAGAACTTTCTATGCCGCCGGACAAACCGGCCAACAATTATTACTAGGTGCGTACAGTGCTTTGCAAAGACAAGTTGGTATGGGTAATGTTACCATGCATACCCGCCACGAAATGATGGATGTTGTTACCATTGATGGAAAAGCCAGAGGTATTATAGCCCGCGATTTGGTAAGTGGTAAATTGGAAAGACATTTCGGTCACGCTGTAGTTTTGGCTTCGGGAGGCTACGGAAACGTTTTCTACTTATCAACCAACGCAATGGGAAGCAATGTGTCTGCTACATGGAAAGCACACAAAAAAGGTGCATTCTTTGGCAATCCTTGCTTTACTCAAATTCACCCAACTTGTATTCCAGTTTCTGGCGATCACCAATCAAAGTTAACCTTGATGTCTGAGTCTCTAAGAAACGACGGACGTATTTGGGTACCAGCGCGCAAAGAAGATGCAGAGGCTGTAAGAGCAGGACAATTAAAACCGAATGATATTGCTGAAGAAAATAGAGACTACTACTTAGAAAGAAGATACCCTGCATTTGGCAACTTGGTTCCAAGAGACGTGGCATCAAGAGCGGCTAAAGAAAGATGTGATGCCGGTTATGGCGTTAACAAAACTGGTCAAGCGGTTTACCTAGATTACGCTGCTGCAATTGAGCGTTATGGCAAAATCGAAGCAACTAAAAAGAATCTAAACAACCCTGACAAAGCGACTATAATTGTTTTAGGTAAAGCGGTTGTAAAAGAGAAATATGGCAACTTGTTCGATATGTATGCGCAAATTACAGGTGTTAACCCATACAATGAACCAATGCAAATTTACCCTGCAGTGCATTACACCATGGGCGGTTTGTGGGTTGATTACAATTTAATGACCACCGTTCCTGGTTTGTATGCAATTGGTGAAGCGAATTTCTCTGACCACGGTGCCAACCGTCTTGGAGCTTCTGCTTTGATGCAAGGTTTGGCTGACGGATACTTCGTATTGCCATACACCATCGGTGCATACTTAAGCACTGATATCAGAACAAAAGCAATTCCAACAGACCATGAAGCATTCGTTGAAGCTGAGAATAAAGTTAAAACAGTTATCGACCACTTAATCAATGTTAAAGGAACCAAGTCTGTAGATTATTTCCACAAAATTCTAGGTAAGATTATATGGAATGAATGTGGTATGTCAAGAAATGCAGAAGCTCTGAAAAAAGCCATCAGCGATATTCAGGTCTTGCGTGCTGAATTTTGGTCTAGTGTTCTTGTTCCAGGAACTGCAGATGAGTTCAATACCGAATTGGAGAAAGCCGGGCGTGTGGCCGACTTCCTTGAACTTGGTGAATTGATGTGTAAAGATGCCTTGGAGAGAAATGAAAGTTGTGGCGGTCACTTCCGTGAAGAATACCAAACCGAAGAAGGCGAAGCATTAAGAGATGATGAAAATTTCAGCTTCGTTTCAGCTTGGGAATTAACCGGAGACAACCAATGGAACTTGCACAAAGAAGAATTAAAATACGAGAATATTAAAATTGCAGCACGTAGCTATAAATAAGGTTGTTAGTTATTTTGTGACTACAAAACCAATAACCAATAACAATTAACCAATAACTTAGCCCCTAACCCCTAATAAAATGAAGATCACATTAAAAGTCTGGAGACAAAAAAACAATGCTGCTAAAGGGCAGTTTGAAACCTATAAATTAGACCATGTGTCTGAGGATATGTCCTTTTTGGAAATGTTCGATGTGTTGAACGAACAGTTGATCAACGAAGGCAAAGAGCCTGTAGTATTTGACCACGATTGTCGCGAAGGTATTTGCGGTAGTTGCTCAATGTACATCAATGGCAGACCACACGGTCCGAAAAATGCTGTTACAACTTGTCAATTGCACATGCGTTCATTCAAAGATGGTGACATCATCGTTGTTGAGCCTTGGAGGGCTGCTGCTTTTCCAGTGCTTAAAGATTTGTCAGTTGACCGTTCGTCATTCGACCGTATCATGTCAGCCGGTGGATTCGTAAGTGTTAACACCGGAAACGCTCAAGATGCAAACAATTTGCCAGTGGGTAAAGAAGTGGCTGACGAAGCTTTCTCAAGCGCAGCATGTATCGGTTGTGGTGCATGTGTAGCTGCTTGTAAAAATGCAAGTGCTATGTTGTTCGTTTCTGCCAAAGTATCTCAATTGGCTTTATTGCCTCAAGGTCAACCAGAGGCTAGAAAACGTGTTCTTGCCATGGTTAATCAGATGGATGCAGAAGGTTTTGGTGCTTGTACAAACACTGGTGCTTGTTCTGCCGAATGTCCTAAAGAAATTAGCTTAAGCAATATCGCTAGAATGAACAGAGAGTATCTTTCAGCTGGCATCATCGCTGAGTAATATTATAAATATTGAAATTGAAAATGGCTGCCTAATCCGCAGCCATTTTTTTTTAGATTAATTTTTTCTAACTTCGTGGTTCATGAAAACAAATGAACCTATAACAGATTACGCCAAGTTGGATCCAAATGCATCGTATTCGTTTCTAGATTATATGCGCTGGCAATTCAAGGAACGGGTTGAATTGATAAAAGGTAAGCTCTATAAAATGAGCCCTGCAGCCAATATTAACCACCAAACGGTGTCTGCTAATATTAGCTGGTTGTTGTTTAATTATTTTTTAAATAAATCTTGTCGTGTTTTTACAGCGCCTTTTGATGTTAGACTTTTTCCTAAAACCAATGGGAAAGACCAAACCGTTGTTCAGCCAGATTTATGCGTGGTTTGTGATGAAAAAAAACTCGACAAACAAGGTTGTGTAGGTCCGCCCGATTTAATTGTTGAAATTCTTTCACCCTCAAATAGCCAACACGACTTGAACACAAAATTCAATTTGTACCAAGAAGCCACAGTAAAAGAATATTGGATAGTCGATACACAGAACAAAACGCTGATTGTTTATACCCTGAATAATGGTAAATATCAAGGTTCAAAAATCTTCACAGAAGAAGAAACATTTAACTCCGTATTATTCCCAGAACTCAATATTATTATGAAGGAGGTTTTTCTTCATGTTAAAGAATATTGAATTTAATCCAAATGATTAAAAAAGCAATCTATGCACTTGTAAGTGTATTTGCAATGGGCTTGAATGCCCAAAACAACTACACCCAATACGTTAATCCTTTTGTGGGCACTGATGGCCACGGACATACCTTTCCAGGTGCTACCACACCTTATGCCATGGTGCAATTAAGTCCCGATACCCGAATAGACGGTTCATGGGATGGTTGCAGTGCTTACCATTACAGCGACAGCATAATTTATGGTTTTTCACACACCCATTTAAGTGGCACTGGTTGCAGCGACTATGGAGATATTGCTTTCATGCCAAGCTTTGTCAATAAAGCCATTGAGCCCATTTGGAATTTAGACAAACTTTCTTATTCTTTCTCGCATAAAAATGAAAAAGCCAGTCCGGGATACTACAGCGTTAAACTCGATAATGGTATTTTAGTGGAACTGACTTCAACGGCAAGAGTTGGACTTCAGAAATACACCTATTCTCAAGATGGATATGCTTGGATAACCCTCGATTTGAAACACCGCGACATCCTGCTGGAAGGAAAGATAACCCAATTAGACAAGCACACTTTTAGTGGCTTAAGGCGCTCAGAGGCTTGGGCGGTCGATCAATTGTTGTTTTACTATTTTCAAGTAAGTAGGGATGCTGACCAAATTCATGTAACGAAAGACAGCAGCGGGCAAACCAAAATTAACCTGGGTTTTCAAGTTAAAAAAGGGGAGTCGATTTTACTTAAAACCGCTCTGTCTGCAGTAGATGAAAAAGGCGCTCAAAACAACCTTGAAGAGGAATTGGCCCATTGGGATTTTAAGAAGGTGAAAGACGAGGCCAATAAAGCTTGGAACCTTGAGCTAAACAGAATAAAAGTTTATGGTGGAAGCTTGGTAGAAAAGAAGAATTTTTACACCGCACTTTACCATTGTATGATGCACCCCAATGTGTTAAACGATGTGGATGGCCGTTATATGGGAAGAGATAAAATGATTCATGTGGCGGAAGGATTTAATTACTACTCTGTTTTTTCACTATGGGATACCTACAGAGCTTTGCACCCTTTATTGAACACCATTGACAAAAAACGATCCCACGATTTTATCATGACATTTAACGCCCAATACCAAGAAGGTGGGCGCTTTCCAATGTGGGAATTATGGGGCAATGAAACCAATTGCATGATTGGTTTTCACAGTGTGAGTGTTATTCAAAATGCCTACTTAAGAAATGTCATAAATAAAGATGAGTTGAGTGGTTTGTATCCAGGTATAGTAGCAGAAACCATGAACAATAGAACGGGATTGGATAAATTCAGGCTGAAAGGATATTTGTCTGCTGAAGATGAAAGTGAAAGTGTTTCAAAAACACTCGAATACAGTTACAACATGCATTGCGCATCAAGCATAGCCAGTTTTCTCGGGAAATTTGAAGATGCTCAAAAATACCAAGCTTATGCAGAAGCTTGGCGCAATATCCGCAATGTCAATACTGGCTTTATGACCCCGAGAGTCAATGGGGGCTGGTTGCCCGATTTTGACCCAAAGCAAGTGAACAACCATTTTACAGAAGCCAACGCCTGGCAATACATTTTTGCTGTGCAACACAATTTAGACGCAATTTATGATCCTAACTTCTTGTCTAAATTGTTTAACACCGATTCAAAAACCACAGGCAGAGAGCAAGCAGACATTACGGGTTTGCTTGGTCAATACGCGCATGGAAATGAACCCAGCCACCACTTTGCTTACCTGTTTAACAACATCGATTCTACCTCAAAATATGTAAAAAGAATTTGCCACGATTTTTATAAACCGACCCCCGATGGTTTGTGCGGCAATGAAGACTGTGGGCAAATGAGTGCTTGGTATGTCTTCAGTGCCATGGGCTTTTATCCTGCCAATCCTTCAGAGTTAAAAATGGTTTATGGCAACATGTTGTTCGACAGTGTGCGCTTTGTTCAGGGCGATGGATCTGCAGTAATTTATAAGAACAAAAAACCAAAGAGCAGCGAAGATTTAGTCAAAAGTTCAAGCATAAAATACTTTGGGAATTCAAAAGCCTATTATTTCGGGTATGATCAATTTCGAATGAGCGAGGAATGGATCCACAATGGCTTGTCAGCTCCGGTAATTCATTCAGCCGGAGAGGTGTTTAGAGACACTATGTTGGTTCGCATAAGCAGCAACAATAAGACTGAAATGGGCGATAAAATTTATTACACTTTAGATGGCTCAGAACCTACAAGTAAATCGCTATTATATGTGGATGGGCAAGTTTTGAAAATTAGTCAATCTTGTTTACTAAAAGCAAAATCTATTCTTTCTGAGCAGTTGAGCAGTCCTATTGCTATGGCTCGATTCCAAAGGTATTACAACGACTATTCTATTCAATACAATTGCACGTATAACAAACAATACACTGCTGGTGGAGATAAAGGATTGATAGATGGTTTGATAGGCGATGTTGACTGGAGAAAAGGCAGATGGCAGGGTTACCAGTCTCAAGACTTTGAGGTGGTGATTGACCTTAAAAAGCCAGTGTTTTTTGACACCATAAAGATTGGATTTTTACAAGACAAACGCTCATGGATTTTTTTACCTGATAAGATTAGTGTTTATGGCTCTGAAGATTCTGTACATTTTGAAGAATTAAATATAGGCGATTACCTGCTCTATGAGCGCGACCTAACGGTTGGGCGCTACCCAATGGTGTTTTCAGGATTCAAAAAAACCACGCCCTACCGCTATTTAAAGGTGTTTGTTAAAAACTATGGCAAGTTACCAGCCTGGCATCCCGGTGCTGGAGGTGATGCCTTTATTTTTGTGGATGAGATTGAGATCAAATAGATTCATAAACGAATTGAATACGTTTGTCGAATTCAATTAAAAACATATTTTGACAATATAATATTTGCAACATGATTGAAAACCACGAAATAGACTTTCGCATTCTTGGAGAAGAAATGCAATGCGTAGAAATAGAATTAGATCCTCAAGAAACTGCTATCGGTGAAAGTGGTAGCTTTATGATGATGGACAAAGAAATTCAAATGGAAACCATATTCGGTGATGGTACCCAACAAACGGGTGGTTTCTTAGGTAAATTGATGTCGGCTGGTAAAAGGGTTTTGACGGGCGAAAGTTTGTTTATGACTGCCTTCACCAATGCGGGCAATGAAAAGAAGAAAGTAACGTTTGCTGCGCCTTATCCGGGTAAAATTATTCCTATGGATTTGTACAGACACAATGGAAAAATTATCTGTCAAAAAGATGCTTTCTTATGTGCCGCTAAAGGTGTTTCAGTGGGGATAGAATTTCAAAGAAAACTCGGTACTGGTTTGTTCGGTGGTGAAGGGTTTATCATGCAAAAATTGGAAGGCGACGGAATGGCCTTTGTTCACGCCGGTGGTCATGTCATTGAGCGCGAATTACAAGCTGGTGAAATGATAAAAATTGATACAGGTTGCATTGTGGCATTTACCCAAACAGTAGACTATGACATTCAATTTGTTGGTGGCATCAAAAACACAATTTTTGGTGGTGAAGGTTTGTTTTTCGCAACCTTACAAGGTCCCGGAAAAATATGGATACAAAGTTTACCAATAAGCCGCTTGGCCTCCAGAATTATTGCCTATGGGGGCATTGGTGGAAGACGCAGAGAAGAAGGATCAATCTTAGGTGGATTGGGCAATTTGTTGGATGGGGATGGTGTATAAGCCTGAGTAATTTAATAAATAAAATTTCCAAGCAATAATTCCCGATTTTTGTTCACTTAAAATGACCAAAAAAGAAAAGATTAGTTATATACTTCCTACCTTGGAGTCTTTGTATCCTGAGGTGCCAATTCCGCTCGACCATAAGGATCCTTATACCTTGCTGGTGGCGGTTTTGCTTTCTGCTCAGTGCACAGACAAAAGGGTTAATCTAATTACTCCAGGATTGTTTCAGCGCGCCGACAACCCGCATGATATGTTGAAATTGGAGGTTGAAGAAATAAGGGAAATTATAAAACCTTGTGGCTTATCTCCTGCCAAATCGAAAGCCATTTGGGGCTTAAGCAATATCATTATTAACGAACATAATGGAGAAGTTCCGCAAACATTTGAGGCGTTAGAACGCTTGCCAGGTGTGGGGCATAAAACGGCTTCTGTGGTGATGTCTCAAGCCTTTGGTTTTCCTGCCTTTCCAGTGGACACACACATTCACCGATTGGCCACCCGTTGGGGATTGACGAATGGAAAAAATGTTGAGCAAACGGAAAAGGACCTCAAGAAATTAATGCCAATCGATTTGTGGAACAAGGGCCATTTGCAAATTATATTTTTTGGCAGAGAGTACTGTCCTGCAAGAGGTCACAATCCGATCACATGCCCAATTTGTTCAGTCGTTGGATGCAAGGGAAAATAGGGTTTTACTGATTGTAATTCGGTTTAATTTTGTAACGTAAAAAACTTCTTTTGCCTATCTTTGCCCTATGCAAAATGTAATACTTCATGATCTTGGTTTAATGGCCTATGAAGAGGTGTGGCAGTTGCAAAAAGACATCTTCAATAAATCTATTGAAGAGAAAATTCAAGGTAAAATACCACAACAGCATTTATTGGTTTGCGAGCATCCGCATGTTTACACATTTGGCAAAAGCGCCAATCAGGAAAATTTGCTTTTGTCTGAAGCCGAATTAAAGAATAAGGAAATTTCAGTTTATGACATAGAACGTGGCGGCGACATTACCTACCACGGCCCTGGGCAATTGGTTGTGTATCCAATTTTTGATTTGGAACAGTTAAACATCGGCGTCAAAAAGTTTGTTTTTAACATTGAACAAAGTATTATCAATGTATTGCAGAACCATGGAATCAGCTGCGAGCGTATTGACGACAGAATTGGCATTTGGCTTGACAAGGGAAAATCAAATGAACGCAAAATTGCAGCCATTGGAATCAAATGCAGCAGACACATCAGCATGCATGGTTTGGCCTTAAATGTAAACACCGATTTGAGTTTATTCAAGAACATTATTCCTTGTGGGATAGTTGACAAAGGCGTTACAAGCATAAAAAATGAACTTGGTCGGGAAATTTCAATGGTCGATATAAAAAATGAAATGATCAAAGAATTTTCAGCTAATTTTGAAATCTATACAATAAGCCCTGAAATTATTTAAGGGTACAACAAATAAAAACACAACAAAAAAAATGAAAAAAGGAACGATTATTTTATTATCAGTTTTAGGTTTTTTTGCATTAATAGCCTTTAACGGATGCAGCACATTTAACACCTTGTCTACCAAAGATGAGGCAGTAACTGGTCAGTGGCAGCAAGTAGAAGTAGCTTACCAAGCGCGCATGGACAAAACTAAAAACTTGTTTGAAATCGTACAAGGTGCTGCTGATTTTGAAAAGCAAACCTTAACCGATGTTATTGCAGCAAGAAGCAAAGCAACATCTATCAACATTGATGCAAGCAATTTGACCCCAGAAAAATTGGCTGAATTTCAAAAAGCACAAGATGCCTTTGGAACTTCCTTGGGCCGTTTGATGGCAGTAGCTGAGCAATATCCTCAACTACAAGCCGTAGGTGCATTTAAAAACTTTCAAACACAATACGAAAGTATGGAAAACAGAATTGCAACTGAGCGCAGAAGATTTAACGAATTGGGCCAGGACTTTAACACATCCATCAGACGTTTCCCAAGAAATGTTTGGGCTAGAATATTCGACTTCAATAGAAGAAATTACTTTGAGTCTTCAGAAGGTGCGGAAGTTGCGCCCGACATCAAATCGATGAGAGAAGGCAAGTAAGCCTATTTTTAAACATGAATGTAAAGTCATTTTTCACCGATGAGCAAAGCAAGTTCATACAGCAAAGTATTGCAGATTCAGAGCGAATGTGCAGTGGCGAAATTCGCGTGCACATTGACATGAGGTGTAAAGGTGATGTGATGGTTCAAGCAAAAAAAGTGTTTGAGAAACTTAAGATGCACAAAACAGCTGAGCGCAATGGGGTACTAATTTACCTGGCTTTAGCAGATAAAAAATTGGCCATTTTAGGTGATAAAGGCATCAATGAAAAAGTGCCAGAAGGATTTTGGGACTTGGCCTATAGCAGCATGAAAAATTTCTTTGCAGAAGCAAATTACACCGAAGGATTGGTGGTTGGTATTGGTATGGCAGGAGAGAAATTAAGAACCTATTTTCCTTACCAAAAGGATGACAGCAACGAATTAAGCAATGAGATCAGTTATGGCGATTAAAATGATTAAAACTTTGCCAAGACCTCTTTGGAAACACGCTTATTATTTACTGACTTTGCTTTCGGTTTTTGCATTTTCTCAATCGGCATTTGCACAATCGGAAGGACTGCCTGAGAAACCCAATCCACCGCGGTTAATCAATAACCTTTCAAAGGAATTTCCGGGTTTTTTTAGTGCAGAAGAAACAGCTTTATTAGAAACCAAGTTGCAAGAATTGTCTAACAGCAGCTCCAACCAAATTGTGGTGCTTGTGGTAGACGATTTGAATGACATGGAACCATGGGCTTACGCCACCGAGTTGGGACAAAAATGGGGTGTTGGCCAGGGAAAAGAAGACAATGGAATAGTGGTCTTAATTAAACCCACAAAAACTGGTATTGGAAGAAAAACGCATATTGCTGTTGGTTATGGTTTGGAAGGCGCAATACCCGATTTAACCGCCAATAGAATTGCTGAAGAGGAAATTAATCCAAGTTTAAAAGCTGGTAGAAATTTTGAGGCTGTAGATAAGGGCATCACTGTTTTAATTGCTTTGGCCAAGGGCGAGTACAATTACAAAACCTATGATAAATCTGCAAAAAAGGTTCCCGGAGGCTTGATTTTTAAATTAATTGTCATTATCTTAGTGCTCATATTGTTTTCCAGAAAGAATAGGGGCGGTGGTATGAGCATTGGAAGAGGTGGCGTATTCATGGCCCCAATGTTTGGAGGTTTTGGCGGCGGATCAGGAGGTGGTGGAGATAGTGGTGGATTTGGCGGATTCGGCGGCGGAGGCTTCGGCGGGGGCGGTTCTGGTGGCAGTTGGTAAACCCAATTACACAAATGTTAAAAAATGTACAATTACAAGATTTATTGGTATTAGATCTTGAAACCGTTTCTCAATTTGCCACATTCAATGAATTGGATGAGGATTGGCAAGAGCTTTGGACTAAAAAAGCAGGTGCTTTAAACAATGCAGATGTAAACGCTGCTTTGGTATACGACCGTGCGGCTATTTATGCTGAATTTGGAAAGATCGTTTGCATTGGCTTAGGCATATTTCATTTGTTGGATGGTGAAATTAACTTGAAAGTTAAGTCTATCTCTGGGCATGACGAAAAGGCTATTTTACTCGAATTTGTAGACTTGCTAAACACCCATTTTAATATAGATGGAAAGCATCGATTGGTAGCTCACAACGGCAAGGAGTTTGACTTTCCTTTTTTGTGCCGACGCATGCTGATTCATGGAATAGAAATTCCGAATGTGTTAAACATTGTCGGAAAAAAACCATGGGAAATTATGCATTTGGACACCATGGAATTGTGGAAGTTTGGAGACTACAAAAACTACACATCTCTTAATGTTTTGGCAAAATGCTTCGGCATCCCATCACCAAAAGACGATATCGATGGAAGCATGGTAGGGCATACCTATTGGCAGCAGAATGACCTTGATAGAATATCAGTTTATTGTAAAAAAGACATTGTTACCACTGCGCAAATCTTAATGAAATACAAGCATTTAGCTCTAATTGCGCCTGATAAAATAAAAATTTCATAGTTCAGACAACCTTTTTTGATTATTTTTGTCTAATAATTCGAAGAATTATTTTTTCTAGAACCGTGA
>Ga0209107_10002026_pt1 | contig 11269 bp, 10 predicted proteins | sample LakErihyJuly2011_2_FD_187460 | JGI IMG/M metagenome (GOLD analysis project Ga0209107, IMG submission 187460) | Freshwater microbial communities from dead zone in Lake Erie, Canada - CCB hypolimnion July 2011 (SPAdes) (version 2) | ecosystem: Environmental > Aquatic > Freshwater > Lentic >... | reverse complement strand
CGCTGGCACCCGCCACGACGGACGCTAACAGCACAGGTTTGCCGACACCCCCACCCGAGGGAGCCGCCGCCGCAACCACTTACCCAGCCTCGTCGGCAACCGCGCCTACAACTAGCAGTGGTACTCTCGCACCTGCTGTAGAGGACAAACCGGGCAGAGACGTTGTAACCCTCCTCGCGGCTGTCACTTTGTTACTGCTAAGTACGGCTACATGGTTTGCGCTTCGACGCAAACGTCGCACAGCGGAGATAGGAGTCGAGAGTGAGGCTCTTAGGTCTTGGCGCCGCGTCGAGAAGAAACTAGAGAAGACACTGCGCTCTGCACACGAAGAAACAATGACTTATAGAGAGCGCCACACGCAGGTCGGATCCAGCCTCCAAGGAGCTGCGATACAGCACAGGATGCTCGCAGAGGCTGTAGACGCAGCCGCTTATGGTCCACCACAAAACACAGAGAAGCACGGAGAAACTAGCGCAGAGCTGGCTGCTCAAATACTAGAAAACATGAAGGAGAAGAGTCGTGGGTAATACCGTTGATGAATCGACCAGACTCAGCACTGTGGTAGGCATGACAACCGAGAATGCAACAACGATTGAGCACGCTGTCGCTCTCACTAGCCAAGCTTTGCGCCGTGTTGTAGACGAGGTTGAGAAAGTGGTTATCGAGAACCGCCCGACTATAGAACTCGTAGTCGCAGCCATGTGCGCCAGAGGCCACGTACTTATAGAGGCGGTCCCAGGGACAGGAAAGACAACTCTCGCAAAAACCGTGGCAGCTGTGTGCGGCCAAGAGGCACAACGCCTCCAGTGCACCCCAGACCTACTTCCAGGAGACATCACAGGCGTCTCTGTCTTTAACCCGGCAACGCTCACCTTCGAGTTCAGACAAGGTCCAGTTTTTACGAACATTCTCCACGCGGACGAGATCAATAGAGCTACACCAAAAGCCCAGTCTGCACTGCTGGAGGCAATGGCTGAAAGACAGGTGAGTATCGACGGCATTACGCACCATCTACCACGTCCTTTCCTCGTAATCGCAACACAGAACCCAGTGGAGCACGAGGGCACTTACCAGCTTCCCGAGGCTCAACTGGACCGCTTCGCCGTGCGTGCATCTATGAGTTATCCATCAGTAGCCGCGAGCGTGCGTCTCATCACTACGCACCGTGCCACGCCTCCTAAACCTACACCGGTTATCACAACGAGCGACTTAGAGCGCATCTCAGGGACATGCGAGAGCCTCTGGGTAGATCAGAAGGTAGCCGAGTACGCCGTTCGACTAGCCGAAGCTACCAGAAACCATCCGGACGTGGAACTCGGGGCTTCACCTCGAGCCACTCTCTCGCTCATAAGAGTGGCCTCAGCGTTCGCCATTATGGCGAACCGTGTTTACGTCAGTATAGACGACGTTAAGAACGTAGCAGTACCTGTTGTTGCGCACCGCCTAATGCTTACACAACGCGCCCGCCGACAGGGCCGCCCCGCTAGCGACATAGTTCTTGAAATACTCAGCGCCCTGCGGGTGCCTAACTAGTGAGACTCACCGCACGAGGGTGGTGCACCCTACTCTGCCCTGTACTACCACTACTGATAGCAGCGGTTGTAGAGCAGCGCTGGTTGGTAGTGATAGCCGCCGGAGCGTTACTTGTCCCCGCCTACTCCATCGTGTCTACAGCGGTGCCTCGAAAAAGACGATTGCACTCATTCGACTTCGGGCAAGACGACGTCTTTGCTCCAGGTCCACAAAACGTTACATGGCGTATACGCAGCAATAGGGTCTTAGCAGACCGGCGAAGCTGCGTAGCGTCTATATCTAGCCAGTCTGAGTGGCGAATAGGGGTACCAGTATCATTGGGTAAAGATGAACACACAGCCACGACACAGTTACACGATGTCAGCAGAGGTCTGCTGACTGTAGGACCAGTTACAGAACGCCACACTGACTACTTCGGAATGGCCTACCGGGACCGTGTGGCCAACACCACCTCGAGTACGCTGATACTCCCTCAGGTGGTCGAGATACACCTGCCTAGGTGGTTCGCAGGAGAGCCCCAGCACAGCACCGCGCTCACACAAGGACACGAGGAACTATCTCACCTTCGCGAGTACGCACCAGGTGACGACCATCGACGAATACACTGGCCCAGCACAGCTAAGCACGGAACCCTGCTGTTTCGTGTCGAACAAGACCCGTCAGAACCGGTCCTCGCCGTTATCCTTGACGACTCACTACAAGGCCTACACCTCGACACCGCGACAACAGTCGCCGCAAGCATAGCGACGGCAGCAGCTACGTCCCGCGTGAGTTGCGCACTTCTCACGCCTAGCGGGAGCATTGACCACGAGGTGATCGAGCGCCAACTTTACGAGACGTACGAAGAACTAGCCCTGCTACAGACAACCGAGAGCGACGAAGACATTGTTATGCGCACCGTCGCAAAAGTGTCTCAGCGCTGCGCCGTTGTTCTCATAACAACGCCGAGTAGGGCAACCGCTCTCGCAGGGCACGCCTCTCTCACTGTTTCGGTGGGTACCGGCCCCGTTGTACATCTAGACGACGTCATGCACGTGTCGTCGGTACAGGACTTCCAAGCGAAGTGGGCGGAGTTCGCTGGACCGGTCTGAGGACTTCGCGCACAGCTACCACTCTTGTGTGTAATGATGTACGCGTGGAGACCTTATCGTTCAATGTCCTTATACTTGACGACCATGTACTGCTAGCGCAAGCACTAGCTGTCTGAGAGAGCTAGACGGTATCAGGGACGTAATGGTATCCGGCACGACGGAAGAAGCTGCAGCTTACGTCACAACGGCAGCCCCTGAGGTGGTGTTGGTCGATTACCGACTTGACAGCAGCTTAGGAACAGAGTTTATTAAGGATATGAAGCAACTCGGCTCAAATTCCGAGTTCGTCGTGCTCACTGCCTCAGACTCTGTAAAAGTAAGACACGAGGCGCGTCTATCTGGAGCGATAGGTGTCATCCATAAGTCAGCTTCTCTACACGATCTCACACAAGAGGTTGTGAGGATGGGAACCACGCTAGTTCATGTTAGTCGCGAGTTGGCAGAGGAGGCCGTCATGGACGGCGCGCGTTCTACGCTTACGTCGCGTGAACTCGAAGTTCTGCAATGCGTCCTGGCAGGGCTGAGTAACAAGACTATCGCTCGAACACTTTTCTTGAGTCCTAACACAGTACGAAACCACCTCGCTAACGTAAGACGTAAGCTCGGAGCCAAGTCAAAGTTAGAGCTCGCAGTCACCTCGTCTTTAGCCAGTCTCGAGAACGCCACACTAAGGTAAGCACCCCTATCGGGTAGTTTTAAACGGCCCGCGTCTTGCGCAAACAGGGACTCGCCGCACAGTAGAGGCAGTGAAACCAGTAGACGCAGCGCGCGACAAACTCACGTCCTCTCTAAGGACTCTCCTTTCTGGGGACAAGTTCGGCGTTGCGCCAGACCTGTACCATGGTGACCCTGGGCTCTGCGGCCCAGGAAGTACGTCGTGGGAGGTTCTTGCAGATCCGTCAGCAATGGTGGGCGGCATCCGCTCGCTACTACTGCAGTCCTGCCACCCGTCTGCTATACAAGGAGTCGAAGACCACTCCGGCTTCGAAGCCGACCCTCTAGGGCGACTTCACCGCACGGTGGCGTACGTTACAGTCTCAACTTTCGGCGCTGTCCCTGAGGCGACGTTGATGGCGGAGAGGGTGAAGAAAGCCCACACCAACGTACAAGGAACGTTGCCGGACGGCACCAACTACGACGCTAATGACCCACACCTGCTGCTCTGGGTACACATAGCTTTGGTGGACAGTCTTTTGCAGACATACAAAACTTTCGGCCGCCGCCCTCTAAGTCGAGCTGAGTGCGACGCATTCGTAGATGAACAATCTCGTGTGTTGGCGCTACTAGGTGTGAGCGAGTCTCCGAGATCGCAGAGCGAGCTTGATCAGTGCCTAAGGGAGTTCCAAAAGGAGCTAGCCACCACATCCGCAGCACGCCGCGGCGTGGCTTTCATTAAGGATCCACCGCTGCCGCGCGCTTACACGCCTTTCTACACAGCTCTGTTCAATGGAGCTGTTGAGACTCTGAGTACAGAGCACCGTGGGCTTCTCGAAATAGCTCCAGTTACCCCGGCGGCCCGTGCAGTGCGCGTAGGGGCGGCGACAGCTATCACTGCGACTTTTAGGGCTCTACTGCACAAGCCAGAGTCACTCACGATAGCTCAGAAGCGCGTTAATCGCTCCGTCGACTAAGTTCTCGGTCCTAACCAGAAGCACGACCAAGGCGGTGGTCACCGTTTGTTCCTACGGTTCTATACCGTCCGCAGATGGGATGTTTATTTCGTCTGGAATGTTGAGATAAGCGAGGTATGCGCATAAGTCCTACGCCACACGAGAGCAGATTACAAGGCAGCGCACCACCCCTAAGCGAAATTCGTGCGATTTGTAAGCGGCGAAAACCTACGTGATGAACGTTGTTTGGTAAACAGCAGGCTGGCTGGTCTTAGATCAACAAATAAAGGTCTCACGACATGTGTATGTCTCTAAACACCATAGAGACATGAGGAAAATCGCCGTACCAGCACTAACCACACTCGCACTCCTGCTCGCCTCTTGCGGAGGCAACCTCCAGGCTTCTAGCCCTCCAGTTCTGCGCATCACGGGCTCTGGTGACTCCGCCAGCGCCGCACTAGGCGCACCAGAGAGCAGTAGTAGTGACCGGATGGCCTGGATGGGGCGCTACCACTTCACTGTCTCCGGCGATCTTCCATCTCTCGATAGCAAGGCAGCGTCGTACGTCATATCCGAGAGTGACGTATCTAAGCGCGAGTTAAACTCTTTACGCGCCGTGTTCTCAATCAAAGACGAGTTCGTCGCCGAGCCCGACGTAAACATGAGTGGCGGTTATGTAGCTGGGGACTACAAAACAGGTGACACGCCTGTCATGTACGTGAGCGCTGACGTTATGCACTACTGGGGCTACCAAGCTCCTTGGTCTAGCTCAATGTCTAGCGTAGGTTGCGCGATGCCTTCTGTCGAGCCCGGGGACACTACCTCTAGCACGGAGCCGTGTGCCGTACCTACGCCGCCGACGAATGTGCCTTCAGGGGAAGAGGCAGAGCGTCTGTTTAAGCAGATGCTAAAAGACCTCGGACTTAAGTCCAAAGATTTCATTGTTGAGACCATCGCAGACGAGTGGAGCGCGACTGTGACGGGCTACTTAAAAATAGACGGTGTCCGCTCACCATTGATGTGGTCTGCTTCTTACGGCGCTGACTCGAAACTCACGTTCGCTAGCGGTGTTTTGGCGAAGATCACACCAGGTGCGGATTATCCACGGATCGGAACTGCCCAAGGGGTTGAACGCTTAAACGATCAGCAGTACGGCTGGGGTGGCTCTATAGGGCGCGGCGGAGTTGCCTACAACGATACGGTAGTCGGGTCTTCTGACGCTTCTAGCGACTCAACACAAAGCAACGCAACGACAGATGAGGCGCTTGCTGCTTCACCAGTTGACACCGATACTACAGTTATCGAAGAAACAGTAGATACCCCGAACTCCTCTCAAGAGATGCCAGTTACCGAGATAGAGATCGTTGACGTCGAAGAAGAACTAGTGAGCCTGTACGGTGCGGATGGGTCAATCTACCTGGTCCCGGGGTATGCCTTCTTGGCGGCACAAGAATCAGGTTACACCCCGCGCTGGCTGGCCTTAGCTCTGCCTGATGAGTTCGTCGAAGAAACAAACAGCGACTTGGTCCCTACCTCTCCTGCAGATGTATCTGGAGTCCCGACGCCTGAGCCAATCGAACCAAGTAAGCCAGTCGCTGACGAACCAAACATCACCCAGGAGGCTGCTGATACTTTGCTCACACTGAGCGAACGCGCGGCTGTAAAAATGGCAGTGAGTAACGGCTGGGACGTGCGTATAGGCCAACGTGACGACGAGATGTTTGCGCTAACGGCGGACTGGTCAGCGACCCGCGTGACCTTGACAGTTCTCGCTGGCGCAGTCACTCAAGTAGACGTAGGCTAGTAGACAGGGATCCTCTTTGTTTTGCTTGTCGAGTACTAGGGAAGCGCAGCACGGCAGACGGGATCGTCAGCTATAATGTGCCGCGTAGCGTCAGACATAAAGAAAGGCTTACTGCTGTACGGAGGCGGGCCGTCGACCAGACTCAATGTTAGCGAGCATTCCCCGTAGCGTGAGGTGCCGTCGAAAGTCGCAGTGATACGGAGCGTCCGCGGACTGACGATAATGCCTTTATAAAGGAGTGTGACTTTCCTTGTTTCCACAAACTCGTTAAAGTCCGCTTCGCTGATATAACTACCCGGATCGACCGCGGAGCTCGAGTAGCGCCAAGCACCCGAGATTGGATCCCACTCTATCCAGGGATTTACTGATACACCGTAATTTACGCTACGCACACCACCATTAGGCTCTAGCAAAATCGGCATGTGCTCTGCGAGTAGGGCTTTCATAAACGTATCCGACGTAGCCCACTCTGGGTTCACCACGTCCGCGGCGGCGGCCATTCTCTGTAGCACTTCGGCGGTGTCTGTGAGATCTCCGCGCAGTAGCAGTTCGGCGTAATCTTGGCTTATCTCCGGAGCAGATGCGGCGCGCATGTTGCCTAGTACCATCTGGTAGAGTGGTCCGCTCGCCCCAAGGAATACCAGCAGCGCGACAATGACCCCGCTCACTACGAAGACTCGGCGCTTGGACCGGGCTGGGCGAGCGGACCCTGTGGGCTGGAAACCGGGACTGCCTTGCGGTACCTGTGCAGGGCTCACCTGCGTCTCTGTAGTCCAGTTACTCCCGTCCCACCAGCGTAGTTGGCCAGGCTGCTGCGGATCAGAGTACCAACCGGGAGGAACAGTAGACATAGCGCACACGGTGCTAACTTCGCTATAGATTGCTTGCTACCACACGGCAGAGCTGTGGTAACAAAAACTCCGGTAACTCGACTGCAAGAGCCGGGAAAACCGGAGTTATGTGCATTCAAAGGCGCACTTAGGTGCATGCCTCTTTGTGGGTTATGCGCATAAGTTTTGAACCATACCTAATCACAAATTATAAGATAGTGCGCACCACTCCTAAGCGAAATTCGTGTGATTTCTAAGCAGCGAAAACCTACGTGATAAACGTTGTTTGGTAAACAAACAGGCTGGCTGGTCTTATATCAACAAATTACGTTAGGACTCAACGCTGCTTTATAGTGGCTGTCTTGTCGTACTGTCGGATACGTTCAAAGAACACAACATGCATGCCGTCCTCAATCGCCCCAAACCCGGGTTTACCCTTGACCTCTACGTCGACTGTGTGAACTCGATCAGCGATAGCGGTCAGCACCGCTGTGCGGCTACTGGAATCCAGGTTCTCCGGTAGCACCTCAATGGGAAAGGGTTCAATCCTGGTTCTCTTTCGGAGTTCCTACTGGGGTGTTATCAGCGAGTTGGCGTTAGGGATCAGCCAAGGAGGAGAGCCAGCCATAAGCCGATGCTAGTGAACACGCCGGCGAGTCCAAGGTACCGCGAGAGTGTGCCGACCGGGTTATTGAAGTAGGAGTACAGCGAGAGTGGGAGACCGACGAATATGATCGGCGACAAGCCGAACCCAATGCAGGCAACCACGGTTTTCCCCAGCGTCCACACACCACCGCCATCATGTGAGGACACGTTGTTGATCTCGCCGCGCGACGCGCGGGTCTTGTCGCGATTAGAGAGAACTAGACCTATGAGCAAGGTCGGTATGCCGAGCGCGAGTAGCGGTGAGATGATTTTGCTTTGGTGCTCCATTGCATCAGAGTTGCCGCTGATACCCACTCCAAGAAGTAGCAACACACCGAGCCCAGTCAGCATTCCCCCGAGAATGCTGATCACCGAGCTGCTCTTAGTGAAAGAGCGGCTGCGTGGACGTGGAGCGTTAGCGAGAGGCGTGGTAGGTGGTTTCGGTCTAACATTATCTACCCACTCATTACCATCCCAGAGACGCTCTTGTAAAGGATTAGTGGGATCAGAATACCAACCGGGAGCAACGTCAGACATAACGTATACAGTTACAACTTTGCTATAGATTGCTTGCTACCACAGGGCAGCGCCGTGGCAACAAAAACTCCGGTAACTCGACTATGAGAGACGAGAAAACCGGAGTTATGTGCATTGCAGGGCGCACTTATGTGTATACCCCTTTGTGAGATATGCACATAAGTCTTGCGTCATACCCAGCAGCAGATTACAAGACAATGCCGCGCACTCCTAAGCGAAATTCATGCGATTTCTAAGCGACAAAAACCTTAGCCAACAACGCTTAAAACAACTTAACTTAGACATAGTGAACCCATGGCAAACATATACCTTTCAATCATAAAACTTTGCTTTTGGTAGCACTTGCTGGTGGCGTCTCAGTTGAATGGATCGATTATCGTATACTAAACCGCTAATGCAACCAACACTTATATGCATGCCTCATTGTTGTGTAGGCTCATACATCGATGACGGCTAGTTCGGCGTCTTGTCCAGGCTGCAGCATCTGGTGTCTAGTGTGCCAATGGTTATCGCAGGGGCAGTTTGTCTGTGCCGTTGTGTCTAGGAGTCGCTTGCAACCACGGTGTGATTTCGCTGGAAAATTTATCGAACCATTTTGCCGCACCCAATGTGATACGTCGGTCGAGTACATCCTGATTGCCTATAATAATACGGTTGAACATCGTCTCACCGCTGAGTCCGTCGTCGATGGCATCCACGATTGCTGCGCTGACGATGTTGGCGTCCGGCGCACCGTGTAAACTGGTATCGAGGCGCTGTCTTGTCGCTATTTCGAACTCGGCGTAGGCGCCTGCTGGTAGCGGTTCCTGAGATGCTGCTGTAGTCATGAAGTCAGTGGCTGCATAGAGTGGGACCATGATTCGCGATTTCACGCCGACATAGGCAAGTTCATAGGCGGCCGCTTCGAGCCAGCCATCTAGCGCGAACTTCGATGCCGAGTATAAACTGTTGCCAGGGCTTCCGATCATTCCGGCTAACGATCCGACGGCTAGTACCAGTCCAGAGTTGGTGCGAAGTGCGGGCAACAGCATTTTGGTCAATAGTAGCGGTGCGACGATGTTGATTTCGAAAACGTTTCTGATCTGCGCTTCAGTCAGGTTTTCGATTGCTCCCCGCACGCAACTGCCTGCACAATGCACGATCACTGTCGCATTTTCACCTGCGGTGACAACTCGTTGCCGTCCCGTGCTGTCGGTAATGTCTGCGTGCACCCAGCGAACATTGCCATCGTCGTGATCATGGCACCGACGCCCAACCGCAATGATCCGGCCCGCTCGGCCAGCAAGTGCACTGACCACGCCGGCTCCTATCCCGGAGGTCGCTCCGGTGACAACAATTGTGGGTGCTAAAGCCATAAATGTAGTATCGGCGCTTTTGCTCCACAACAGCGTGGTGGGCCCGAAAGTTGCCAAATTCACACAATGCATCACACTTGCATGCGTCGCATCAACTGAGTTTAGACTGCGTTCGTTATCAGCGTAACTACTGGTCCGGTGATACTAGAGTGTAAGTTTCTATGCTGCAAACTTTTTATTATTGTTTTTTGAGTTTCTGATGGCTTAGGTGCTCCGGAGTTATGTGCATTGAAAGGCGCACTTATGTGCATACCTCTAAGTGGGTTATGCGCATAAGTTTTGAACCATACCTAATCACAAATTATAAGGTAGTGTCGCGCACTCTTAAGCTAAATTCGCGTGATTTCTAAGCGCTAGAAGTCTAAAGTACACCTTGGCGCCAAAACATCAACAGGAGCGCTAGTCAGCGGAATCGACCGCTCTGTAACGCCTCGGTTGCTTCCCGCAGGAGCTCTGTTTGAACTTGAGGAGGCTCTTCACCATGGTCTGCCACATATTCGGCCACATGCCGCAGGAAGTTCTCGGGTACTGACATCTCGTATCGTTCGATGTATTCCTCAGTCTCCGCGGACCATATGAAAACCCCGTCACTAGCGTAGCCCAGTGAGATATGTTTGGCGTTGGGGTCGAATCGATCAGGGAGCAGCTTTCGCGCCGACAAAACAACCGGACAGGAGCGCATGTAGCGAACCAGCGCGGTCTTAGTAAGCCCTTCAGGCAGGAGCCGGCTGATGGAGCCGCGCTCATTGCTATGCACGATCTTTTCCATAATGCTCCTCCTGCTCTGAGCTGGGTTTACGTCTATTTAGTGTATAGTGACAAACAGAGACGAGAAAACCAGGATGTATGTGCATTGAAAGGCGCACTTATGTGCATACCCCTTTGTGAGGTATGTACATAAGTCCTACGCTATACCCGGCAGCAGATTACAAGACAATGCCGCGCACTCCTAAGCGAAATTCATGCGATTTCTAAGCGATGAACGTATTGCTATCCCTTGTGCGGCCGGTATTGCTACGCACCGGAGTCGCTTTGAGGTTCGGCTTGATTTCTTTTGTTGCGTTTGAAGTGGCTGTAGACGCAGAACGAAACCACAAACGCTACTAGCGACAAAACGAGAAAACTTTGGTAGTTGCGGGGGCCGGCTAACAAAACACCCACAAAAAAACCCGGATAGCAGAAGAACGAACTGTAGCGCAGAACGCGCACAAGGGTCAAGGCCGGACGCTCTCGTAGACTCATCTTCTGTGGCCACTCGTTTGCGTCCCATGCAGTACGAACAAGACTCAGGGCTGCCGTCTGTAAAGTGGCGGAGAACGCGAGGGCGCCGGCAGCGAGAACCACCAGAAGTAGGCTGGAAACAAGCGACCCCAGACCGCCACATTCTCCGGTGTTTTCGCCGTACGTGGCGCACGCGCTATTTTGCTCGGCGTCTGCGCTCCATAACGCGGCAACCCAGAGCGCCTGCACGAGTACCGCCAGAACAATACTTATAGATCCCACAAGGAGCCGCCGATCCCGAAAAGGGGCCCACCCTGCCTCGGAGACGGTAGGGAGGTCTGCCGCTAGTAGTCGACGTTTGCTAGCTAGCAGCAACGGGAGAACGACAAACAAGTAAGCGACCTGCATCCACAAGTTTGCGAGGAACAACTTCTCCGTCAAGTATTCCCACTGCGACGTTGACAATCCTATACCTAGCATCATAACTTTTCCTCGTTTCTCGGGTGCACTTGTAAACAACTGTGCTGCCGCTTGCCACCTTTGCCGCATACATATCGCCAGCACCCGCACCGGTGATGATTCATACTCGCCAGCCTGGTATCGGGAGAGTACTGCCACGGTCACACTCCGCACGATCGGTGCC
>Ga0209107_10002023_pt1 | contig 11281 bp, 9 predicted proteins | sample LakErihyJuly2011_2_FD_187460 | JGI IMG/M metagenome (GOLD analysis project Ga0209107, IMG submission 187460) | Freshwater microbial communities from dead zone in Lake Erie, Canada - CCB hypolimnion July 2011 (SPAdes) (version 2) | ecosystem: Environmental > Aquatic > Freshwater > Lentic >... | reverse complement strand
GGCGGACCAGGAATCCGCGACCAACGTACCGTCGGCCGAACGCAGCTTGGCGCCGCAGGCCGCGGCGACCTTGGCGAAGGCGGTATCACCCTGGAGGCCGCCATCGGCGTAGCCTTCGATGCGGACGGAGGCACGGGCGCCGGTCACGGCCGGGAGCGCGATGAAATAGCTAGCGGCGGTGGCGTCGGGCTCGATCGCGTAGGTGGGCTGGGCGACGTAGGCGCCCGGAACGACGCAACTCCAGCTGCCGTCGGCGAGACGCGTCAGGGGCCGGCCGAACTGCCCGCACATGCGCGCGGTCATCTCGACGAACGGTTCGGAGACCGTGGAGCCCTTCATGCTCACCGTGGCGCCGGCCGAAAGCGGGAGCACCATGAGCAGCGCGGACAGGAGCTGGGAAGAGGCCGAGGCATCGACCTCGAGACGACCGAGCTTCCCGGTCGTGTGAAGCGTGAACGGGAAACCGTTCGCCGGCTTACCATCGGGGGCGATCGCGCGGCAGCCGGCCGCGCCCAGGGCGTCGAGCAGGCCGCGCATCGGGCGGGCCCGCATGGCTTCGTCGCCGTCGAGTTCATACTCGCCGCCCGGGGAGAGCGCCAGGAAGGCGGTGAGGAAGCGCGCGGCGGTGCCGGCGTTGCCGACATGCAACTTCGCGCGAGCGTGCGGGATGCGGCCGCCGAGGCCGACGATCCGGATCGTGCCGGCGGCTTCGTCGTCGGTCACTTCGAAGCCCAGCGCGCGCAGGGCGGCGATGAGGATGCGGGTGTCGCGGCTGAAGAGCGCCCCGGTGAACAGCGTGACGCCGTCGGTGAGCGCGGCCAGGATCAGGGCGCGGTTGGTGATGCTCTTCGAACCCGGGACTTGGGCGACGCCGCGGGCAGGCGTTTGGAAAGGGCGGATGACGAGGGTCTGACTCATTCGGGCCGGTCCAGGTTCTGGCGGGCGATGCGGGCTTCGGCGAGGAGGCGACGTAGGGCGACGGCGTCGTTTGCTTCGACGGCGGTACGGAGTTCGGCCGCGCGTTTCTCGACGTCGCGGAGGCCGGCGGCGGTGTGCCGGGCGTTGGCGAGCATGATGCCGACCCAGAGATTTTCTTCGCCGGCGGCGATGCGGGTCGTGTCGCGCAGGCCCGCGCCGACCGCGAAGCGGCGGAAGCCGGACTGGTCCATCACGGCGAGCATGAGCGCCGAGGCGGCGGCGTGCGGCACATGGCTGATCGCGGCCACGATCTCGTCGTGCTTGGCGGCGTCGGTCTCATGCAGGACCGAGCCGAGTCGCTGCCAGAAGCGACGGACGGTGGCCAGGGCCTGCGGATCTTCGGCGCCGGTCGGCGTCAGGAAACAGACGCGTCCTTCGAAAAGGTCCGCGGACGCGTGCGCGGCGCCGGCCTTTTCCCCGCCGGCCATGGGATGCGCGCCCACGAACGGATTCGCGGCGGGCAGGCGACGGGCGGCGAGCAGGATCGAACCTTTGACGCTACCGGCGTCGGTGACCACGGCGCCGGGCGCGAGGCCGGGGGCGATGGCGAGGAAGGTCTCCTCGGCGGTGTCGACCGGCGTGGTCACGATGACCAGATCGGCGCCCCGGACGCAGTCCGCCGCGCTCTCGAAGACTTCCGCCACGCCGAAAGCGCGCAAGGTCTCCCGAGAGCCCGCCGAGCGGGACCAGCACGCGAGCGAACCGGCCAGCCCCTTCCGCGCCGCCGCGAGGAGGATGGAGCCGCCGATGAGGCCGGCGCCGACTACGGCGATGCGCTTGAATTGAGCCATTTCCAATATTGAAGGTATGACTTTGATGAACCAGAGTGACGAACTATTAAAGCAAACAAACCGCCGGCGACGAAGTTGGCGGCCCGCTCATGAGCAACGGCCCTCGACCACCCAGACCCGACTTCGTGCCCGCCACGGACCCCCGGGCGAGCCGCGGGCGTTTCTCCTTCGAGGCCCTCTGGGTCCGGATCAGGCTTCCGCTGCTCCTGCTGGTGTTCGCCGCCCTGGGCATCACTTCCTTGCTGCTCTACACCTCGGAACGAAGGACGACCCGCCAGTCTGAGCTCACGGTCTCGGCCGCTGACGCGGAAGTCCTGCGTCAGCGATCGCTGCAGGCCGAGGCGGCCTTCGAAAAAATCCGGCAGGTGCGCTTCGAGCTCACGGAAGAGGACATCCGCCTGCTGGAACAAGCCTTGCAGGCGCAAGAAGAGTATCTTTCCGCCCGCCAGTCCGTCGGCACCGAGGACCCGCGTCTGGTGTCCTTGCGTCGCCGCCTCCACCTCCTGCGCGGCGAGCGGCTGCGTCAGGAGTCCGCCACCCTCGAGTCCGCGGCGCTCGCTCTGGCGAAGAACGACGAAGCCGCGGCCATCGTGAAGCTCCGCCGGGCGGTCGCCTGCGAGCAGGAGATCGCCGATCGCTGGCAGTTCTCCGGCCTGGCCGACTCCGGCCGGCGCGCCTTGCTCGACACCCGGCTCCGCCGACTGGAGTCCTCGGCGCTTTGGCAGAAGGGGAGGGCCCTGGAAGCCGACGCCGAGAAATCCTTCGCGGCCGGCCGTTATGCTGAAGCGGCGGAACGTTTCACGCTGGCGCTCGACGCCGAGAACGAATTCCTCGCACGCTATCGCGACGTCCGGGACACCGCCTTCGGGCGCGCCGAACAGCTGGGCATCCGTCGCGAGACGGCCGTGTCCGGGCTCCTTTGGGAAGACGTGCGCCGCCACCAGGCCGCCGCCGAAGCCGCCGAAGCGAAGTCCGATTGGACCGGCGCCGCGCGCCATTGGCAGGACGCGGTCGATGCTTTCGCGCGCCTGCTCACGGCGCATCCGCGCAGCCAGTTCGCCGACCGCGCCAAGGAAGCCACGATGGCGACGCGCCTGAACTTCGCCCGCTTCCATGACGACATCCTGCGCGTGCGGGCCGAGGTCGGTCGGCTGCGGCAGGCCTTGCGCTCCCGCCAGGCCGACGATGCGCTCCGTCTCGCTGAGACCATCCTGACGGACGCCCGGCGCCTCGCCGACGCCGGGACCGGTGTCTTCCGACCGGCGGACGACGAACGTCAGGAGCTCGAATTCATCGCCTCTCATGCGGCGACGATCCGCGGTTATCTGCCGGAAGCCGACCGACAGCTCCGTCCTATTCCCGGTCATGCCGGGCGCATGTATCGGACGGAGATCCCCCAAGGCCTTTACGCCTCTTTGATGGACTCGAACCCGAGCGCCTTACGCCGCGAAGCCAATCCCGTCGAATCAGTAGCCTATGCCGACGCCGAACTTTTCGCCCGACGCTTGGGCTGGATCGTCGGGGCTCCGGCGCGGCTTCCGTCCCTCGCCGAGCATGCCGCGGCGGCCGGCGATCTGACCAAGCCGGCTTCATCCGACGTCGCCTGGACCGCCGCCAATACCGATGGAGTCGACGCCCGGCCCGTGGGTTCGGCCAAGGCCGACGCGCAGGGCTTCCATGACTTGGTCGGCAATGTCGAGGAATGGACGTCCGCCAAGGATGGTGAGACCCGCGCCCCCGTGGTGGGCGGCAGCGTGGCCACTGCCCCGGCCGCCGGCCTGCCGGTCCGCCAGGTCTTCAAGCGGGAGAAAAGCCGGACGCTCGGCTTCCGCATCGTCATTGAATAATCGGCTCCGGGGCCCAATCATCGCCAGACCCCATGGCCTCCCCCGCCTCCCGCCTCCCGCGCACCGCGATCTTCTTCGCGGCTTACGGGATGCTGGCCGCGCTCTCCCTGTGGTTCGCTTATGAGCTCCGGTTCGTCGGCGCCGATGAACCGACGACCGCGGAGCATCTGGCCTTCGAGTCCTATCTCAACGAACAGCGTCCATACGCGCTGCTCTGGCTCGTCCCTTTGAAGGTATGTCTGCTCGCGTTCTGGGGACAGTTCCGCGGGGTCTTCTATTATTTCCGTCTGCCCGACGCCTTGCGCACCGCCCTCGCCCTCGCGACGGCGACCTTCGCGGCGCTCGCCTTGCCCAATCTTCTGGGCGGCGTCGCCCCCGGTGACGCGTTCAGCCTGCCGCGCGGCGTCACGCTGATCGACTTCAACCTCTCGCTGGTCTTGTTCATCGGCTTCCGCGTTTCCGTCCGCGCGCTCCGCGAGCGTTTCTCCGTCGGCACCGGTTCGCCGGCCGGCGTCGTCGAGCGCATCGCCGTCGTCGGCGCCGGCCAGACGGGCGCCCAGTTGGTCGCCGATCTGCTCGGCCGTCGCGGTCACGGCCTCGAACCGGTCTGCTTCCTCGACGACGACGTCGCCAAGCACGACCTGCACATCCACGGCGTCCCGGTGGTCGGATCGCCGGCGCGCATGAGCGAACTCGCTGAGAAGTTCGGCGTCACCGAGATCATCCTCGCCCTGCCTGCCACCAGCGTCCGCCGCATCCGCGAAGTCAGCGCCCTCGCCGCCGCCAATAATCTCCGCGTGCTCGTCGTCCCCTCGATGGCGGAGCTCGCCGGCGGTCGCGTTCGCGCCTCCGACATCCGCCCCATCTCCGTCGAGGACATCCTCGGCCGCGCGCCCGCGCAGCTCGACGACGCCGCGATCGCGGCGATGGTCAAAGGACGCATCGTGCTCGTCACTGGCGCCGGCGGCAGCATCGGACTGGAGTTAAGTCGGCAGGTCGCGGCGCACGGACCGGCCAAGCTCCTGCTGCTCGACCAGTGCGAAGTGCTTCTCTATCAGGCCGAGCAGGAACTCATCGCAGCCGGTTACGGCGCCCTCATCACGCCGCTCGTCGGTGACGTCACGGACCTCGCCCGGATGACGTCGGTCTTCGCGGCGCATCGCCCGAGCCTCGTGTTGCACGCCGCGGCGCATAAGCACGTCCCGATGATGGAAGCCCAGCCGGGCGAGGCCTTGAAGAACAACGTCGAGGGCACCTGGGTCGTCGCGCATCTCGCCGCCGAACATGGCGCGGAGAAGTTTGTGCTCATCTCTTCGGATAAGGCGGTCAATCCCACCAACGTCATGGGCGCGAGCAAGCGGCTCGCCGAGCTGATGCTCCGTTCACTCCAAGCCCGGACCGGCGGACGTACGAGCTTCATGGCCGTGCGCTTCGGCAACGTCCTCGGCTCGTCCGGCTCGGTAATCCCGATTTTCCGCCGGCAGATCGCCGCGGGCGGCCCGGTCACGGTCACGCACCCGGACGTGAAGCGCTATTTCATGACGATTCCCGAGGCGGTCGGGCTCGTCCTCCAGAGCGCGACGCTCGGTCAGGGCGGCGACATCCTCGTCCTTGAGATGGGCGAGCCGCTTAAGATCATCGACGTCGCCCGTCAGCTCATCGAACTCAGCGGCCTGAGGCCGGACGTTGACATCGAGATCCGGATCATCGGCCTGCGCCCCGGCGAGAAGCTCGTCGAGGAGCTGCAGTGCGAAGGCGAGCAGTTCCGGCCGACGACGCACCCGCGGGTCTTCCGTTTCGTGGCCGCCGGCGAGACCTCCCTCACGCCTGAGGCCTTACGTGCGCAGGTGACCGACCTTCTTCGCCTGGAACCGGGCGACTGCAAGCAGGGCATCCGCCGGCTCGTCCCCGAATACGTCCCGTTCGCGGAGTAGTTTTTTCGCTTCGGGCTTCACAGGCGGGGGAGCCTCCGACACGCTTCGGTCATGGCTCGCGCGCTTTCCTCCGCACCTCAGGTCGGCATCATCATGGGTTCCCAGTCCGACTGGGAGACGATGGTCAACGCCGCCGACACGCTCAAGAAACTCGGCGTCGCCTTCGAAGCCGAAGTCGTCAGCGCCCACCGCACCCCGCTGAAGCTCAAGGATTACGCCCTGGCGGCCCGCCGCCGCGGCCTGAAGGTCATCATCGCCGGCGCCGGCGGCGCGGCCCACCTGCCCGGGATGGTCGCTGCGATGACTTCGCTCCCCGTCATGGGCGTCCCCGTCCAGTCCAAGTCTCTCGACGGCATCGACTCACTCCTCTCTATCGTCCAGATGCCGGCCGGCATCCCCGTGCACACGTTCGCGATCGGCCGCGCCGGCGCGATCAACGCCGCCCTCGGCGCCGCCGCGATCCTCGCCCTTTCTGACGCTAAGCTCGCCAAGAAGCTGGATGGCTACCGTGCCGCGCAGACCAAGGCCGTGCTCGATAACCCGATCCCCGGCCGTAAGGGCAAGAAGCGCTAAGTCATGGAGCGCCCCCTGCAGCCCGGCGGAACGATCGGTATCCTCGGCGGCGGCCAGCTTGGCCGCATGTCAGCCATCGCCGCCCGCCGCCTCGGTTACAAGGTACGTACGTTTGATCCGTCCGCCAGTGCCTGCGCCGCGGCGATTGCCGATGCGCATGTCACCGCCGACTGGAGCGACACCGCCGCATTGACGCGTTTCGCGCAAGGCTGCGGTCGCGTCACGCTCGAGTTCGAGAACATCCCACCCGCCACGGTCGAGTTCGTGGCGAAGTCCGTGCCGTGCCATCCGTCGGCCTCCGTGTTGGCGACCTGCCAGAATCGCCGCCGCGAGAAGGAGTTCCTCCGCGCCTCCGGCATCCCTTGCGCCAACTTCGCCGTCGTCTCCTCGCTCGCCGAATTGCAGTCCGCGGTGAAGACCATCGGCTTCCCCTGCGTGCTCAAGACCGCTGACTTCGGTTACGACGGCAAGGGCCAGGTCAAGCTGCCGACCGCCGAAGCCGACCTCTCCGCCGCGTGGGCGAAGATCGGTGGCGCCGTGGGCGTCCTCGAAGCGTGGGTGCCTTTCCAGATGGAGGTCTCCGTGCTCGTCGCGCGCACCGTCGATGGTCGCACCGCCGTCTACGATCCCGCTGAGAACATCCACCGTAACCATATCCTGCACCTCTCGCTCTCGCCGGCCCGTATCTCCGCGGCCACCGCCGCCGAAGCGCGCTCGCTCGCCTTGAGCATCGCCGAGAAGATCCAGCTTGTCGGTCTCCTCGCCGTCGAGATGTTCGTCCAGGACGGCCGCATCGTCGTCAACGAGCTCGCCCCGCGTCCGCACAACAGCGGCCACCAGACTTTCGACGCCAACGAGACCAGCCAGTTCGAACAGCACGTCCGCGCCGTGTGCGGCCTGCCGCTCGGCGGTACCAAGCCCCTCGCGCCTTCCGCGATGGTGAACCTCCTCGGCGATGTCTGGCGTAATGGCCAGGAGCCCGACTGGACCAAGGTCCTCGCCGATCCCTCCGCCAAGCTACACCTCTACGATAAGGGTCAGGCTACGCCGGGCCGGAAGATGGGCCACATCACCGTCACCGCGCCGACCCTCGAAGAAGCGATGCGTCGCGCCGAGGCGCTGCACGCCGCGCTCTGATCAGTCGAGCAGCTCCGGCTTACGGCTGAAGAGCTCGAGCGGAATCTGGCCGAGGCACAGGAACAGCAGCACCGCCTGGAAGACCGGGATGCGCGCCTTCATGCCCGCGGCCTGGGCGACGTAGTTCTTGGCCATGACTTCGGAGATCATCGCGAAGGCGAAGATGAGCGAGGCGACGCAGAGCACGACGAAGAGCCGGTTCCAGACCTTCGGCGACGTGATGCGGCGCCAAGGCAGGAAGAGCAGGCCGGCGTAGGCGATGAGGAACCAGCATTCGGCGCGCAGGGCTCGGGGGAAGGTCACGATCGCGGGATCCCAGCGCGGCGGGATCCGGGCGAAGCCGAGGTTCAGGCCGCCGAGCAGTTCGTTCAGGGCCATCAGCAGGCAGAAGACGCCGAAGCCGAGGGCGATGAAGCGTCCGTAGCGGATGCGTTGGGCGGTGTTCTCGTGCATGCGGGAAAGGTTGGGCGCGGCGGCGGCGGACGCAAATCCTCAGAGCGGACGGAACAGCGCGACGTCGCTCCACTCGCCCATGATGCGGCCATCCGCGCGGGTGCCGGCGCCCCAGGCGGTCTGGCACTTCGCTTCGAAATGGGCGCGGACGGCGTCCTGCTCCTTCGCGAGGATGCCGCTGAGGGCGAGCACACCGCCGGGGCTGACGGAATCGACGAGGTTGTCGGCGTAGATGCAGAGGACGTCGCTGATGATGTTCGCCAGCACGACGTCGGCTCGGCCGGTCAGGCGGAAGCCCTCTTCCAGGCCGGCGTGATGGAAGGCGACCGCTTCGTCGGCGATGCCGTTCTCCTCACGGTTGGCGATGCTGACGCGGACGGATTCCGGGTCGCGGTCGAAGCCGGCGATGCGACCGCAGCCGAGCTTGGCGGCGGAGAGGGCGAGGATGCCGGAGCCGCAACCGGCGTCGGTGACGGAGACCTGCGCGGCCGGATGCGTCTCAAGGAAGTCCAGCATGCGGATCGCGCAGAGGCGGGTCGTCGGGTGGTCGCCGGTGCCGAAGGCCAGGCCGGCGTCGAACCAGATCACCGCGGCGTCGGCCGGGACGGCGTGCTTGCCGCGCATCCAGGCCGGGACCCAGTGGAGACGTCCATGGTCCCACGGCTTGAGGTGTTCCTTGTACGCTTCCTTCCAGTCCTTGTCGGCCATGACGGTCTCTTCGTAGGCCTCGGGCAGTTTCTTGAAGGCCTTGCGCAGTCCGGCCCAAGCCTCGTCGGCTTCGGCCTTCGTGTCGAAGTAGCCCATCACGAAGTGCGGCTTCCCGGGGCCTTCATGGAAGAGCATCCAGGAGGAACGGGTGAGTTCGCAGAAATGGTCCTCCAACGGCTGGACCATGTCTTCGTGGATGGGGCACTTCAGTTCGATCATCAGGAAAGCGTCTCGCTCAGGCGGGCGATCACCGCGGGGAGCAAGGCGTGCTCGGCGGCGTGGATCTTCTGCGCGAAGGTCTCGAGGGTGTCGGCCGGTTCGCGGGCGACGCGGGTCTGGCCGAGGTGGGCGCCGCCGTCGATCTCGGCGTTGACCCAGTGGACGGTGCAACCGGCTTCAGGTACGCCGGCGTTCCAGGCCTGGCCGATACCGTCGAGGCCGGGGAAGGCGGGCAGCAGGCTCGGGTGGAGGTTGATGATGCGGCTGGCGAAGGCGTCGAGCAGGGGGGCCTTGATCACGCGCATGAAGCCAGCGAGCACCACCAAGTCGACCTGCGCGGCCTTGAGGGCGTCAGCCCAGGCCTGCTCGCGTTCGGGCGAGAACTTCGTCTTGAAGGGGCCGGTGTCGAGGAAGCGGGCGGGCACGCCATACTTCGGGCCGAGCTCCAGCATCTTGCAGGTCGGGACGTCGCACCAGATCCCGACCACCTTGGCCTTGCCCAGCCGGCCTTCGGCCTGGGCGCGGAGGACCGCGTCGGCGTTGGAGCCGCGACCGGAACCGAGGAGGGCGACGCGCATGAAGGGGAAGGTGTCGGCGGGGACCGTCGCCTGCAAACGGATTTTCGATTTCGGACTTTGAACCGCTCGGCGAAAAGCCGAAGATGCGGTCACTGCTTCCCCATGGACCGCCGCGACTTCCTTCACCTCACCGCCTTGGGTTCGCTGGGCGCTTACGCTCTGTCCGGTTGCGCCGGCGGCGGTGGCGGCGGTTCGGTCAGCGTGCCCTCCGTGCGTCCTGCTTCCTCGGGTGGCGCGCCGACCGGCCGGGTGATGCTCGGCATCGACGTGCTCGCGGCTGAAGGTTTCGCCCGCCTGCAGGGTCTCCGCTGCGGACTCGTCACGCATCGTGCCGGCGTCAACGGCGCCGGTCAGCGCACCGCGGACGTGCTCGCTCGCGCGCCGGGCGTGAAGCTCGTGAAGCTCTTCGGGCCGGAACACGGCATCGACGGCGTGGCCAAGGCCGACGTCAAGGTGGGCCATGCGAAGGACACACGCACCGGCCTCCCGGTCTACTCCCTTTACGGCGCGACGCGTAAGCCGACCCCGGAGATGCTGTCGGGCCTCGACGCGATCGTCATCGACTTCCAGGACATCGGCGCGCGTTCGTATACCTACGTCAGCTGCATGCGCCTCGTGATCGAGGCCTGCTTCTCCCTGCCGCGCCCGGTGCGCGTCATCGTGCTCGATCGACCCAACCCGCTCGGCGGCGAGAAGGTCGATGGACCGTTCCTCGACCGTAAGTGGCGCAGCTACGTCGGCTCGTACGAGACCCCTTACGTCCACGGCCTCACCATCGGTGAGCTTGCCCGTTGGGCGGTCGCCACGCCGGGCGTGCTCGAGATCGACGAAGCCACCCGTCGTCGCGGCCAGCTCGAAGTCGTGACCATGCGCGGCTGGCGCCGCTCGATGACGTGGAACCTCACCGGCCTGAACTGGACGGCGACCTCGCCGATGATCGACAGCCCGCAGGCCGCGCTCGGGTACGCCATGACCGGCCTCGGTTGCATGGATTCCGGCTTCAGCCACAGCGCCGGCATCGGCCGCAACTTCCGCTTCCTCACCTATCCGCGTCGCAAGGCCGGCGAGCTCACGGCCGCGTTGGGTGCGTCCGTTCCCGGTCTCACGCTCCAGCCGCAGCAGCTCGCGGACGGCACGCAGGGCGCCTACCTCGCCATCTCGGATTACGCCGTGTTCCGCCCTACGGCGATCTCGCTGCATCTCTTCCGTCAGGCCTGCGTCTGGGCGCCGAACCCGTTCGCCGGGCTCACCGGCGGCAAGCGCGAGCTCTTCATCAAGCACCTCGGCAGCGAGGCGTTCTTCGAAGAACTACGCACGCAGGGCGCGCGGATCGACCTCGCCCGCTGGATGCGTCGCTGGGACGGCGACGCGGCGGCCTTCCGCGCGCGCACCGCTCCGTTCCGGCTCTACGCCTGATCAGTAGGAGCGGCCTTCGCGCTTCTCCCAGTAATTGATGTAGGCCTGATTGAGCACGCCGAGACCGCCCGGCGTCGGGTAGTCGCCGGTGAAATACCAGTCGCCGCGGCTCGAAGGGCAGGCCTTGTGCAGCGACGCGATCTTCTGGAAGACCAGGACGAGCTCGCCCTTCCAGCCGCTCTTCGCGGGGTAGACGAGTTCGGCCGCCTTGGCGGCGATCTCTTCTTCGGTGAAGGCGTCGTAGATGCGCTTCACGTGGTTGCGCATCTCCTTGGTCGGCTTCTTCGCCTGCGCGACGCAGTCTTCGTAGACTTCGCGGAGGAGGTCGGCCATGCCGCGTTCCTTGCAGAGCGCGACGGCGGCCTGGAAGGCGAGGAACTTGCCCATCTCGGACATATCGATGCCGTAGCAGTCCGGGTAGCGGATCTGCGGGGCGGTCGAGGCGATGACGATGCGCTTCGGGTTCGGGCGGGCGAGGATGCGGAGAATCGACTGGCGCAGGGTGGTGCCACGGACGATCGAGTCGTCGACGCAGACGAGCGTGTCGCCTTCGCGCACGGTGCCGTAGGAAATGTCGTAGACGTGCGAGGCCATCTGCATGCGGTTCTTCTCCTGGGAGATGAACGTGCGGAGCTTGACGTCCTTAT
>Ga0209107_10002022_pt1 | contig 11284 bp, 10 predicted proteins | sample LakErihyJuly2011_2_FD_187460 | JGI IMG/M metagenome (GOLD analysis project Ga0209107, IMG submission 187460) | Freshwater microbial communities from dead zone in Lake Erie, Canada - CCB hypolimnion July 2011 (SPAdes) (version 2) | ecosystem: Environmental > Aquatic > Freshwater > Lentic >... | reverse complement strand
AAATATTATAAAATAAAAAAAAATTTTTTTTTGTGTATAGAACTCACTTATAACAATAAAATATAATATTTTTAATCAATTATATATAAAAAAATTAATTAAATTATTATATCTTTATATTTTATAATTTTTGGTCAAGAAATTTTTTTTTACTCTTTTTTATATTAATTTTATTTAATAATATATAAAATATAATTAAAAAATGATAGGTGCTGATAGGTTATAAGGATATGATTAACCTACAATATGGTTTAAATCAAATTAACTTTTCCTAGCAACTTAGTCTGTGAATTTAGGTTAAGGGTTTCCTTCTTGGAGTCCACCTTAATTTTTTCTGGATAGTTTAGAAGAATCTAATAAAACAATTAGCCACTAATACACAAGATTCTTTGGAACACAGTCCCTTGTAGAAGTCATTAGCAAATTTTACGAGCCCATTTTTAAAAGATAAATTGACCCATTATCTGAGATATGTATTGTGAATGGGGGAGTTTAGGGCCTCTTATGTGTAATTCAAGCTCTCGTAAATCCAGGAGAGGAAGTAGTGCTAATAGACCCCAGCTATGATGCATACGCCGCTCAATCAAAAATATCAGGTGCAATTATACGAAGTATTTCCCTCAAACCAAAAATATAATAATCAAAATAGGACATTCTTTAACGACCTGAGGATCAAAGATATGAATTTCTAGACTCTGACAACTGGGTATTGGACATAAATGAACTTGATAGTATAGTTAACGAAAAAACAAAATTAATATTTGTAAATACACCCCACAATCCAACAGGAAAAATATTTAGTCAGCAAGAATTATAGGATATTGCTAATATTGTTTTAAAATATCCTAATTGCTTCGTCCTAGAAGATAGTGTCTATGAGCACTTAGTGTATGGTAACTATGAACCTTTTTAATATCCCCGAATGTGTAATGTTGGAAACATGCATGAGCGTACAATTAGTATACATTCAGCTGGTAAGCTTTTTAGTGCTACAGGAATTAGAATAGGTTGGACGATTGGCCCAAAAGAAATTACCAAATACATTAAAGCTTTTTTTCAGTATAATTCATTTTGCATACATGGACCTATGTAAGAAGCGGTAGCTAGATCTTTAATGTTAACTAGATAAAATTCATACTTTAAAGATATTCGAAGTAAGCTCATATAATTAAGAAATATATTATTGGATTAATTATTAAATAGTTCAATTAATTTCAATATTTGGATTCCTTAGTCGGGATATTTTATAATGACAGATATATAAAAAGAAGAAATAGACTAAAAATATTATATCAGTGAGATTTTTGGAGAAATAAAAACTAGAGATATAGCATTTATCAATCAATAAGCTCACGAAAAAAAGATAATTGCGATACCATGCTCATATTTTTATCAAAAAAAAAATATTGAAGATGGTTAAAATCTTGTAAGATACGCATATTGTAAAGAAAAAGAAATTTTGGAGTAGGCTGGATAGAATTTGAAATGATTAATTTATATGCAAGCATTATGCTTTTATTATATGTAAAATTTAAATTAAAAAATAAAAATACTTTAATCCCTGATATATAACATTATCAGGGATGGTTTTTAAATTAAAAATTATTAATTTATTTGAATTAAAAAATTTTAATTTTAATGGTTTGCGTTATTTTATTAGATTTATTTATTATAATAAATAATAATAAATATATATTAATTAAAAATAAATATTAAATTAAATTTAATAATTATTATATAAATATTTAGATTTAAAATTAATTTATATTTACAAAATAATCAATTTTCTTAGATAACTACTTTTTTCTTTTTCTTTTTTTAAACTTCTTCATTATGTTCTAAATTTTCTTAAATAACAACTTTTTTCTTTTTTTTAATTTCTTAAGTAGATTTTTTAATTTTTTTTGATTTTTTCAATATGGATTAGGGTAATGAAACATCAAAATCTTTATTATTTTGAATTTTATTTTTTATTTTTTTTACTAATTTTTTTTTCTTTTTTTCTACTTATTCAAGTTTAGCTTTTTCTTCGTTTTTGATTCTATCTTACAATTATATATTTGGGAATTTTCTTTCATATTCAGAATTAGCAAAAAATGACATTGTAGTTATTCTATGGTTAGTTAAAATTGAGTAAATAGGTTTAATTATTATATTACTTATTTCCTCGTTTTGTTTTATCTAAGTAATATTATTTAATAAGTATAGAATATCCCATATTTTTATTTCACCGTTACTAGTGCATGTGATTATAAGGTCCAAATTATCGATTTTTGCGATAATCATTTTTTTAATTCTATTTTCATGAGCTTAAAATTTGATATGCTTTGGCTAAGCTTCTTAATCTTCCAAATAGAGGTCCCAAAAATACATATAACCTTTTTCATCAGATGTCAATAAATATTTATTAAAAATAACCATATCGGTTAGTTTAGAAACATGATTAATAACTTTGTATTCTTTGTTATCGGAGCTTGTTAGGACATGGACGTCATGGTCACTCAACAGGCAGATGTAAGTATACTCAATCATCAAAATTTTGAACAAATCTAACAAAAAATAAATAAAAAAAATACTGTAAGAAAATCTCCTCTAATAAGCTTTTTAAACATTGATTAGATTCCAGATGAATAACCTGTTGTCCTTGGAAATTGAAAGCATAATTCTTCCGGAATCATCTATAAATATATCATTGACTCCTACTTTATTTTCTTTGAATGTTTTTATGAGGGCCCAATCACCATGTTTCCAAACCAGAATTTTACCTTCATCTGAGGAACTGTAAAGCATATTTTTGTGATTTTTCATTTACAGGATTGTCGATGAGTGGCCTTCCAAAAGCCCAATTTCCCTAAACTTTCTAGCATCATATATTCTAATCGATTCGTCATAGGAGGATACAAACAAGTATTTCCCACCTGTCTCGATCGATTTAATCGACCCCGGACTTGCATTAAAAGAATATTTTATGTCCAATTTTTGAAGATTTCCATATAATCCGACGATATTACCTTCATAAGTAGCAATATGAATGCTAAATAGATCTCTTTATTATTTCATTAAAATTAAATTAAAATTATATTAATTTTAGTTTTTATAAAATATATAAAACTCAAGGTGATTTTCAAAAATGGATCACCAAAAAGGACACCAGCCACTAAATGCCTGACATATATTTTCATGACTCATAGCCTAATCAATGAGTTTCTTGACTTATTGATTAACCGAAAAACTTCCGTTTTCTTTGATAAAATCTCTGGACATTAATTTTTTTTTTATTCGGTCCATTACCTCCAAAGCCTTTTTATTAAGTATCTCTTACTTTGGTTGGATGTCCTCTCCTATGTTATTAAGATTATTTTGACTTTGTTTCCTAAGGAGTGGCTCTTAGAACTCTATTGGATTATTCATTTTACTGTTGTTTTTCTTCGATTTTTTATCTATTTTATTTTTTAAATAAACTGAGGCGCCCTTCATCATTACACTTCCAACATAACCAACCGACTACTCCTATTTATTTTCTTCGATATTTTAATCAACAGAAGTCGTGAGAAGTCTCCAATTAATCAGCGGATCATAGACAAAAGCCTCTAGAACAGCTAATAACGACTCTTTGTTTGTGTGAACTACCTGCATCACTAGCTCGCAAGTGTTCCGGTAATTTCCTTCAATTCCACAAGCTTCCATAGCATTGACAAGCATTCTTGTGAGTCTGAAGGGAACTCTTTCAGGGTATCTTTCTCTCTTCATAGCCACCTCAAAGCAATCTCCGAAATCTATATGAACGATCTTACCTGTATACCTCTATAACATTATATTAGAAGGATGTCTGTCGCCTAGACCGAGGATATATCCTACAATGGACATCGTAGCTAACGATCGTATGTAATTAGTTCTCCTTTCAAGCCAAGTCTCAGAATTTGGGGATTTCAACCATAGGACTTTTTAGAGATCTTCTCCTTTCGTATTTTCCAAAATATATCTGAATATTTCAACCTTATTAGGGATTGGTAGTTGATCATAATTAGCGCAAAATTGATGTCTTAGGTTCATCTCTGTAGTAGGTCTAATATTATATGTCTCTCGATATTCTCTAATTAACAGCTACAGGGTGTCACAATCTTGAACCCATCCAATAAGCCCTGTTAGAGTGCTCAAAGGTATGACACTAAACCTCGTGATGAGGAGATCCTTCTTCTCCGTTTCAGGGTTATTATGGAGCAAACGGTTGACAAGCTTGAAAAGCTGCATCACCCTCTCGTCTTGTCTTAGATCTTCTCTTCCCTTGAGCAAGAATAGGTACTCTTTATTGTCACTTCCATAGATATAGATCTTTCGGGGATGCTGTTTAGAAGTAAGAACTGGCAGCTTTGGCTAAAAGCAGCTTATTCTGATTATTGGTTTATTGGGCTTGTAGAGCCCGGGAATGGAGATTTGGCAATTCTTAGTTGCGAGGAGTTTTGGGGACACATTCTCAAGGTGAACCATCTTCAAAAAATCCAAAGTCTGTTAGATCTCTCTGTATATCTAGTAGTATATGTCAAAGCTTTGACAGAGACACATCTCATAGTCGGTTTGAATGAATCTCTACAGCCAAGCCTCTGCCTCCTTCAAATCCGCGCCAAATTGCTAATGAAAGGCTATTTCAGATAATGATTGGGGAGGATTATTCATGATCTCATGGAGCCCTTAAAGTATTTTTATAACGTTTTTTGTGTTCTTTTCGGTTGAATAGTTCTTCCAGGCTTCTTCTATTCCGTCATGCCAAAGTTCTTTTAAAAGAATTGCTGTTCTGTTAAGTTCATCGGAGATGAGCATAGCTTGCTCCACTAGGTCTGGGGAATTTTTTTTCATATCGTCTAAGATCACTTAAGCAGCTTTGTTTCTTACATCTGTCTTGCTCTTGCAGGCTACCGTGAGAGGGTAAACCAAAGCTTAAGGATGTTGAGAGTTAATTCTTATAAGTAGTTCAATTAGCATGTTCTGAATGGTTACGGAAGGAATAGAGACCCTTGCTATTATTTAAGGGACTACTTCTATCCATACCCTTATATCTATGGTTTTAAAATTCGTGTTAAACTCAGTTGCTATAGCCTCGTTTGTGCCGTACTGAAAGATGATGGTTAGGAGTCTCAGGGAATCCTAGAGAAGAAATTTTGACGTATGCTCAGCTTGATACCCAAGTGCTATGGATTTTATGAAACCCTTTATCGCCGCAAGCATATGGTTCTCTGAGATCAGATTGATTGCTTCATTTTGGTATTGTTTGGCGGAGTCAAAGTTGATTAGTGCGTAGGAGTGCCATGTCTTGTGGTAATCTGGGTTAAACTCCAACGACTACTTATAGAGGTTATTGATTTGTTCAAAATCTGGTAAACACTTGCTGTCGTTGATGTCGTAAGATTTGTTCTCTTGTAAAAATTTTCCCAATTTCCTGAACATTTTTGCCTTCAGGTGAGGATCCACGTTATGATCTTTATTGAGTAGGAAATGAGTCACTTTTAGACATAGTTCTTGATCTTAAATAATCCCCATGTGGTACTCACACTCAAAGTTGGCTAGAACAAGCTTAGGAGGGTAATTCTCCTCAAGTTTGATTTCTTATTTGAGTTTTTCTAGAGTGCGTTTAGAAAGCTGAATTTGATTTTGTTTTTGAGCTAATCGGGAGAACTTCAACCATGTTTCTAGATTCTCTGCCTTGGTAAGGAGCAAGCCTCGAACCGATAGTACTTTTTGCCAAGTATCGATGTCTTTGGGATTCCCATTCAGGCGATCACTCCAAGTGTCCTAGAGGTTCTGCTTCCTTCTCTTAAGTTCTTAGTCCATCTCGTTCTTTAGCTCCCCCTTCTACTCCTTCCCGGTTTTTTCAACAGATTCTTAATACTCCTTCAAGTCAAGTATCTCCTCCATCTCAAATAGTTATTGAAGTCTCAATAGACTATCATATGCGCGGTTATGGCTCTCTAATAACCTACTACTGACTTAGCTGTCGAGTTTGCTTATAGCTTTATTAATACAAACCTTTGAATCTTCGAATTTGTTATTGTGGATGTTTATTGCAGCTTACCAAAAATTTTTATCCTGACTATCATCTATGTATTATACATATTTCTATAGTTTATCCCAATAACCCAAGTTCATGGCCGCATTTGCAGCTAGATGCATTACCGACTTTATTTTTTCTTCCTCACCGCCACTTTCCAGCAGTTAATCGCATTGGTCGACAACTACTTGGAAATCTGATAATGCGTTTTGGCAACGCATTTTTGGAAGGAAAAATTCATCCTCTTGATTGTTTAATTGTTTAATTCTATACTCTTCTAAAGCTTTTTCCCAACGTTGGAGATTCTCGAACCAACTCAATTTGAGATCTATGTTAAGATTGTTTTTGGCATAAGTTAGGAGCCCAGCAGCTGCTTCTTTCTAACCTAAATTTGTATACAAGGTTATCAAACTTTCGATGGTCTTTTCTGAGGCAGTCTCGAATTCATGTTCACGATAATATAGAGCCTTAGCACTGGCTAAGCATTTCTCAGCTAGGTTACCTAGTGTTGAATTGTCTATTTATAGTCCTTCCTTGTCATGAGTCATGAATTCCGCAAGATTAAGAATTGTTTGTAAAATACTGATTGGAACATCGTTAGTGTTCGGATTAATTGCGCGGTTAAGCTGATTAATTATAAATTCTTTTTGCCTGTCATTAAGAACACCCCATAAGCAAGCGAACGCAATGTTATAAAGTTCAGTTGAGAGTTCTGGGTATACCTCAGCTATGGAATGACAAGGCTTAAGCAGTAGATTCGGGCTTTACTTAAGTATCTCTACTGAACTCTTCCTCATCCATTCAACCCAATCCTCCTTCAAAGTTTTAGAATTTGTATCAAATTCAAGAATAATCCCTGAAGAGTCAATTTTCATAAATATAGTTGTATCTTTAGGCTCAATCACATATGCAGGCTACTAATATTTCTAATCCAGCATCTTTATATGGACATCCAGGTTATCCTCCTCCGCCTTTAAGTTGGGGTTCTCATCCAGATTGCCGTAAGTTAGCAGTGTGTCTATGCATTGGTTGTAGTTAGCGTGTGTGATTTTATACTTATTCACGATATTGTTTATTAATGGCATGTAGGCTAGAAATAAGTTTCTGTACTTATTAATGAAGACAACGAAGCAGCTCATGATTAGCCCTACCGTTTAGGGAGAGTTGATACTTATATAGCAGTTTTTAAGCACTGTGAGGAGGCTGTCCACGATGAGGGAGAGGGATTAGACGGTAGAAGAACAGCTTTTGACGAGGCAGACAAAGAGGATAAGAATCTCCCTTCTTATCTCTAGATCAATCGAATTATGTTCTTTCTTGATCAACTCACACAAGAAAGGAATGATCATGTGCAGATAGCTGTCCAATAATTGGGAATCTCCCAGAATATAGTAGATTCCTAGCCCCTTCTTAATAAGCTCTTTATTCTCCTCATTTCTATTTATTATGGAGTTTATCTCACGTATTAACGGTTCAATCTTGTTCTTCATGTGATTTTTTTTGCATGAAATCAGGGTAATCATGATGTCAAAGCATATCCCTGTGCTTTTTGGATCGGAGGCATTTTAGAGGAATATATCGATTATTGAGTCAATGTACTCTACATCGAAGTATATCTGACAGTGCTTGATTACCTTTTCGATCATAACCAGAAGTTTGTCTCGTAGATCGTCTATTTTGATTATTTTTTTGAAGACTGGTATTATCAGGTAGAGGAAATTTGCAGTTCTGCTCTTGAGGATTCCTAGAATGCATACTATAGTGTCTATGGCTAGATCATGTTGGGGGCGGAGAGAGGAATCTGTTAGAATTTTCAGAAGTGTCTTGATTATAATGGTTGAGTAGTAGTCAGAGTTGTTTAATTGTATTTCCGTGGGGGAGGTAAGCATTTATTCGATATTTTCGCCATCCCTCTCCTACTACTCAAATGTATCTTATGTCGGGTTGTCCGATACCTAAGATTACTTCTCAATATTAGCCATGTATAAGAACATGTTCTTCTACTGTTTAAAATTTCCTAACAAGATGAGATCCTCATAATACTTGTGGAGCTCCACTCCTAAGTTATTCTTGCCTTTATTCTTTAAGGCTAACTTGTATTTCTCGATGGATTTGAATTTCCTTTTGAGAGTTTGATTTATTATCTAATTGAGAGATTGCATCTTACCTTCTGCAGAGGTATGGTACTAACTGCTCTTGTTGAGCTTTGCGAGAACCCGCTTGGAGTAGAAGTTATCGATTGCACCTAATGAACCAGTTAACCTAAGACAATCATTCCTCATCTCTTGATTTGTTTCATTCCTCATTAAGCTTAGAATTATCTCCTATAGATTGGGGTAGCGGTAGTAAGGCAGCACTACGTAACCTGTATTCTTGCAGATGTCTACAAGTGCCTTCACAGCACTTTCTCTCTTCACAGTGTATGATTTATCTTACATTGCTTGCATAATTATCGGAATGATTTAATCTAAATAGAGCATCATTTGGGGGTCGCCAATAGCTGAGAGTTGAGACAAAGATCGAAAGAGACTTGGAAGAAGATGAGCTGATACATTTGGGTCTTTTAGATGCTTCAATAGAACGTTTCCGATTATCTCAGAGTGGGGCTTCACAATCAAACTTCCGTACTTAATGAGACAAGTAAGAAGGTTGATTAATTCAATTATTTTTTGGCCTTCTTTCTAAATATTATCTTAAAATGTTAATGAACTTAAATATTGGAATAAAGTTCTCTTGAGAAAAGGGATTATATCAGATGGATTATTTATAGCTAGTCTGCATAGAATCTTTAGTGCTAGCTCTTAAACCTTATTGTAAGTGTCATTGACACACAGAAAGAGCTTTCTGAGGTAATTAGGCGAATTCAAATAGATATCGAAATTCTCATTCAGAGAGTGCAACATTGTTTGTCTTATTTCTTTTTCGGGGTCTGACAATGCAACTGACATGAATTTTTCTAAAATCTCATACATAATTTTTACAGAAATTAACTAACTTTTACCTTTTTTGACGTAGAGTAAACAACCTACCTAAGCCGCTGCCTTGCGGATGGTCGAGTTGACGTTATCTAAGTACCCTAGTACGCAATCCTTAACAAATTTCGCTAGATCCTCCTAGTAGGCTTGGAAGAAAAAAGTGGATAGGGTTTGAATGGCCATAGCAATTCCATCGTCATTTATGATATTGATGTCTTAAATTTTGATGGCGTCACTGAGATTTGTTTTAAATCTCTCAATTAGCATTTTATCAAGCTAAATTGGATGTGTGAATGTGTAATACTTTTTGATCAATATAACGCTTATGGCTAGTAATAGCTTACACTGAATGTATTCTGCTACATCTGGTATATCGAGTTTACTCACCATGATGAGGAATTTAACACTCTGAGGGTATAGTCCGTTAAGAAGCACACTATCTATAAGGATCTATATATCAGCGTAATCTGTGATAGCCTTACCTAGTTTTTCAAGAATACTCTCAAGGCATATAATGATTTGTATGCAAAATTGTTATTTTTTGTTTATTTGGAGTTCATCAAGGAGATTCCTTATTACATCTCTTACACTTAATTTAATTTAATTTTCGCTTAAGTAAAGGTAAATCTCACTAAGGGTACTATAGCATAAACTCTTCTGGCTCTTTATTTGTGTTTGTTTGGAGATGTTTTTGAGATGGGTTATGCAATTATCTAGGAAACCTTGTAGATTATTTCCTCCGTATTTAGCGAGGGTAGGGATTGTTTCTATTACCGCCTCTTAGATGATTTGAATTTTGGAATCTTTCTTTGAAAAAATGTATAAACTCATCTCCTTTATATCTTTCTAGAAGATATCTTGTTGGGAGTATGTTAAAAGAACCTTTATTGCCAGAATATTCCCATGTGTTACCTCATCATCCTTATTGTTCAAAGTCTTTTTTATTTCTGCGTAAAATTTGTGAAGGTAGTCTTTTTGGAGCATGAGCTCTCTTTAAGAAATTAATTTAATGCAAACATCAAAAAAGTTAAGGGTGGCCTTTCTAAGCATTAGAATTTTATTCCTTTATTATTTATAAATTTATGGGGCTGGGGCTGGAGATAGAGATTTACCTTAAAAGACTAGATATTAACTGTATGAATTCGAATGTAGTTACAAAAAGGATATTAAATGTGATATATTGAGCTTCTATAAGGAGCTCTTGAAGAGCTAGAATGGCAGCATATTTTCTACTATCTCTTTGGTTCTCTTACTTCAGCCATCGATATGTTTCCTTTACATTTTATTCTATTATCTAAGCTACTTTAGTTCCTCCTAGTCTAAGGAGTTTGCCATAGACAGTAGCAGTCTTGCATAATATTTTAGGTTCATTAATTATAGTAAATTATTAGAAAACTACAGATATAAATTTGTTAACAAAAGTCATGTACTAATTTTCCAGAATTACTTCTGTTAGATTTTCGAGTGCTATTAGACCACCTTTTTAATATATATAATAATGGTACTTATTTTTTCATTTATATCGTTATTATTTATATTTTTTTGAAGCTTGGAAAATATCTCTTCGGATTGACTTAAATTACGAGAAAGGGCATCCCTTAATTCTTTTCCCATTTCTTCTTTATTTTCTATTAATGGTCGCTTATTTATTTCGTCAAATATTCTGTTCAGTTCAACACTAGTCAGTTGTTATCCAGATTAAACTGAATTTACGTTTTAAATCATTAAAATAGATATTATTTGATTTATAAAATTATTTTTTAATAATAAATTTAATATTGATGAAAATATTATTATGGTCTTATAATATTTTTTTTATGTTTAAGCGACTTAAATCAATAAATTTAAATTAAGTATTTAAAAATTATTATTATATTAGTTTTAAAATTTAGAATAAAAATTTAATTTAGATTCACTATTAAATTGTTCAGATACAACTAATAACTATAATTTAAAAATAAAATATAATTGATGAAAAATAATCAATCAAAAATTAAATAAACATTTTACTTCAATGTATGCCGCATGATATAGTAGATTAAGGTAATATGGACAAAAAAAAGTATATTTAATAAAAACCAACAAAATGAATAAAAAAATTAAAAATTAAAAGAAGAAAGATAAATAATAGGCCATATGAGAGTATTAAATTAAAAAAGAAACAATATAATTGTCTCAAAATAGACAAAAAGTTCTGAAAATTAATCACTCATTAAGTCAAATTTCTTTTGACAGAGTTGCTAAAATGGAATATTTAATGAAATCA
>Ga0209107_10002021_pt1 | contig 11289 bp, 14 predicted proteins | sample LakErihyJuly2011_2_FD_187460 | JGI IMG/M metagenome (GOLD analysis project Ga0209107, IMG submission 187460) | Freshwater microbial communities from dead zone in Lake Erie, Canada - CCB hypolimnion July 2011 (SPAdes) (version 2) | ecosystem: Environmental > Aquatic > Freshwater > Lentic >... | reverse complement strand
GTCTGACTCCATACCGAAGTTCTCAGTGATGAACTTCGACATCATCGTCCAAGAACGCGGTGTTGCGTATCCTTTGGCGTTGTCTGATGTCTTATACAACTGCTCTGGGTGAGTCTTGATGTAGCTAACAATCAAGCGGTGACATTTTTCTGTTGCGAAGTCTTCGATCCACTCGTTCACTGCCAACACGTGGTCGATGTGAATAAGACGGTTGTTCAATGCCGCATCGAACTCTTCTACGTCTGTAGCATCCTCGTCACCTAAGTTACCCGATGCCATCATCAACACGCTGTCGTTGAATTTGAAGTCTCCGATCTCACGCTCAAGTAAGATTTGTAAAGCCGCGTTTCTCACGAACTGAGGTGCACGGTTCAACTCCTCGAAGTGGATGATTGTCGGAGTCTGGTTGGCGTCGAACGCCCATCTCGGCACTGCGTAGCCAGACACTTTGTATGTCTTGCCATCATACTCCAAATCCTCCAAGTATGGGTATTTGAAGTCGCCCTCGTCACTCATCGACAAACGCATGTCGATATATCTCATTCCCAACTTCTTAGCGATGGACAAACCAATCGCAGATTTCGCAACACCAGGCTTAGCCGTGATGAACAAAACGCCGTACTTAGGCCACATCAAAGACAAATACTCGTTTTCTTTGTCTGTCAATAAGTGGAGCTTCTCAAGCATCCATTGTGGCATACTGCCTACTTTTGTGTTTTCCATATTTTTCGTTGCTAAATCGTTGCTCATATCGTTATTTTTAGTTTATGTTTTTATCTCTACAAATATAATGCTTTTTCTTTACCCGGTGCACTAACCGTTATTTTTTTGTTGATCGGTAGATTTTTCTCAACTCTCTACCCAGATCCTGGTCGTTCGGAAACTCCAGGCTGACACCGTGAAATATATTACCGCTTCTGAAACGTTTTCCTAAGTCCTGGTCGTTCGGAAGTGACTTCGCTAAGTCAACTATCACATCTTTCAATTCTGTTTCTATTACGTAACTCATTATTCGAAAAGTTTTTTTGTGATCAGGAGGCGTCGCCCAGTACGTTTCTGGGCTACTCCTGCCGGCTACGTTACCACTAAGGTAAGAGGCTTTGCCGGGCACCATTTAGTATGTGGCGAGAAACCAGGGTTTTACGGCGGATTGCCAACTCGCAAGTGTTATTATCCTTTGATCACTTCGACGTTTTTGATTGCCACTACAGGTCTCACCGTCTCCATCAACTCTGCAGCTTCGCCGTACACTAAGAACTTATCGATTGTTCCTTTTGCAACCGTGTACGCAGTCTGTGCTTTGATGATTTTCTCTTTGTCCTTAGTAGGAATCTCGTCGCAGTTCTCAATCAACTCAGAAAGGATCTCTCCGTACTTCTCGATCATCGTGTCGTCGAATGAGAAGGTAGTCTTCTCGTCTACGATGTCGTCGCCGTAAGCATCTTTCAGCTCCTCTGCACGCTCCTCGTTGATTGTGATGTATTTGTCTGTCGGTACGAACATGAATTGTGCTGTGTCACCGACTGCGTTCTCCTGAACGATCATAACAGACTCTGGGTTCTTTTTGTTGTCCTCGTACAACTCTACCCATTTATCTTTAGCGATGCCCTTCAACTCGTCAGAGATAAGATCGGCTTTCGCTTTAGCGGACTTCAAGGTGTCCTGCAACTCCTCTAACTTTGACACCTTCTCGAAGAAGTCTGGATCCTCTACAGGGATTCTTACTTTCTGCTCTTTAGCTTTAGTTGTCTTTGCAGGTGCTGCTTTTTTTGCTTTTGCGAATAACGATGCCATAGTATATTTTTTTAGAGTTATTATTAGTGTTATTGTTTCTTCTCTACAAATATAGGTATTTGTCGCGAACCACCAAACTACTCCTCGAATTTTATTATAAAATAAATCCTCTTCTCTCTGGTGGCGAACTCAGGATCGATGTAAGCCTTTGAGAAGTTCCTACCCTTCACATCACCCATCACGAGCATAACCGTACTATCGTTGACCCAAACCATCTTCCTGCGTGTTCCGTCGGTGTACGTTATCTCTACTATACTATCTCTGACAATAGGCCTCTTCTTCTTCACGACCTTCTGTGAAAGGCCGGAAAGACAAAACAACAGCGATATAATCAAAATCATCCTTTTCATTGACATATATATTACATAACAAATAAGGCCCCGAATGGGGCCTTTGTGATTCTTAGTAGTCGTCGTCCTCGTCTTTATCGTAGTATCCGTAGTCATCGTCTCCTTCTTCATCATCATCGTCCATATCGAGGTTCGGATAAACCTCACACTGCTCGAAAAGATCAATCAGGTACTCTACATCGTTGTCTTCCAGGTCTATATCTTCGACCTTTAGTATACAATTGATCCTGTCAATCTCATACTCGAGCTTACCTTGCTTATCAAAAACGTTCAACTCTTTCTTTATCCTCTTAGTGTCCTTGCACTCGTCTATGCTGTAATATGTGTATAGCTTCATTTATGTCTATTATAATTTTTCAGATTTCACTATATATCGTGTGCCAAATTTCCCTTTTTTATAGCAACTTTATCTTGTTGTCGAACCTCTCGAGTATATCTCTCAGCCTCTCCATACGTATGTATGTCCACACGAAGTACTCACCGAACCTCGGATCGTCACTATCCATCCTGATGAAACCCTCGATGTAGCCACCCGGCCAGGTCTGGTACTCCATATAGGAACCCATCGGATACTTACACACCTTTATTCCACATACGATTCCGGTAGGTGCCATATGCACCACATCCTCGAAGTCAACTTTCCCATCGATGGAGTATCTTCTCATACCTGACTCCGCCTCTGTGCCACCGATTGAATCGATCCGTCCTATCTCGGCGATTTTCCATAGATAACGGAGAAACTCTTCATTGTATTCATTCTTTACGGTGTTCAGTTGTGGAGTCTGGTATCTATCCATATCAGCCTCTGCGTTCACCAGTGCAAGCGTGTAGTCTGCGGATTCTCTGAACCCTTCATATCTCTTTATACTCATGTCGTATATATTCTATTCCGCTTTAAAATTTTCAACCTCGAGTCTCTTGATTTCCTCACCGAGTGCCTTAGCTTTGAAGCCTCTCGCCATTACATCTTCTGAGTTCACAGATGGTTTCCATCCGACGAACCTCACCAGGTCTTCTCTTTCAGAAGCAGTCTTTGTTAACCATTCGAGAATTGTCTCGTCGGAGATACCGGATGACTGTCTCTTTCTCCAGTAGTCGAGAACCTTATCCGCGTCGAAGTCATTCAGTGAGACCAGGAAGACAATCTTCTTCGCCAACGAAGTATCGATCCTGAAGTCCTGAACCAATTTCTTATCCAGGTAGTCTGAAGGATTTCCTCTCAGTATAGACGCGATAACAACCGCGAAGTCTGCACTCTCGACCGGATCCGAGACCTTCACACCAGGAAAGACCTGTTCCCACATATCGAACTCTGAGAAGAACTCGAGGTATTGTCCGAAGTCCTTCGCTTGTTTCCAAGCCTTCACAATCTCTTCCCAGATCCTTTCCTGAGAAACGTCGTCTGTTGGTCCTACACCTCTCAGTCTGTTGTCTTTCCTGATAGCATCCGCGGTCTTATCTTCGATGATACCACCAGTCCTTGCAGCGAACCTGAAGACCCTCATAACCCTAAGTCTGTCCTCCAAAAACCTTTGTGACGCATCACCAACCGCCTTCACTCGGTTTTTACTTATGTCTTCCATACCACCGACCAGGTCGACAATCTCCTTCTTTGTTATGTCGTAGAACAGAGCGTTCATTGTGAGATCACGCCTCATAACGTCATCCTCTATGGTAACGTCTGGTCCCATCTCAACCTTCTGCTCGTCACCCTTTGTGTCTCTTCCCTTTGCTATGTCTCTCCTGAAAGATGCAATCTCGTATCCTTCCGGTTCTGAATCAGTGTACACTCGGATGACTCCGAAGTTCTTTCCCTGCTCATCCGATACCCTGAAACCTTTCAATATTTTCTTCGACTCTTCCGGTAGTGCGTTGGTGACCAGGTCGTAGTCTTTCGGTTCAACACCTTTCCTGAAGTCGCGTACTGCACCACCTACGACATATATCTCCTTACCTGCAGCTATGTAGGCGTCGGCTATGTCGATTACATCTTGTGGTAGTGGCATCTCACCGGACCTACTCTCGAGGAAACCTCCGTATTTCATTATCTTTTTCATGAGTTTATATATCGTTTCACAAAGTTAGTAAAAATAAACAAAAGAAAAGAGGCCTTCTTGGCCCCTCTTCTAATTAGTAGTAAATAACCTAAACGACGAGATCCGAGGAGAACGTCAATGAAATAGGAGTACTAACACCACCCACCGAGTATGTCGGTGCTGAATGCCCGTAGCTCATATGATCCCAGGTGATGCAGTTACGCGACCTGTAAAGTCTGTAAGGACCGTCGAGGTAGGTGAAGTTACCCTGCTTGTAGATCCTTGAGTTCAGATTAGCAACGTTGTAGCTGTACGCGTCATCGTTAGGCATGTTCTTCGGTCTGAGGTCGATCACCGGAGGTGAACCTACGGATCCTCTGTTGAAGAAGGTGCTACTACCACCAATTGCGAAGTCGCAACCGTCAACGAGCTTCTTCATATCGAAGGGGAACGATATTTGGCCCTCGACGTCTCCTATGACGTTGTTTCTCATCAGCATATTGCTGGTGAACGGAGACATATCGGCAGCCGACGCAGTTGATGGCATCGTCTCGCCCGGTAAAACCGTATAGCCGGACCTTATCACCTCGTTGTTGCCTGCCTGCGGGTACCTGAAGTTGTCATAGAAAAGCCATGACCAGTTGTTGTAGTAGTCTCTTGGCAATTGTGCCTGTTGTGCCTCGGTAAGTGCGTTACCGTTAACGTCGAGACTACTATAAGTACCCGTAAGCGAGAAGTAGGTCATCTCGTATGTGTACAGCTTGTTGTTGCTAACGTCTAATATCCACTGACCAGAGGCCGCGCTCGGTCCGTACGGCACGGTCGCACGCAGAAAGTACTTATGCGCGACGTCCTCCCTCGAGTTCAGTGTGCTGCTCGAGAACAGTGCGTTTGATGAGTGTATGTTGTTCTTTATTGTCGTGTAGATACTCGAGGTCGAACCCGTCCTAGGCGGCTGTATTCCTATACCGTTTCGCCAAACCTTCGTCGCGTAAAACTCGTTGTTCTCGTACTGCGAGTAGAAGCTCTCGTATGGCTCGACGACGTTCGTGACCGTAGGTGACTGGAAAAGAACGACGTGTGGTGAGAAGTCGTTGTCGTTGTATGAGTATTGAACTCCGTAGGCCCAGTCGTTCGCGTATGTGTGCCCCAGCGGCGAGTAGATAGGATCGACGTAGAAGGAAGGTGTTAACCCTAACTCATCTGCCGCATAATTGTCAAACAACGCGTTTTTGTTTCCAACGAAGTAGTCGTCGATGTAGAATTTGTTGTTCATAACCTTAAGATTGGATATCTGAGAGTCAATCAGCAACGCGAGAGAGCCCATCCTAACACCCGGGTAAGGTATTCCGTCATCACCCTGTGTAGCGCCGAAGAAAGGATGGTCTTGCCATTGCCACCCACAGAGAGGCTTAGCCGGCTTGTTGGGATCCTGGCCCAGGTAGAATATGTTGTTCTCGACTATCGCCTGACCATTGGTCTGTAACTTTAAGTACCTGTTCTCACAGTCAATCATCGTGTTGTTTGTGATTATCGACTGCTGCCTGAGATACTGGTTTCTGTTGAACACGCTACGACCGTTATAGACCCTGATGCCGTTCGCGTCGTAGAGCCTCAGGTACTTACTCGTTCCGACACCTCCAGGCTGCGTGCCGAACGTACTGAACGTTCCACCAGGTATACACTTACCAGGGAACGGCCTAGTCGGATCCTCGGGGTTCATATTCCTGGAGTTACCGTGGCTTACGTCCTTTATTATACAGTCGGTCAATGTTAGCCTGTCGCAATCGACCGCCGATATCCCACTCACGTCCATCCAGTAGCCAGGAAGTGTCTGGTCCTCCCACGACATGGTGTGGTCCCTCTTGGTCAACCAGCTCCATCGATCTAGGCCATCGACCGTGCAGTTACGTATCATACAACTTTTCGAGTTGCTGACTTTTATGCCCGTGATTTCTGCCCTGGATTGTGTAAGACCCCTAAGGTTATAGACCCTACAGTTTTCGACAATTATCGAATCTGCGTTGTGGTCTGGGATGTCGGCTGGCGTTCCACCAGACCCGTCAATCACAAGACCCGCAGTAAGAATATAATCACCCTTAAAGACAAGGTCCCTCACCGTCACACTACTGAAGTCACCTCCTATGTATAGAGCGTACGAGTAAATAGGAACAAGTGGTACTATGGTCGCGTTAATTCCGACTATATCCAATGAAATACTCTGTGTGCCGATGCCATACCATTTAGTACCAAGCTGAGACGCAATACTGTAAGTTCCAGGAGGAAATATCAGCTGTCCACCACCTTTGAAAACAATGTTCCTAAGTGCTCGGTTGATGGCAGCAGAGTCATCCACGGTTCCATTACCCTTCGCACCGAAGTCCAGAACCGACACCGATTCAGATACCTTACCTTGTATATTCCTCGAGAACGAGTAAGTACCAATTGTGTTCGAGTATGTAAGCCCTCCGGACAAAACAACGTTGCTATATATCTTCATATCTCTTTATATTTTTTTAGCAGGTGAAAAAACTACCTGGTATCTTCTTCACGTATTCGTAGACCGCCTTTGATTCCAGTCCGTAGTCTGACGACAGACCATAGTACTGAAGTAAACCGTTAAACGCTTCACGTGGATTCGAGAAATTATGTTTCTCACCACCAATGTGAATACTATATGACTCATCACACTTCTCATCCAGTTGCCACAATATTTCTGACCGGATCTTTCCGGATCCAGACCTGTCTTCTAAGTGTGCATCCACTTGCATGTCGTCCCTGGAGTAAAACTGAGGTGCGCCGAATTCGTAGCTACCACCCGAGAAGATGATGTCGAAGTGAAAGAACGCCACCGGGAAACCCTGATCCTTATCATATTTTCTATAGGATTGCCACTCATACCTCTGTTTTGTAGCGGCGTGTGCCTGTTCGTAACCCTCTTCCGTGGTCGGAACCGCACTTATGAACCAGTGTAACGTGACTGCGAAGTCGGTGTTACCCTCGGCAATCTCAGAACCAATCACATCCGAAAACATATCAAGTCCAAGATCCACAACAGGGTGGAACTCTCCAACGTAGTCCGGTACCTTCTGCTTGTTGGGTGGACTGACCGTCGTATCGAGTCTAAGTGTCAGTATTCCGGCACGCTTGCATCTGTCCCTGAGTCTTTTCCAATCGACGAGAGATGCATATTCCACCATATTCTCGCCTCTTTCTCGGTGGTATCTGCCCTTTTTTATGAGCTCATTCGCCGCCTTTCTGTAGGTACTTGGCTCAAGTTCTTCGTTGTATCTTCTTAGGTATCTCATATTCTACTTTTTGATTGGTCTGAACGTGGATATGTTCCTCGGAATACTATTTAGTGACGCGAGTGCTGATGATCTGTTGTCAACCATAGCACCCACACTTATGTTCTCTATCACACTTACCGTGTCCTCCATATAATCCACAGTATTCGTGTTTTTTACGTCCATCACTTCCTTAACTAGGTCGGTAACCGCTTCATATAACGATCCACCAACTCCACCATATTTGCCCCATTTTGTTCTCGGATCCTCGTTTATGAGCCTCTGCCACTCATTATCCAAGAACCTTTTGGCATCGTCACGTGTTCTGAACATTCCAATCCACGGATACTTAGAGTACACCTCTGACTGGTTATATCCTACCGTTCTACCAGGTATTGGTCTCATTGTGACCACCGGGTTGAATGTGTCAACTAAGAATTTAGACTTCGTGATACCCTGTGTCATATCCTCACCGTTACACTCTTCACAAGTATGTATACCGGTTCCGTTACAGATTGTACACGGGACATCATCGTCCGCTTCGGCGCGCCAGACAGCACCCTCACCCTCACACTCGTAGCAATCCATTGTGACAGCACCACCACAAGCATTACAGGAATACCTATCCGCCAATCCGTGCATAGAATCTGAAAGACGTATTTCGATTACGAAAGTTGAAATAGTTTTGTTCCATCTGCAGAATTTATTAGAACCCCAACCAACACCGTTAGCCTTGTGCATAAATTCACTATTCTTAGGATCCACACCCAACGAAGGACCTTTTACGAGTTTGTACTTAACAACGTCACTCTCCAATGGGTTACCGATAATCTTAGGATACGATGATTTTATCATCTGCCATAACTTCTTACGTGCATCACCTTCATCCAACGCATCAATAGTGACGGTCTGAAACTGGTCCTCACTCTCTCCTATTTTTCTACCAGAAATTGTTATCTCGTACGTCCAAGTCTTGTCTACGGTCTCAGTAGTCTCAAAATCGACGACCATACTAACCGATATTGGCACATTACCACCCATCCAATCCTCGATTAGCGATTCCATAGTGTTACTTGCCATTTCGTCATAAGATTTACGTGACAACGCAGAACCGAAGAAAACACAACGCACCGTCGGCTTGACCATTTGTGCAGTGTAGCTTATTCCGCTGTATATCATTTCACTCTTATCTGGATTAATACAATTATATGCTATGTCGTAACCCTTTCCACCCTTTTCAGATGTTTTTGCCCAGTCTCTGAGCTTCTTTGCAGCCTTTTCATCACCATGTATTTTCTCTTTACCCTGTGCCGCCCTTCTATAAACCTCTGGGTTTAGTTCTTCGTCAAATCTTCTCAAATGTTTCATACACTATATATTACAATCTTAATATATAAACCATGAAAAACACGAGAATAATGACCTACGAGGCATTCGTTGTCAACAACGGCGAGGGAGAACTCATAACTCCAGAACACATACAGAAGGCAATCACAGACGGTAATAAGATTGTCGCAAGGAACGTCGAGGGTCTAAAAGACCACAAAGAGGACGAAGAGCTTGAGCCGATAGACGTCGATGAGGAAATGAGCGGTCAGAAACCGAAGGTGACCGTAAGGGACAAAGAAGGTAACATAGGATACGTAGACATAGACGATGTTATAGAGGTGCTATCCAAGAAGACCACCTAACTTAATCTCACGTCGTATCGCAGCAAGATCCTTCTCCGAAGGAAATGGTTCACCGAATCCGACCACTATACCCGCCAACTTGTCGCGGTTACCGACGTCGATTGTCCAGCCACCACTGAGCCTAACCTCGAGTCTCTCATCTATGTTAGGTCCTAAACCAAGGTCGTTAAACTCGTTCATACTGACCTTTTTCTTGTAGTCAACGAACTCGACCGCATAAACATCACACACTGTCGTCTTCGACCAAATAGAAGTGATAACCACCATATCGAATCTCTCCAACTTACCAAGTGATGAAATCTTGTCTTTGGTGTTTCTGATCCTCATAGGACCCTCGTTTTGTGACCTCATCATAACAGCGGTACTCTGGCCGGCAACCTCGTCGATCCTGAGGTTACACGAGAAACTGTAACGTTCTGCCTGGAAATCGGTGTCTGCTTTACCGACGAATACTGCGTTGTGTGTCATAATGATACTCATAAACAACTATTATATGTACGGATGTGAATATGTTGCGAGCAGGGAATAATATATAAGTAATGAGACTAATGACATTCTTAGAACATAGTTCTAACATACTTAGCAACAAAGAGGTAATCGATTACATAAAGACGGTATCAGACAATCCTGTAACCACTGTTCCGGACTACTTCCTGACGATGATAGAACGTGAGGGTTGTGACTTCGAACTTAAGAGTCTTAGAATAGAGGATCTATTGGAAAATGATGAAGACCTAAGGGAATATGTCGAGAGTGCGGAGGACCGATACGAAGAGGAGGAGTACGTACCACACTATTCAGAAATAGAAAACCCGATAGTCGTTATGAACGGAGAGGTACTCGACGGGTACAACAGAACCCTCGTGAAATACCAAAATGGCGAAGAGTTCATAGACGCATATGTGTCTATCTCAAAATAGAATCGAATGCAGAGACCAAAAGCTTTCTATCGGTCTCCGACAAATTCTGAATATACACCGTTTGTTGGTCAAAAGTCATATTATTAACCAACAATCCACCGGAAAGAACCTGGTCATAAATCTTCCTAATCTCCGACTTGTCGACAACAACACCCCGTTCCTTTACACCAAGAGACGAAATGACGACACCCCAGCCAATCTTATACCGAGTGTTTTCCTCTGACCGGATTCAAGCCTACCATCTAAGTAGATGCTGCAGTCACCACTAGACTTAAAAATATAATAACTGACAAGTAAAGTAGGATAATACTCTATCTTCTTACCATTTACAGAAACCTCCACGTAAAAAGACGAAGTATTGTCTATCTCTACCTCAAAGCTCGCGTTACCCGTAACCGAATTAAAGAAAGTCTTAGACCTCAAAATCTTATGCTCAGTTTCTATTTTGTGAAGCATATCGTCGAACCATCTGGAAAACTGTGTGACCACGAACTTTCCCCTGTACTGACCGGTTACAATACTTCCATTTTCCTCGACGTCGAATCCGTTGTCAGTGAAGTCGGTCGCGAAGTCTTTCGACTAATTCTCGTTCATCCTCTTTATTCTCATAAATCCGAACTTATGTTGTATATCTCAAAGATTATATACTCCATCATCATATTAAATCTTCTAGCTTTGAAATAATTCCAAATATCATCACCACTCAAATAGTCATCAGTCTCATCATCATAATCATCTGCGAAGAAATGTCCAGCAATACCACCATCAGTCTGACCAACCTCGGTCTGTATCACATATACCGCTTCATCCAACGTTTTGTAATTGAGTATGGTATCCATAATCTTCTTATTGTAAACAATACAATATCTGACTAATTCATGACCTCCTGAATGGTCAAAATGTAATCCCCATCCAATTTCCGAAAACATCTGCTCGAATCTTTCAGTGTCAAAAAGTTCGGAGCCGAAGCGAAAGCGAGTCTTAACATTCTCATCATAAGAATAGACATACATCAACTCATTACTCGGAATATTTATAGGTTCTGGTGTAATATTAACGTCCTCGAACATAGCCATAACCAGCTGCTCAATTTCGGAGAACTCTTCAAACATTTTTAAATATCTCATAGGGTATATATTTAAAAAGAAAAGCCACCAAACGCTTGGTGACTTTTAGATATTCACATATCGATTTCTATTTCCTCCAAAGGA
>Ga0209107_10002020_pt1 | contig 11293 bp, 11 predicted proteins | sample LakErihyJuly2011_2_FD_187460 | JGI IMG/M metagenome (GOLD analysis project Ga0209107, IMG submission 187460) | Freshwater microbial communities from dead zone in Lake Erie, Canada - CCB hypolimnion July 2011 (SPAdes) (version 2) | ecosystem: Environmental > Aquatic > Freshwater > Lentic >... | reverse complement strand
GCGCCAGGTGCCGAGCAATAAAGAAGTTCCCCTTACTCCATACCACGAAGTAACTATCCGTGGTCCTAGGAGACCTGAAACGCCCACTGAGGCGTTGATGCAGGCTGCCCCAGGTGAAGACATCAGAGAGTCTGTTGAAGAACTACAACCGTTCCGTGAAGCTGTTGCAAGTTGTATTGACAAACTCAGTAAGCAAGACCAGTTTATTATTGACGCTGTAAATACAGAAATGATTTCTTTGGAAGAACTAGGTCAAAGATTGGGGGTAACTAAAACTCATGCTTGGAGATTAAGAAACTCTGCGATGGATAACCTCAAAAAAATTATGTTACAGGACCCCACGGTGCTAGAAAGATTGAGAAATAATGATGAGACGACAGATTACAGTGGGTTTTGATAATGAGATTAACGTACATGAGGTGGCAGAAATATTTAAAAAGTTCTTTGGCGAAACGCTCGTTGGTCAAGGAATATTGGAAAATGGACTTCCACAAGGATGTCTTTACATTAGCAACCCCAAAAGAAAGAAACGATATGTCGAACGACCACAATTGGATTCATGATATTATCCCTCGCGCTCAAGTAGAAGCAATGGATAAAAACGGTAATGCAATGATTGACAACATGCGCAATGGTGTCAATCTTATGGTTACTGCTTCCAATCAATCAGCAATAGAACTGTGCAAAGCATGGGAGCTTACAAAAAATGGACATGAAGATGGGTTTGAAACCATCGCATACTTTATAGGCGGACTTGTGTCTACATTAGAAATGTATCTCAAAGATGAAAACATTGACCCATACGAAGAACATGATGAAACCGATTAAATGTAATTGGGATTTAGTCAGCCTTCATTGGCTAGACGCTTTCGATGGAGAAAACGGGTGGACAGAAACAAAAGACTACAAACCATTTAGACGTACAGTTGTTACTGTCGGATGGCTTTGGCCTGATTGTTTAGAAGGTCACGTCACGCTTGTCACCTCATACTTCCCTGATGAAGTACCCAATCTAAAAACAGTTGGTATGCCAACACACATTCCTAATGGAATGGTTATCAGTCAAACTGTTCTAAAGCAGGCTTCTATTGTTTTACCACCAGGAGACACTATTGTTAACAGTGGGTAGTCTGTTCAGTGGCATCGGAGGCTTTGACCTCGGATTAGAAAAAGCAGGTCTCAAGGTAATATGGCAATCAGAGATTGAACCATATTCTTGTTCAGTGCTAAAAAAACATTGGCCTGATGTCCCCAACATTGGGGACATCACTAAAGTGGATTGGAAAACAATTGAAAGACCAAACATCCTCTGTGGTGGATACCCATGTCAACCGTTCTCAACTGCAGGATTCAGAAAAGGAAACAATGACCCAAGACATCTTTGGCCCGAGTTCAGAAAAGCCATTCGCATCTTACAGCCGGACTACGCAATCATGGAAAATGTTAGGGGACATCTCAGCCTCGGCTTTAAAGAAGTTCTCAAAGACCTTGCCGACATCGGGTACAATGCGGAATGGCAAGTTATTCCAGCAAGTGCTGTTGGTGCGCCACACAAACGTGAAAGACTCATTATTGTGGCCTACCCCAAGAGCGAGCAGCGCAATGGGGGAAGACATCTCAAAGATTCAAGAACGACTCAAGAACGGAAAACCGTACAAAAGCAAACTCGAAGAAGCAGTGGCTCTTTGGCCGACACCACGAGCAGCAATGGCAGAGACACGCAACCACAACGTGTGGTTGCGTCCAGCAAACAAACCACAAAACCTAGAGAACAGAATCGCTCAAAGAGACCCAAAATCTATCGGTGGAAAAGTGAACCCAAAGTGGGTCGAGTGGCTGATGGGGTTCCCTTTAGGGTGGACAGACTTAAAGGATTAGGTAATGCTATTGTGCCACAGGTGGCTCAACTGATTGGAGAGCGGATTCTATCTGCGCACGAATCACAACAAAAGCTTCACGAACGTATAACGGATTGTCAGCCATCTCTGGAGAAATTTCCACGTGGAGCCAGTCGCCCTTAGGGGCTCCCGAAATTGTTTCCTTCTTGTACTTAGACCAAGCGTCTCTGTCGCACATCCATGCACGACCAAACGGTGCAGGAAAATAATCAAACAATGCTTCCAAGCCCAACAAATCTGCGTTGTCTACTAACAACTTACACATAGCAACAGCCTCTCGGCGTCCGTTGGGAACGCCTTTACCCTTGCCCATGTTCCGGTAAGAAAAATCGCATGCCCGGCCTGTTGCGTGAACACTCAAAGATTCTTTGCCACGCATATTACGAACGCCAAAATCGCCATTGTTCCAGAAAGCACCATTGCCAAGTTTAATTACTTCTTCAATAAACACTTTCATTCCTGGACGCAGACCTTTGGCTGCGCCATCTTTATTACCTGTATATTGCCGTTTCATTATTTCTCCTTAGTTTGATATGTACGGACTGGTGAACCAATATAAGACAGCCAAGCGTTCTTCAGAGAATCACCCTCGCTGCCAAACAATCTATCACCTTGGTTCAAGATTGGAATGCCACCCTTAAGAATATGTTCCAAACGGTCCCTGGGTGTGTCATATTCCTGTCCAGTAAACGTAGAACGCCCAACAGCCTCCTCAATTGGAATCTTAAGCAAAGGGTTCATATTGTTAATGTATCGATACGGGTTATACAACTCTTCAAGTTGTTGACCCGTTCGAGTAAAACCCAAATCGGGTGCCAAGTAATAATCGTTACCAAAAGGAAGTTTAATACCGCCCATTTCACGAACAAACGGGGATGGGTACTCTTCTTCGTCGTACCGGTCATCTTTTAAGTTACGAAGACCTGAACGGAAAATCTGGTATGGCTTCGGGTTCAACCACTGATTCTGCAACTCAAACACAAGGTTACGTGATGTCCATATCCAAAAAGGAACAATAAGACGCATGACTTCATCAAGTTCACTCAAGTCTTCATAGTCAAAAAACGCACGTTTGACACGTGCCTGTGACAAACCAACATCCATTCCTTTGGCTGCAGAATCATATCCAAGAACAAAACGACTGTAGTTGTCCGATGCTTGTCCAAGTTTGCCGTTGAACCGAACCAACTTATTATCTATCAATTTCGATGCTTTACTAACATCCTTAAAAGACTTGCTAAAGATACCACCACCAGAACCCATCATCGCCTTACGGGCGATGATGGCAAACTCTTGTTGGTCTAATGGTAATGTTTTAACAAAGTCATCCCACAACGTACCTGCCTTGTTAGCGGACAGCCAATTAAAATACATAGGTGTAGCAACATGAATGTTCTTCCATTCAGTACCCATAAACATAAGTTTGACTCCGTTGGCTAAACCGTTTCTCACATGGAAACCAGGTGTCATGGTTGCGTATGCTTTGTGAAACTTTGTGTAGCCACCAATGTATTTGGTCAAGTTCTGCAAATAGATTGGGTCTTGCATGATTTCAATCTTCTGCCACAAATCATAAAACTGGGGTGTTGCTTGTAGACTAGGAAAGCTTTCACCAAGTTCAATCAAACCAGACTTCAAGTTGTAAGTAGCCTTCAGCCATGATGGGGGAACTTGATTAATAAGTGTGCCGGCAGAGTCAGTTACTCGACCAGCGGCGTCAACAGTTCCTTGACCACTAAATATCAAACTCTTTACGCCTTGAATCATTCTGTCATCAAATTCGTCAGAAGCCATGGTCGTTGCGGTGGCCCAAAATTGAGCTTCGTTTCGTATCTGAGAAGCAAGAACACGTTCCGCTGGACCCCACTCAGTTTTACTACTCAGTTGTTTCAATAATTGAATACCATCATTAATAACAGCAACACCATCATCGTACTCTCTGGACAGTTGACCTGTCTTACCTGTAAACTGGCGAAGTTGTTGAGGCCCACTGATAGGTTTATTTTTCAAACCCATCTGTCTAATACTTACCCTCTTGTTGGCTCTGCGCAACAAATCCAATGTTCGTGCCATGTCAATACGCAATTGATTTAATGCTTGATTACTAACAATAGGAACTTGGGGGTTGGCTCCAACTCGAGCAGCAAAAGCAAGATGTCGTTGTATTGCTGCATCTATGTTGTCGCGTTGCGTCCTTAAACCAATCTTCAAAGTATCCACACCGCTTTGCAAACCCTCATGCAAGTCAATCATAGAATCCATAGTTTTAGCTGACGATGCTTTAGATTTATCAGCAGTACGCCTAACAACATCTTCGTCCATCTTCATCTTCTTAGTCATGGACTGGATAAAGTCACCACCACCACGTTCACCAATCGACTTAATCATGGCAGCATTACCCATTTGCTCAGCAGAGTTACGCAAATATCTTGGAATAATTTCCTGCATGTCATCATGAAAAACATTAAAACCAAGATGAGGGAACGCCAAACCGTTCAAAGTGTCAATATCCATATCTTGTGCAGTAAGGTTCTTTGAAAACCACCAATCACCAATCTGAACGTCCCTTGACTTAAAGTTAGTAGCAACACGAAGCATGTCTGTCGGACCGTCCTGTGGTGCCAACTGCTGCGCCAAAGCAGCATTGGCTTCCTTCCAAGCATTATATTCCTCAGTCACAAAACGTGGCATGTAACCCTTAACATAACCAAGAGGAAAATCAGGGTCAGCTTCTTTCATGGCACCAAGAACAGTCTCATGAATCTCGTCCATATGTGTACGCCAACGCATAGCAATATCAATCTGTTCAGGTGATGCGCCAATAGACAAACCTTTAGCCTGAATCAATGATGTATCAACATTGTCCAACAACTGACGAACAACATTACCGTTTTCTTTAGAAACAACTTGGTCTCTAACACCACCCAATACACCCTCAAAATCAGCTGTCGCTTCAGCAACACGAATGCGTTTAATATCATCCGCTTCCAAAATAGTAGAAGCAAAGAATGCGTCATCAGGCTTTAATTTACCATTAGCAAGAGCAACACGATAATCCCTAATAGTGTCAGCACCAAACTGTGCAAAGTGACCTGTACCTCGAGGGGTTAATTTCTTTTGCAACTTCTCAACACCAAAATTATTAACAAGACCCAAACGAGATTTAGAAATTCCAGTTTCAAGTGCTTCACCAATAACACCACTACCAGGGAGTTTGATACGACTACCAAAAAAATAAATGCCGGGACCCTTAATACCAATTTCTTTTGCAACAGTATCAGGCAAAGCCTGCTTACCTCTGGCGTACATGTCACGTCCAGCAGTTCTAATCGCATCTTCGGTAAAGTTCGCCGCACCACGTTGGTTCATGTCACGCATGCGAGCTGTTGCAAACTCAGATAATTTGGCTCGTCCTTCACGACCGATAACAGTCTTGCCAAGAACATCTCGAGTCTTGACAACCTTACCTGCCTTGTTTAGCATCGTCGCTTTGGCAGCGACGGTACCACCAAGAGTTGCATAGGTCAAAGGGTCTAAAGCAATATCTCCAACAAGGCCAAGGATGCGACCACCCCAACCCTTCATCGGAAATGCCTTACCTGTACCGTAATCAAAATCTTTTGCCTGACTCAAAAAATCAGAAAACGAAGCATTCGTATTGGAATCAGAATCCAATACGTCAACAAGTTCACGCACACCAGAAATCACAGCACGACGTGGTGTGTCAAGAATCTGCAAAGGCAATAACAAATTCTTCAGAGACGAGACATTCGGCTTTGAAGATGAAACAAAATCAGCAGGTCGTAAAACCTTTTGCTTAGCAACAGGAGTAGCGGGACCAATAGCCTTAAGACGTGCAATAAGGTCAATAGGGTCGCTAGATACCTTAGCCATTCCGAGTAGAACGCTTCAGCACGACATTAGACAAAATACTGTCCTTCAAAGGAGTAGCACCTTGTGCACTCAAAGCAGTAAGAATCTGTAAAGCAGTTTCCTGTGCACGACGATTACTATCTGCAGCAGAACCACCAGTACGGTCTGACAAAGATTTCAAAAAGTTGCCATAAGATTTGCTCCTAGCAGATGCAGCTTTGTCCTCTACACCACCCGGATTCAACTTAAGCTGTTTGCTGGCTTCTTGATAAGCGGCACCAGTCATATCCGCAGGTTTGTTGACACCAGCAGTAAGCAAAACTCTGTCAATTAAAGGCTTAAAACCCAAAAGAGAATCGGCAGGATTCTGAAACCCCTGACTTGGAGTCCAAGGAGAAATAGACTTTAGTGCGTTCTGAATCAAACCACCCTTATTGTCACCAGGCCTATTCAAATAAGGAACCGCAGTACCATCTTCGTTCAAAATGTACTTGTTTTCTTTCTTCCAACGTTTCCGTTCCTTGGCAGACATTTCCTGAAACGCACGGTCAAAAAGCAACTTCATTTTCTTCTTGTCATCAGTCTCGATAACAGAACCATACTTAGCGTCAATCGCTTTGTTGCGGGCTGCATCAGCAGCCTCCTTCTGAGGTAAGTCACCAATCAAACTATTAAACTGTTCAGGAGCAAACTTGTAAGCAGCACCAATATTCTTCAACTTACCCTCAGGAGTTTTGTCAAGATAAGTTTCTTTAGCACCAGGCATGCCTTGTCTTTGAAAGTAATCTTGTTCCTGACTCTGTTTCATCATTGCACCAAGAACGTCTTGTTGTTCTTTGACCAATGCTTCAATAAAATCTTTCCATTCATCAGCCTTCAAACCAGAAGACTTAATCAAGTCTTTGTTTGTCCACAACTCCCAAGAAGGAGTGCCAGACTTAATCATGTCAGCAGCATCCTTAAACGCACGATTAGTAGAATTGTTTGCAGCCTGAATATTGGGTGCATACTGACGATACATGTCATCTTGAGTAAACTGAGGGGCAGACTGATAGTTGCCCAACAAATACTGCATTACAGGGTCTACAGAATTGGACGAGAAATCAGACCCGCCCTTGCTAGAAATAATTGCAGCAATCAGTTCGCTATATGGGTCAGCCATACTAATTAGTCCTTTTGTTCCCTAAAACTGACCAGCCAAAGAAGGAAACTTCTTCTTTGCTGCAGCCATAGTCGTAAACTTGTACTTAGGATTCATGGCTGCTAAAGCAGCCTTAAAGTTAGGATAGTTGTCCGCTGCAGAAGAAACCTCATCTGCACGTGCCGTAGCACTACCTGGTGCTACGGTCTTACCATCAACACCACCACCAGCGATAGAACCATCAAGTGAACCACCAGCAGCAATAATCGCTTCCTCAAGTGCATTCCTACGAGTACCAACGTCTTCCTCGACACCATAACGAGAAGCTTCAATCTGTTGCATCAATTGATTCATGGCATTAGTACGTGTCGTATCAGCGTTCGCCTGATACAAAGCACGTTGAGAACCAAGTCCAGTTGTCGCATAGTTCTGTGCCATCTGTGAAAGACCAAGATTAGATTGGTTGTTTGCCAACTGGTTAGCGGACATCATCTGCTGTAGTTGATTGTACGAATCAGCACCTTGCTGATTCGCCATCTGAGAAGCTTGAACCTGCTGATTAACTGGGTCATTGGAAACACCATAAGCACTCAAATAATTAGCCATTGCGTTATTCACAGGGCCCGACTGTTGTTGCAAATTAGCGTAAGGGTTACTTTGATTGGCATTCAAATACTGATTTAAGTCACCGTAGCCAGTATTCACCATACCTTGCGCAGTGTCATATCCAGCATTAATGTTATCGATACCAGTGTTGTAGTTGTCCCAAATAGAAGCTTGACCTTGTGTATTCTGATTGTTAATCAAACCGAGCAACGTGTCAGCGTTGCCACGGTATCCACCAGATGCAAGACGTCCTTGCAAACCTTGCAAAGCACGTAAAGCAGTAGAAGCAGCAGTTGCGTCAGAAGCCTGCTCAGCGTTCCATTTGTCACGTGCTAAACCATCTGCTGCACTAGTACCAGAACCTCCACCACCACGAATAGCTGCAAGAATATTTTGAAGACCACTCTGACCACCCAAAGCGTCAACACCACCAACTTTTGCTGCAGGCTGATTTATGTTGTGTCTTAGTTCAAAAGCAGAACGCTGTTGAGGTGTAGACATGTCATAATCAAAAGCCTCACCATACAATTCCTTTGTAGCATCTCTAGAAATTTGTCCAGACATCCGGTCTGCAGAACTACGATTTGTAGGGTCATAGGTCGTCACACCAAGAGTAGATGTCTTTGGTACCTGCGCAACAACAGGGGGATTAATAGGTTTCTTTGAAGTCATGCGTATGCTCCTGCTCTGTACTGCAGTATCTGTCCTGCATCCTCAGCAATCTGCTGAGCCTTCTGCTGTGCCACCAAACCCTGGTCTGCTTTTAGTTGTGATTGACGGTCAGCCAAATCACCCTGATAAAAAGCATTACCAGCGTCAAGAGCACCCTGCGCTTGACCAGTCTTGTCAACACGGTCTCTAGCATAATCCTGCATTGCACTAGCAAATGCACCACTCTTTACGTTTGCAGTGTTGCGTCCACTACGACCAAAATTAGCAACCAGCTGTGGTGCCTGCTTGTCGTAAGCCGTATTCATATCTGCGATAGAACGACGAGCAGACTGATTCATAATTTGATTGTCATACAAAGCACGACTGCTCTGTGTATTAAAACCGCTAATCAAAGCCTGCAACTTGGCTGCATATTCTGCTGGATTAAATGCCATTAGAAATTTCCTTTATATTTACTACCAGTTTGAGTGACGGGACGACTTTTCAATTGCTCAATATCTTTTCGCATAGAATCAATAGCCTGAATCAACGCAGACACAATCACACGAATAGCAACAGCATCCGAAGAATTGAGTGTCGTTACAGCAGGGATTGATAGTGGTTCCATCATGAGAATATCGATGTCCCCAACACAATCTGGTCACTGTCACCACTCACAGGACTAGCCAACTTAATAGAAGTAATTGCACCATCAGCAATAGCAGCAGTCTGAATTGCTCCGGCAGTAAAGTTTGTACCTGCTTGTAGTGCATCAACAAAGTTTTTGACAGCAGTAAAGTTGCCGTTAGCCTCAGAGGCTTCAGCAATAGTTGCATCAACAAATGTATTCGGAATAGTTAGAGCCATTATCCAGTGACCTTTCGATTATTGTATTTATAGGCAATACTGTCAATGCCCCACTCGCCACCTGTCGGACCAGTAAACAACAGTTGCACACATCGTGCTAATCCAAGATTGGAACCACGACGAACCTCTGCACCTTTGGCAATAACCCCCCAGGTGCCACTTCCCCAAAGCATTGTTCCCCACTGTCCACCACTAGCAGAAGCAGGAAGAACAATATCAATACTCTTGCGCTCGTTGCCAACCGCTTCCTCAAAGTTGTGAAACACTTTGACATTCAATGTCCGCTGCGTATCCACCTGCTTAAGAACAAAGTCTGGCCTACGAAACATCTTCTTCATCGAATAGTTGTTTCCGTCAACCCAACCTGTGCGATAATACGTTGCAAAGTTTGCTTCTGCCTGGCTAATAAAATCTGTTTCAGAAGAAAACACTTCTACCTCCAACACTCTCGGGAGTGTTGGATGTGCAAGCACAGGTACGCTGACACCCGCAGTTGTCTTAAAATCTGCTCCACCCACAAGACCAAGTCCATCTGCAGAGGACAACCTATTCCAAGAACCGTTCTGACCAATGCTTGGGTCATAAATCAAATCGGTAGTTACTTCTGTAGCGGCAACACCAGTCGAATACGGAACAGCAAGCCACACCCTACGGTTAACATAAGACACACTTATCTTGTTGCTGTAATTACTGTTAATGTATCCAAGTGGATACACAGCCTTAAGGTTCTGAAACAAGTCAACAACCGTGTTTCCATTGTAATAAAACAATCCCTTAAACCCAACATAAAAATACACACCCTGTTCGGACGATGCAATATGCGTTGGCAGGTCAACACCAAGGTTAGTTGACAACTCAACAACATTGTGGTCAGATGAGTCATACCCAAACAAAACATAAATTGCCTGTGGCTTAAATATAACCAAATGTCCAGCAACAACAGCAAGACCTGTTATGCCATCACCGCCACCGTTAAAATCAAGATGGTCGGCAAAAAGCCAATCCTCTGGCAAAGCCTCATGAGACCAACGCAAACGATTAGGATAATGAACACCATCTTCCTTGGTATTAGCAACAAACATTTTGTTTGTGTGCTGAATAGTATGTTCTGCTTTAGGAAAGTGTCCACCAACAGGACTTGCATAAGCCTGCCATGTTGGCCCACTTGCAGTCAAAGCAGTTGCATATGTGTTGGCAACTTCCCACTCGTATGTTGCAACGCCGGCTTGTCCAGTCGTAATATACATCGTCTTGCCCCACTGGGCAAGCGATGAACCACTTGTGCTTGCAGACACAATAGGTGTGCCAGAACCAAAATCCAAACGAGTAAAATCTGTTCCAGTTCCCTGATACACAGATGTCTCTGTAGTCAACATCAAATACTGTGACGAGCCCTTAAACCATGTAAGACGCTTCGGAGCCCAAGTACCAGACACAGCAGTCGTGTTAATCTCCCTAAACGCTCCACGACTAAACAAACCACCACGAGGGTCAATCTCCACATTCAACATGTCAGGAGACTCACTCTTGGACAACTGAAACTGGTCTGCCCTAAGGTTCAGACCACCAGTAAAATCGTCGTATCGTTCAATGAGTAACTGTGGCATTACAACGTCCTACCAAGAGTCTGTAACCAACGCTTCATGGTTGGATACTGTCGTCCACCGGACATTACAACAGGCTGTGCACTTGATGCCTTCATCAAATCACGGCGAGCAAATGCAACACCTTCTTCAAAAGACTTCATATACATGTTTGCAAGGTCAGAATCCTCTTGACGCTGATAAACACGAGCAAGCACAAAATAAGGCAAAATGGCATGAAACCATTCATCTAAATCAATGTTCTCTGTAATGTCTGTTAGCCAGGTGTAAACAGGATTACGAAAAGCACGAACAGTCATTGGATACACAATGTCTGGCTTAGCCCACAATTGTAACTTTTTGTCCCAAAAACTATAAAAGTATGGTCGGCTAGCAACATCAAGATTGCCCAACCAAATTTGTTCGGCATCGTTGTAATCAATCAGACTAAGCCTGGCACCCTGAGTGGATGTGTCTACAACAGAGATAATTTCTCGAATATCCCCGATTGTAGATATTGTGTACTCACGCTGGTTGGCAACCGTATTAAACGTATATGTTTCCTGCAATATCGGCCAACGGCGTTCTAACGCATAAATGCGTTGGAACCCCTCACGAGCAAACTGGTCAATAATCGTATTAGACAAATCCGTCTCATCAAGGTCAGCCATATC
>Ga0209107_10002019_pt1 | contig 11303 bp, 7 predicted proteins | sample LakErihyJuly2011_2_FD_187460 | JGI IMG/M metagenome (GOLD analysis project Ga0209107, IMG submission 187460) | Freshwater microbial communities from dead zone in Lake Erie, Canada - CCB hypolimnion July 2011 (SPAdes) (version 2) | ecosystem: Environmental > Aquatic > Freshwater > Lentic >... | reverse complement strand
AGAGTAAAAGTAATTTAATATAAATAAAATAATATTAAAACTTTATTATTTTTTTATTAATTTATTAATATTTATTGTATAAATAATGTAGGAAATAAAATAATTTAATTTTAATATTCGAAGCAGTATCGAAAATATTTACGGATACCCACAAGAATCTGTTTTAATACCAATTTTATTTAAAACCAAAATAAACAGTAAATAAATTATTACTATAAAATAGGAAATAGAAGAATAATGTCTGATCACAAAAATATAGAAAATATAAAATATCCTAACACAAGTTAAGTTAATAAAGACCAATCTTTTTTAACAAATGATTAGAAGAATGTTATATTGAAAAAGATTACTGATTTGAATTAAACATGTTTTTTTATTAATCCTAGTAAAACTCTCCAATAAAAATTTATACGGAATCACACTCAAACATATATATAAATAATATAATAATTATAAGATAATATAATTTAAAAGAAACAATACATTTATTCGATACTTGAATTGTAACAAAAATAAAATAATTACATACTAAAGAAAGAATAGTATGATATTCACATGCAAACAGTAAATAAAATAGAAAAATTAATTGAAAAAGATCTTTAAGATATAATTCATACTATTGAATAAGCATTAAGTGATTATAATGTATTGGACCTTAACTTGATAAACTTTATAAATGAAAGTTTCAAATAATTTCAGCAAATTTTATTTACTTAAAATTAAAAGGTGTACTCTTTTAAAAATAATATAATGAAAAAAATTAATTTAAAAAAGAATAATATAATTAATGGTTAAGAAATTGATTTTAATTAAATTAATGACTAAAAATTAGAAACTGAAGAGTTTTCAAATTGGATTAAAATAATCAAAAAAATATCTTCTATATTAAATCAACCAGTATTTAAAGATGAAATTAAATTAGAAAATATATAAAAAATAATTTAAAATTACATAGAAATTTTCATTCTCAGAAGAGCTGTTTTTGAATAAAAACTTAATGAATATTTTTAAGAAAAAATCAAGGCTGAAAAACCATAATTTATCTTTAATCAGTATGAAAATTTTACAATATAAGTAAATCAATTAAATAAAATAAAAGAAATGATTAATAATGTATTTTTATGGCAAGAAGATAACAAAAAAATGAAACAATCTAATCATAACATGATAACATACAAAGGTGATCAAGGCAAAGTCACAAATTCTCACATAATGATCAATCGTCATAATCTTGTCCCACTATTTAAGATATTAAAAAATTAAGAAGTTACAAATTAAGAAGATAGAAAAAAATCATATAGTAGCTTTGATAAAAATAAATCATTATTCTTTAAAAAAGATTCTAATGAAGTATTATTATCAAGTGACCACAATTTAAATAAATCCTGTGTTTCACATCAAAAATATACATAATTAGTTCAAAAAAAAGATTTCATTTAAAACCATTTAAATACTTTATGGGATCAGGATAATAATGAAATATATTTAAAAAAAGATTCTTAATCTAAATAACTTTTAACCAATTTAATTGAATTTAATAAAGAATTGATAAACTCCTCAAAAAACAAACATATATAGCATTAAAAAGATCCAAGTCCAAACTATTGGTCCAAATTATATAAATCTAATATATCTAAGGGAAAACTAATAACTGATGAAAGTTAAAATCTAACAACAGTAAATAATTCATAAGATTATATATTAAATTCTAAAATATATTAAACTTTAGATTCATTGCCAATTTATAAAGATAGGTTCGGAATTTTATCTGATATAATATATGGAAGAGAAAAAAAATTAAAAAATTAGAAAACAAATAACTTGGGTTGCACTTTTGCACGTATATATTAAAAATAAATATGATATTTATTCATTTCAATTATATTTATAAAAAAAAAAAATTTAAATTTTATAATTTTTTTAATACATAAAATATATTAAAACATTTTAAATAGATGATTATATTAATATATAATTGACGATATATTTTTTATAATAAATTTAATTTAAAAAATAGCTTTTAAAAATTAATAAATTGATATAAAAATTTAAATGAGCAAAAAGTTCCTAGTAGCTGGCAGTGTAAACGGAAAATTCGATTATTTAAATTAAAAAATTAAACAATTATTAGAAAAATCAAATTATGATTTTCTAATCTGTGTGGGTTCTACTTTATCAATCGAATCAGATATTTATGATTATAAATGCGGCTAGAAAAAATTTTATTTAAAAACTTATTTCATCGACTGTAGCGAACTAAGCCAATGTTTAAATCAAAAATTCCCCTAAATGACAGAAATATGCCCCAATTTTTTCTTTCTAGGACGCTCTGGGATATAGGAAATAGAAGGTCTCAAAATTGCCTTCATTAATGGTACATAAAGTGATAAATTTAACGAATTTTACTCATAATAACATATTCACAAAATCGGGTTTTCAGGACCTTTTTTTACACTATAAGACATATAAGTTTTAAAAGAAGAGTCTCATAAGCCCGGTTTTAATGGCGTCGATATTTTACTAAGTAACTAATGGCCTCTTAACTTCGATTGAAGCATCAAAGAAAACGAACTAACCCAATAAATAAAAAATAAAAGCTTATATGTATCCTAAATAGCTGACAATATATGTCCAAGGTATCATTTCGTTCCAGGAGGCGATATATTTTTCCAAAGGTAACCATACATAAATTAAAAAAAAATAATCACCCGATTAATCGGAATCTCTGACATCGGCTCCAAAAATAAATTTTTATGTGCGTACCAGATCACCCCTCTCAATTTAATGAGTTAAGAGGAATTATAGACATACACAGAGGATACCACTACATGCCCTTACGGCAACTATGTATACCAGCAAAAAAACATAATTTAAGAAGAAATTCAGGCAGAAGAGGCTTAGCTAGCGGAGGAGTAAGAGGACGACACATTCCAACCAATATAATGTGAAAAAGCTTAAATAATATAAGAAAATCAAACATTATTTGTCAGCGGATTCGATACATACACACGGTCTGATGATATACAAGACATACTTATGAGATGGGGGGTTATGGACGAGTTTTACCTACAATACGACGAAAGAACAAGGCGACACAAAGGCTACGGATTCGTGAAATATCATACCCTTAAAATAGCTTAATAAGCTCTAAACGAAAGCGGAAAATACTCTTTACATGGGAAAAAAATTTATTTTTCTTTAAAAAAAGAAGGTGAAGAACGTCAAAATATGTCATGTTGGTTCTGTTTTAATAGTCAAAATATAGACACAAGCTTGATCTTTTACGAAGGAAAATAAATATACTTAGCACTTGATAAGGGACCAATCACTGACATGCATTTTCTTATTATACCTAAAGACCATATATCTAGTTTCATTAATCTTCCAGAGTTAGTTTAATAGGAGGTCATGGAAATAAAAAATAAAATGCAAAAAATTTTATTAAACAATTTCGGGAAATCTTTGATTTGTTTTGAACGAAATATGAGATTATCTAACAACATATCACATATGATTATATAATGCGTCCCTGTGAACGTGTAAAAACTCTCGGGTTTCAAAAACAACTTTGAAAAGGGCGTGAAAATCCAATAAATCCCATTTATTTAATTCTAAGATGTCGAGAAAATCGAGGATTTAGTCACTAAAATAGAATTTTATTTTTATCTTGAGTGTATATTCAACGGAAGAATTGATAGATATATATACGTGATTGATGAGGAAAAGAATTTCCCTTTGGATTTCGGAAGATAAATTATTTGTGAAATTCTGAACCTTGAAAGAACTAATTGGAAAGCTTGCTAGTTATAAAAAAATGAGATAAAATAGGTTGTAGAGTAATTGAAATTTTAATTAAATAAAATATGAAATATGTTATAAATATTGGTAGGGGTCGGGATATTTTATTTATTAATATTAAAATAAATTTATATTTTAAATTAATAAAAAAAAACGAATACACACATGGACGAAGATAATAAGCACGATTTACATAGATCCTAAACCTATGCCTACGATGAAAATTAAAAACACAACCTTTCCACTGATTAACTGAAAGAAGGGCATATAACCCCTTAGGAAGAAGAGCAATAATTTGATATCCAAGAAATGAAAATAAATGAGAACAATCTACCATTAATAATAAACGGAGAAAAAGAGCTTTAGAACATCCTGACCTTAGACATATTAAAAAAAATCGACAATTAAAAAATTAATTAGAAATACATTACCCTTATCCTTTCCAAAAGGGTCGCAAAGATGCTTACCTTAAGCTTTTGGTTTGTCTTTTGCGCTAAATTCCCTGGCTGTATAGACTCCAATGAACCAGAGGTGTTTTTAAGTAATATGAGAAAAAAATTATCTAAAAAATATGTAAAAATCATCTCTGAAATGCCTCAAGACCAAAATGAAAGTAAAAATAACGAAGAGCTTATAAATTACATGGTATTTACCCTAGGGTACAGCGTCCACTATTTATTTTACAAATACTTCCAAAAGTAGAAGTTTTACTTCGATCTAAGATTCATCCTAGACTGCTACCATATCCTTATCTTCGAGATAAACGGAATCTACGTCAGTGATTTTTACATAAGACATAACATCGATCGCATATTCAATAACCGATTTCTGCACTACCAAAATAAAAACAAACCTAAAAACAATAAGAACGTTAAGATTTAGAAGAAATAGCTACTTCATAGTGTTGATATTAAAGACTTCTTTGAGCATAACCCTTCATCAAAACTTAATGATGACTTTAGCAAGGAAATGACGAAAAAATTTATACAAAAATAGAAGAAATAAACACACACTAAAGAAGAACTCCAATTCGTAGAGATTTTGAGAGAAAATCTCGAGCAAAAAACCGGTAAGAACGCCTCCACAAACGTCAATGACCAATACAACTACCTCCAGCACGGGGACCAAAAACCATATTTCGGGAATCTAAGACTTAATTGCAACTAAATATCCCCCACGATCTTCAAGGTCATGGACTACACGTCCCAATAACTCCCATTCACTAAGAAGAAAATGATAAGACATTGCTTCGAGAACATAAGTGAGTAAAGAGACACACTTATGAATTAACTAAAAAAGATAAATTCGGATCAAGAATAAGACAGTGTGAAAGAGAAAGAAGTAGTGGTTTAGAAGTCTATAATCGACAGATTCGAACTCCGGGCCCCGCCTAAGGAGTACTACGTGATGCATGATAACGATAAATATAAAAAAATCTTTAAGGAAAATAAGGATTCAAAGGTCAATATGTACGACAATATCAATAAAATGTTCAAAGGAATGTTGGATCTCAATTATATTTTTTCTTTCAATCAAGACGGAATGAACTAATTACCCAGTTCAATTGACATCTTTAATAAATAATAATTGTATAAATCTTCCACAACTAGAAATCTCCCACCCATTAGAGACAATGTGTTGGTAGAGGTGGAGAAGAAGAAGGAGGGGGGTCCCTAAGAGGAAATTAATTTACCTTAAATTGTGTAATTTTATTTTATAAATTTATCAGGTAAGCCTAATCAAGTACTCTTCTGGAGAAGACAAAAAAAGGAGCAGTTTTGTTCCAAAAAGAACCAAGTAATGATTACGATCACACAAGAACATTTCAAGTAAAAAATATTGACAAACACGCAAATATATATGCTTATGAAGAGGAAGCATAGGTCGAAAAAAATAACGCGGAGAAGGAGTTCATTTATAACAGTCAATAAATCAAATACAGAGATAAATACAGAAATATCAATAAATATTAAAACACAGATAAAAACATCAAAGAATTCAGCGAATAAATTAATCAACTTAAAAATTAATTCGTTAGCTCCATAAGTAAAAGAGCTAAAATGTGAATTTATATATATATATATGAATATGACAGATTTATATGTTCTTCGGGGGTGGGTTGGGATACTTTAATTAAAATATAAATATTAAAATCACTAGAACTATTGAATTGTCTTGTACTTAAATTTATCTATAACCACGCCCTCAGTACTAACATAAATATCAAAATTATCAGCGGCAAGGCAAGAATGAGCGGGTACAATATATGCTAAATCTCCAACACGAAATTCATTAAATTAATCTTCATATTAGCATGAGATAACCCCGTGTTCTTAAGAAACTTTCCGGATATAAACATTCTCAAATATTGACCATCGTGAATTACTAACCCTTACCACCTACCCATATTTCACGACCCCATCAGTGTAGTTATCCTTCGAAAGATGGACAGCCCCACCATATATAATCACCTCTTTTCTCTCAGGGTGTAACGCTACCACAGGACATGCTACAACCATACCTATATCATCAATAGTACACGATTTTAGCGTTAATTATTACATATCAAAGAAGATGAAATTACCGGGTCTCAGCTCATCAACTCCTGGGAAATTCTCGGAAACACAGCATGTTGGAGTATCCCCATAAGAGATTTTCAAACTCAAATTCAATTATTTGTTGAGCTCTAACCTTGATTGATTAACCAGCATCAAGCCCGTCTATTAAAACTCCAGCCTCTCCTATACATCATGTATACCGTAGCTATTCCCCTCGTGCAAGAGCAAACCCTCGAGGGTTAAATTTGGGCTATCCCTTATTAATTTAGATAAACTCAATATTCCTTCCATGTTGGCCAGGGGGATACCCGTCCTGCAATTTTACAACACATCCACTTTTATCCACACCTTGTAGGTGTTTTTAGCTTTTTTTAAAAACATTTCCACGGAATCAGGGTCTTAAAACAGCAGGTTAAGGGTACAGCTTTCTCGTATCTTTTCAATCAAACCAATTTCTCTTATGTTTACAGGGAAAGCGATTGTTATATCCTTCCAACCATGATCAGCAAAATATTTTGCCATTTACACGCTTGAGACTGTGCATTTCTCAATGCCTTTTTACACAAATAAATTCCCAATCTAAGCTGATTAATGAGTTTTAAAATGGGGTCTAAAGTCTATTCCATACTTCTGACACTTATCCCATAATAGGTCTATATTCCTGCTACAAATATTCAGGTTAATTAGGGCTGTGGGACTTAATATCTTATCAATAAAATTTTCCATATTTTAATAGAATTAAATATTTATTCGAGTAATATAAATATATACACCCTATGAAACTGACCAGATCAAGTTCTATTTAGACAAATTCGATCTATAAAAATGATCGTAAAGGATCCATGTCTACGAGGCGGAGATCTTCAATTAAAAGCAGATAATAAAATAGAGTCGAATAAACTTTTCATGAATTAAATGAATAGTTGTAATGCCATTTATGCAAGAAATTATTCTCCGGATCACTCAAGAACAATGAACATCAGTGTTAGAGGTGTTTCAAATCCATATGTCCTAAATGTGGGTACATAAAAAGGAAAGTAAAGATAATTCACAATCCCAGCCCCAAACCCAAGCCCATCCCCAAAGGTAGTACAGCAGGAGTTCCCCTAGAAACTTAAGTCAGGGATTGTGTGCAAATTTTGCGGGAACGATTCAATTTAAATGGAGGACATAAGGAACAAATACAAAGTAAAATGGGGTTAAAACAGCAAGATATGCAAATAATGGCTGTCTAATCTAAAGGTTTTCGACCACGCGTAAATAATTGACGAAAAATAGAGGGAAAAAATCCAAATGACAGCGATCGAATATCAGTATAATACAGATCGGAAAAGACTGGATCCTGAGATTTAAAAATCCTAGGCCCATGAAATGCTGTCGGAGATATTAGTCAGGACTGATTTTGTCCAAGAAATATATGAAAATAATTATTCATATAATGAATTTATGTATCATACAACATAAGGAATTAAACAGTGCGAGGTTATTTAAGACCTAAGTAATTTGATCACAGCTTTCGTATAAAAATTCTACCAGGACATTGGTTTTTGTGAGGTAAATAACCCCTCCCAAAATTATGGAGACACATCCCTTCAGGTTATCTCCAAAACTCATTCAGACGCAACCCTTACGGGCTGCCTATCCCCTCCCCCTCCACAAGCCCAACCCCAACCCCAAACCCAACAGGAAATTCTCCAACTATCATTATTCTTACTGAATTTTTGTAAAGTTGAGTAGGCATATGCTATCCTATGTGTAATCTATGAAGACATTCTACCCAAATGTCTATACCCGAACCAATACTTATTGGGAGGTGAGGGTGAGATCAGTAAATACATCTCATAATTATGCTAAAAAATGATGGAAACCTTTGTATTATCAGAATATCAGAACGCAATCGCCCAAAAATTTTTTGAGCAATACTCAGCCTCTTTATTTGCTTCTTTTTTTGTTACTTCTTTAAATGTTGACTGTAATTTCTACATATTTGATGAGGTTATGAAAAGCTAAAATAAGTTTGAAAAATTAGCTTAGTTTCTTATAGTCGTAACCTATATCAACCTAGATCTGATCGAAAAAATGGGTGTTGAGAACGAAAACCTTATAAGCGAGATAATAAGAGTCACATAGAAGAGCTAATTGCATGATATTCTGTGTAAAACGGATATCCATATCGAGCCTATCAAAATATGGGCTATGCAATATTTGGACGCCCGCGACGATAACAACCTCTCCTCAATAGAACAGTAAGAGATAAAAAACGACCTTTTATCAGAATTATAAATCACGGATAAGAGGCATGTACTGCTACTCTAAATGACTAAAAGTAAGATATTCAACACTTTCTAAGACATTCTTATGTATTTCAATGACGAACTCAACACCAAAAATAGCTATATCAAAAAAATGTAAACCCTTATGTACAACCTCCAAGAAGACACCGATACTCCTAAAAAAAAAAACAAACAAGAGATTCTGGAGAACATCTCAAACGACGTTTTGGACCTAAAAAAGATATTTAATTATAATAACGTTGGGAAGGAAGAATTCATCGATTTTTTCAAACTTTTAGAGAATTTTAAGTCCGAATACGGCAAATCACAAGACTTTGAAGACTCAAACAAAAAACTCGAAAAATTGTTTCTCAAAAAAATCGAAAAATTGACTAATACGTTTCAAAATCTCATGAGAGATAAGGAATAAATGACCCAAAATATATAAATAAAGACCAAAGAGGTAGGGGTTTTCAACCTCAAGTGCAAGTAATTCGAATAGACTTAAAAATAAATTAAATCATTTAAAGAGGATCAAAAAAATAAACATATATAAAACCTTGAGGATAATATATTAAAAGTCCAGATTTAAAGATGTGAAATCAAAGAAAAGTTGTACACAATTAATTAAAACTTGGAAAAAAAAATTGAAAATAAAATTCTTGAATAAACTGTTTTGTAAGAGAATAGAAAGATTTAAATCGAGGATTTATAAAAATAGCTGTAGTATTACAAGTAGGTTGTTAATAGGGAGAAAAACTAAGCCTAGTAATATTTGCCCAACCCCAACCCCGATTTATATAATTATTTAACAGAGAAAAAAAGTCTAGCCGTAAAGAATCAGGAGGGTTATTAATGAATTTTAATGATAAAAATATAACACCTTTTTAATTTAAATAAGATCAAGTAAAAATAGAACTCCCAACGTTTTCTTTGAAAGACAGTGAATTTAAAATAGAACTTCCTACGTTTTCCTTGAAAGACAGTGAATTTAAAATAGAACTTCCTACGTTTTCCTTGAAAGATTTTATAAACGTACCAAAAGACTAGAGCTATAAGTATAACCCCGAGCAAACCCCTGCAACAAATCCAGTGTAATAAGAAAATCACGAAAAAGTTCAATCATTTCTGACCAAAAAACCAAAAAGAATGTTAAATTTCGACGATGAAAAATGAATGATTTTATAAATCTATTTAATTAAAAAAATTCATAATATTTATTTAAAAGTATGTGTACTTTTGTTATTATTCTAACTCTTACCTGTAATATTCAGTAAGTTTTGGTACAATAATTTATTAATTAAATTTCCTTAACAATTTTTTTCGTTTAATATTTGTTATTATTTGATGTCCATATACGTTTTCTACACATATTATGAGCTACAGGCTGTTAGTCTATTAGGGCTTATTCCTTTTATATCCCTTACAGAATTATCTTTGTTTAGAGATTGGGCTAGATTTGTGCTATGAGTCGAACAATTATTTTTTTAATTTTTTTATTGGGAAACATATGGTTAAATTTCCTTCATTAAATCCCTTAACCGGTTGTTGGGGGAGACCCCCCTTATATCTGCCTTAGAGTTAACTTTATGTAACTTATTTTAATTATCTCTAACTGTCTGATTCTTTTCCATTTTTCTTTGTGATATCAAAGGCGACACAATCTAAATCGTAGAAATTCCCCTTATATCACTCTTAGAGCTATCTTTATAGAAAGATTGCTATGGTGGGTGCATACTATGTGTGCTGAAATTATTCTTATTTGTCTTACTATTCTTAAATTTATCCCTATCAGTTGAAGTTTTTTCCGCCCCCCTATTAGAAATTAAAGGACTGACCACTTTTTTGAGGTTTTAATAAGAAACTTTTAAAAACTTTCTTTCTGAGGATTTAGGCTTGTCTTAGGGTTTTTTAACATCCTTTTCTTACGATACATCGTTTATTATAGATGCATTAGTATTATCACAAATAAACTTATTTTTAATCTCCCTTATGTTTAGGATGGGTTATTTCTAAGGATTGTAGTAAGGTTTTTTGTAATTATTTATGGATTTAGATTGATTTAATTCAAGTTAGGAATAATGGCCTTATTTTTATACAATTTAAGAGGTGTTAAGGTACCCTTAGTCGATTTTGTACTTGGACATTTTATCGTTACTTTTTTGTATGTTATTTTGGAATTCTTGTTTGATTTTTTTACGAGCATTGTCTAAATTTTATTTAAATTTTTGGATTTTATCCTAAACTACATCGAGCTCCAGGTTATCATACAGTTTTGGATCCTCTAGGACCGCTCTACTTTTAGTCTCCTTGAATTATTTAGTAAGGTTGTATTTTTCAAGAATTGATGATAAATTAACACTATCCTCCCCGTCTTTAATTGTTTTGTTAAGAGGTTTTTGAGTATTTTTTGTGGAGTCCTGTTTAAAACCTTAACTTCTCTCCGTTTTCAATTGATTTTTTTGATTATAAATATTCAAAAATTATTGTTTATCCTAAGGTTTTATATCAATAAATTACCTAAGAGGTGTCCTTCTCTTTATCTTATGTCTTATTATTCTTCTATTCACAGATACTACCATTTTTTAATACATTACTGTCCTATTTTTAAAATACCACCCCTCTGAATTAATCCTTATCAATAATAAATTTGCTTCTTTCGGACTTTAATTAC
>Ga0209107_10002017_pt1 | contig 11313 bp, 13 predicted proteins | sample LakErihyJuly2011_2_FD_187460 | JGI IMG/M metagenome (GOLD analysis project Ga0209107, IMG submission 187460) | Freshwater microbial communities from dead zone in Lake Erie, Canada - CCB hypolimnion July 2011 (SPAdes) (version 2) | ecosystem: Environmental > Aquatic > Freshwater > Lentic >... | reverse complement strand
ATTGGTTCAAACTATATAAACTCTTTGTTACGCTCGGGGCTATTCGCTGACAAGGAGTATGACTTTATTATAAATATAGACAAGTTGGATTATTGCTCCGCTGAAGAGAATGTGGTATGCGAAGCGAACTACGGCGCTAAATACAGGTTCATTAAAGGTAGCATTTGCGACAAGGAGTTATTAATAATGGTATTCGCTAAATACAATATAGAATATGTGGTTCATTTTGCAGCACAAACGCATGTGGATAACTCTTTTGACAATTCTATTAACTATACAATTGACAATATCTTAGGGACGCATCAACTTCTAGAGTGCTGTAGGTTATATGGGAATGGACGCATTAAGAGATTTATCCACATGTCCACCGACGAAGTATATGGAGAACTCTCAATCAGTTGCAAGGATAGTGCCGAGAACTCCCTGCTAAATCCCACAAATCCCTATGCGGCTACGAAAGCAGGTGCCGAGTTCATCGTCCGTTCCTACTACTATTCCTATAACATCCCTATAGTAATTATAAGGTGTAATAATGTATATGGAGAGAGGCAATATCCCGAGAAGATAATTCCTAAGTTCATTATGCTACTTAAGGAAAATAAGAAACTACCCATCCACGGCACGGGATTAACGAGGCGAAACTTCATATATATTGACGATGTGTGTGCCGCCATCAACATAATAGTTGCGGATGGTGCGGTTAATAACATATATAATATTGGCTCCGCCGACGAATATAATGTCCTTGAGATAGCAACATTTTTATTAAACCATATTAAAGGCAGCGATGAGAATATTGAGGATTGGATTGAATATACGAAGGACAGGAACTTCAACGACTTTAGATATGCGATTGATACCACGAAGTTAAACAATATGGGCTGGGCTAAATCTGTGAATTTCCACGAAGGACTATCTAGGACGATTGCGTGGTATATGAAAAAATGATATAAGTATAAGAATTCTTATCATTCCAACAAGACATTTCCATTATGAATGCTAACGCCGCTACCGCTGCTGCCGCCATTTCCTTAAGTAGCGTTAGCGGCGAGAGCGGCGAGTATGACGCAGGCGACGATTACGCTCCGCAATTTGACGACACAGATTATACATATACCTACGAATATTCTTACGAATATACTTACGAATATACCTACACATATACATATAAATACGAAAAAATGATATAACTAAAACTCTATAATAATATAGTAATACTCATTAAAAATGCAAGGTATCATCAGTTTCTCCGACAGGGTCGCCTTTAATATTAAGAGCAACGACCACAAGGATATTATATTAGACCAGATGAAGGCTCTTTATGATATTAAAATCCTACAAAGACACCATCATAACCTAGATAATAACAACATTAATTTTATATTATCTAATCACCTAATGAACCTGCGTTCTAATGGTAATAGATACTATCTCTATTTTACGCTCTATAACAATATTGAAACTATGTATTTTATAGATAAGAAGATACACCCAGGATACCAGCGACCACGAATAATATTCGGGAGAGGATTGTTTGACAAGAAACTGTTTAAAAATACCTTGCTGGATGGTGAAATGGTGAAGTGTAAGGATAATACTTGGTCTTTTCTCATAAACGACATTATCTGCTACGAAGGCACCTATTTAAATAGGAAGATGCTTCCTGAGAGACTAAAGATTATCTATAATATGCTGGAGACCCAATATACGCCAGATGAAACCATAGATGTCTGTAATTACAAGGTGAAACGATACTTTAATATGTGTAAAGAGGCTATAGAAACCATTATGGAACTGTCTAGCAACCTCAACTATACTTGTAGAGGCATCTACATTTGTCCCTATGATTTTAAATATAAACCTAAACTATATAACTTTGACGAAAGTTCGGTCATTAATGTCGTGCGAAAAACTAAGGATATTACTGAGTTTAATAGCGGCGCCCTAGCGACGCCAGCGTCCCTAGCGTCCCTAGCGACAGCAGCACCATCACAAGCGCCACTAACACCAGCGTTAGCACCAGCACAAGCAACACCTTCAGTTCCTTCAGCCCCTACAGTTCCTACAACTGAAGAAAAGATACTATATATTGTTAAAACAAATGAGCCAGACATCTATAATGTGTATGATAACGAAGATGTCCTCAATAAACCCAGCATCGGTATTGCTCTAGTCCAAACACTCAGCGACAGCAAGTTATTGAGGAATTCATTTCGTGATAAGAATGCTATAACCAATATTAAATTTGCTTGCGTTTATGTTGATAAGTTTAAGAAATGGCGTGCTGTGCGTCAGGTATGCTAGCGAATGCTAAGCGAATGCCCTTATATATATCTATTATTCTCTTAAGTAATATATAGAAATGGATAAAACGCTTAGGAACTATTTGCGTAGCACGAAAGACGACTGGAATTACATCACGCCTATAGACTTCTATAATAAATATTATACTAACCCAAAAGCATATAAGGACATCTATTTAATAGACTTGCGTAGTAAAGCCGAGTATAACAGAGGACATATAAAGGGTGCTAAAAATATCTACTGGCTAAATATTCTAGATGAAAAAACTTAAAGATATTACCTAAAAATAAACTGATATTTTTGGTATGCTATGTAGAAACTGCTAGGATATAATGTGGTATCCATAAAGTATGGATATGGTATATCGCCGACTAAATATATACCTGTTGCTGGTTGGCTAGATTATGGACTGCCTATGGCTATCGCTAAATAATATTCATTCAGCACCCGCTAAATAATATTCATTCAGCACCCGCTAAATAATATTCATTCAGCACCCGCTAAATAATATTCAGCATTTTTTTAACTTCATCATCGCTTAGTTTTGTCTTACCTTCGTATCTGTAGGCTAACTTCTCTTCTAGCAATATTGACGAGACACTTTGGGTGCTCGCTTTATCCTTGTAGATGTTCGCTAAAATCCTTCCATACTTATCCTTATTACCGCATTCAACCCATACCAGATATACCTCGGTATCTAACAACTTCTTTATATCCTTCTTATCGTCTATCTTAGTATAAACCTTAGTATATGGCGTATTGGCTGTTAGCAGTTCAAAGAGCCGGTCTCTAGCCTTAATTGCGTATTCTTGTAATACCGTATCTTTGCTTCTTATCTCGCAAGTATCAATACCATCTAATCTTATAGTAAATTTATAGTAGGAACCGAAGACAGGCAGAATAACCTTGACGCTGTCGCCATCATAAATATCTACCAGCCGCCCATAACTTTTAACGCCGGTTATAGATAGTTCAGGTGTTGAACCTCCAAATTGTCTAAAATCTTCAATACTCATATTATATTACTTAATACTCTATAATCATTATAGTATAGGATTTAAATCATTTTTTATGTTGATAATAAAAATAAAGGTATTTGTTGTCAAGTCTGTCAAGCCTAGTCTTTTACTTCATAACGGCACTTAGTGGTGCTCCGCATTTATAGTTCAGCAATTCAAAGTCCTCATAAACAAGACTTTCAATCCACTTCAATTTATCCTCAATAGGAGCCTTGAGGAATGGTGCTTCTTTTTTAATAATTACTTTAGGAAAATCATATATGCCGCTATCGCCGCTGCTAGGGTCGCCGCTCCTGCTAGGGTCGCTGCTAGGGTCGCTGCTAGGGTCGCTGCTGTCGCCGCTATCGCAGCCTCTCGCAATCTGCTTCTCTACCTGAGGTATATGCTCTTCGTATATGTGAGCGTCGCAAATAGACAGCGATATTTCGCTAGCAGGTATATGTAATATATGTGCGAGTATCTGGGTTAATAGAGCGGTGCTCGCTATATTAAAAGGTAGTCCTAGAAAAAGATCCGAACTCCTTAGTGTCATATGACACGACAGACCCTTAGAACTCCTATTAAATATATATAATATATGACAAGGAGGCAACGCCATCTTCTTAAGGTCTGTAGGGTTCCACCCTGACAATACTGCCCGTCTGCTATTATTATCTTTAGACAACTCTTCTAACACATATTTAATCTGGTCTGTGCCATCGCTATCGCTGCTATCGCTGCTATTGCTTGCTTCTGGATATATATAGTTTATTAAACTATCGCTGCTATTGCTGTTATCCGTGGTATCCGTGGTATCCGTGGTATCCGTGGTATCCGTGGTATCATTATAGATGTCTTCGTCAGTATCGCTAGAACCCATCGCATATCTTTCTGTCTCGTATGCTTTGCCGAATTTCCTCCACTGCCAGCCATAAACTGGACCGAGTTCTCCTTCAGGATAGTTAAGACCTATGCTATCCAAGTATTGCCTAGAAGAGTTGCCGTCCCAGATGTGTATGTTTTTTTGCTTCAATTCGTTGGCGTTTGTTGAACCTCTTAAAAACCACAGTAGTTCTTCAACAATACCACGAAAGAACATTCGCTTCGTGGTAATTAGCGGGAAAGACGAGGATATATCTTTAAAATTTGTCATACATCCAAATATAGAAATGACATTACCATTACGAGTAGCCTTTGTCTCGCCGTTATCTAGCGCCTCCTTTAATAAATTAAGATATCCTTTCTCACCGTTAAAATACATCTAGACACGCTTCGCTACTTCGCCGCTTCGCCGCTTCGCCGCTTCGCTGCTATATAATATAACACTATATTTATATAAAAATAAGGAATTTGTTCTTACAAACAGATGCAATCGTTATGTATATTATCGCTGCTCCCGCTGCACAGTTTAGAGCATAGCGGCGGAACACTAGATTTAACAACTACAAGAGCACTAGGTCTAGGAAGTGCTAGAGCATTATTAAAGATATTTACCTGTTTATATTTGCCGTCGTGTCCGTTGCCGAAGTGTCTGCCGCTAACGCTAACGCCGCTACCGCCGCTACCGCCGCTTACGCCGCTTACACACGAACCATCGCAATCATCGCAACAACCCTTGTAATTCGCTCGCGCCCTGTTATTGCTATTTGTAAGTTGAAACATACTATTCAGCATATACTCCTTGTATAACAGTAGATACTTGTTATTCATTACGACACCCTTAACAATATTAGACATCCTCCTAATATATATATCTTAGATATATTTATGTCTAAATATTTATATAATAATTAGAAAAAATGATAGGGAACGCTAGGTATTTTATTTTACAAATCTATTATAGAAAATGTATTACAAAATCATTTTGAATAACAAGGCGAACAACATCGCCCATACCATCTATGAAAAAATAAAGGATATACGAAGCGAGGATAGGAAGTGGCTAGTGGATAGCACGAACAGGTATATATACAACCATATAGAGTTGCCTTTGTATGACAAAGAATACTTAGAGAAGGTTATCTATGAATACGGGATACAGAAGGCGATTGAAAAGTTCATCCAGAATAAAAAGTGCTATGACACCTTTCTAGAAATGGTGGAGAATGACGAAAGCAAGATATACCTAGGGCTCGTCTATTGTATTGTAAGCGAATACTTTGAGTTTATGTCGTTTGAGTATGCCGCCGCCTAATTCTTATATGTATTTCTTCGGGTATCCTTAGGGTATCGCTTATTCTTAAGTGATTTTACTGCTTCCACTTTTTACCGCAAATAAGACAGTTCATAAATAGCGTGGATGCTTCGTCGCCTGAGCGGGTCTGTAGTTCGTAATAACTGACCTTCTTGCTTTTACAACGGGAACACTTAATCATATCAGACATAGGAACCAATTTAATCTCGTAAGCCGCCTTTAGACGCAACTGGTTCCGCTCGTCAATCTCTTTCCATCTCTCAGGGAATATATCTTTACTCTGCATATAGGGTAGCATATGCGGGTGGAACTCTTTTTTATTTATCATCCTGTCGCATAACTTGTCGTTTCCAATATAACTATCGCTCTTAATATTAGAATAAATGCTTCTAGAGATGTTAGAGTATATCTCTAGAAACATTTGACATTTCCACGACAGTTGCACCTTAGCGTTATTGGCGTAGTCAATCGTCGCATTAAACACGCCTATCTCCAAGTCATTCACTTCTAACTCGCTCAAATGCAAGTTTGTCGCCAGCAACTCCTTAAAGTCCTCTCGTATCTTGTGCTTATTATACCTATTAACTGTATCAACTGCTCCGCCATTCTCCTCGTTCATCTTAATAAACCTCGCAACCTCGGCACTCAAGTCATAATAGGTGTATTCTGTAGCAGTCATATTACTATAAAAGGGTTAGCAATATTTTATATCATTTTTTAGATTTTCTAATTATGTTCTTTTTTGTATAAAAAATAATAAATATTGATTGACATATATGCCCTGTTTTTTATAAGAAAAACGATGAGTAATACCCGCAATAACATATCAGCAACATTATTACAGAACTGGTGGAAAAAAAGAACTAATATAAAGGAACTAAGAAAAATACATAAATATCTAAGCATCTCTTTAAGTAATGAAGATTTACAAGACCTATCTAATAAATGTCATTCAATCACTAAGCGTTGCAAAGGCGATGGTGCTGGTTTATCTGGTGGAACACTAATTGATATGCTTTTATGCGACTTCTTTGCAGAACGATTACCCTTATATAGCGAATATCACGAGGGAGAAAGTGATATGCTTTTATGCGGTGTTCCACTATCGCAAAAAAAGATAAACGGTAAATCAACTATTGCTTTAGACTGGTCTAAAAATGAAGTGAAGGAACCGAGGGAACAACGAGTGCGTTTCGCTAGCAACATTATGATTATAAATTTAAGAGCCGAAAGGTGGTGGAAGAATAATCCAACGCATACTAAGTCAAATATAAAAATCGCATATAATGATATAATTCCATCGGGTATATATCTTATTGACAAACAATTCTGTAAATATTTTGTTGGACTATCTTCTAACAATAAAACAGATACGCTTATAGATAACCAGTTTGTGTATATAATGTTAAAGCGTAGTATTTCTCAAAAGTTATATATAGATTTACCATCGCCTAATAAAGACCTCAAGTTTAACATATTGAATGCGTTTTTATAACAACTCTTCGTCATCTATGAGAAACCTAGCGCAGCGTTCTATCATTTTAACATTAACCGAATTTCCCACCTGTTTATATATGTTTTTCTCGTTAAATTGGAATGTATCAGGAAATGATTGTAATCTCAATAATTCCCTTGGTGTTAATTTGCGACTTTCGGGACCATAAACGGGTATCATAGCCATAGCAACTAATGTAGGTATATAATCACAGCGTTTTACTCTAATACCCGAACCTCTAGCACTCCATAAAACATTACGCATACTACGCATACTATCATCGGTTAATAAATCGCCCGCTTGCCATTCAAATTTTCTTACCGACCCAAACCAATTTTTATTTGCCCTAGAATTCATTAACCATTCTTCTAAAACCGCCTTATTACTATTGTAGAATTTGCGGTTTTTATCTATCCACGCCTTATATTTAATATACATCTTGTCATCCTCGGTATATATATTATCCCACCAATCAGTCCATATTGGAAACTTTGGAATATCTATACCATACGCAATCAATAATTTAATAAAAGCATCCCATATAATCTCAACATCTTTCATTTTCCCACCTATTATATATTTTTCAGTATCCTTCTTATCGCATAAGAAGTCCTTAATATGTTTTGTTAATTTTTGTTTGGGATTTTTTGGTATAATTGGTAATGTTCGCAGTTCTCCTATATCCTTCCTTTTACACATTATGATAACACGCTCCCGATTTTGCGGGATATTAAAATGCATGGCGTTCAATATCACAGGCAACTCATAAGTATAATATCCTAGTTTATCAATATATTCATATATCACCTTCCAAGTATTACCGTCGTCGTGTGATGCTAAATTTCTAACATTTTCTAATAATAGATATTTAGGCGGCTCACGCTGCCTTTTTATGATATCGCATATATTAAAGAACAGATTACCTCGGTCGTCGTCAAATCCCTTTTGGAAACCTGCCTTACTAAAGGGCTGACAAGGAAACCCAGCACACAATACATCAAACGGCGGTATATCATCTATATTAATCTTTGTAATATCGCTTGCTGGTTTAATTCCATAGTTCTCTTCATAAATCATTCTACATTTCTCGTCAATATCGCACGCAAATACACACTCGCCGCCCATATTCGTTAGTGCTTGGTGAAATCCGCCTATCCCGCAAAACAAATCTATAAATTTTAACTTGCGTTTTGTGGAATAATCCATTATATAAATATCTATATTTTAATCTTTATTTACTATATATCCATATCAATTTTTACCATCAAACATAAAAATTGATATAATGTTATAAGTCCTAGTTATATTATGGCTCCTCTCATAAATCTTAAAGACTATATCACAGATGATGTTAATGTTATAGAAGTGTTCTTTTGTCCTGCCGCGGGCTGCGTGAGCGGCGTGGACGGAGTGAGCGGCGACCCAGAAACTCCCACCATTAATGTTAATATCACGAAGGACATAGAGAGTATTATTGAGAAAAAATATAAACAATATAAAGAAGAGAAATACAAGTCCTATCACCACAAGGACAAAGTATATACTTACGAACTGTCTAATGATAACCAATCCGTCTTTTCTAAAATAATGACGAAGTCTAACTATCTAGCCGCCGCATCAGGTGCCGCCGCCGTATTTATCGTATCATATAAGATTGACAAGTTTCCACAATACATCTTCCCGTGCTCTAATGATATTGACAATATTTCCACATATTCAATAAAGGAGTTTAAAATAAACAATAGGATATCCCTGATGCTGCGAAGCGACTATTCTAATAGCAAAGAAGTCGCCAAATCATTCTACATAGAATACAGACATTCGCCTAATGTGGAGATTGACAAGATTAATGAGTATGTCAATAATCTCGTCGCAACTTATATCAACTGCTAGAGAGACTGCTCGTAATCCTTATAAATTCTTTTTTCCAACTTCTATATCATTATAAATAAAAAATGATATGTATCCCTAACATATTTTAATACTTATAAAGTAATAAAGTAATAAACCTATATTAAAGAATGTCCGCTATCAATTTCGCCGCTATCAATTTCGCCGCTATCAATTTTGCCGCTATCAATTTCGCAGACTTCGCAGTATTCGCTGATATCTATAACGATACTGAGGAGAAATGGAATATTCACAGCGACACCCTCAAGGACGGAGACGACGGAGACGACGCCCTCAAGGATTACTATGATGCTTACTGTTCCTATTTGGTATCACGCAAATATACCCCTGATGTTATCAAGACATATCGCAAGAACGCCATTATTGACTTCTATATTACCGAGAATAAGATTGACGGCTCTAGGAGAAAAGAACTAGACGACTACTATATCGCCAACATTAAAGATAACTTTAATAAGAAATTAGAGCCTCCGTCGTGCTTCTTTCATCAAGTTAGGATGGCGGAAAAAGACAGAGAGGCTCAAGAGAAGCGAGAGATTGAGACAGATGATGTAGCACAGCACTATATCAATCTTAAAAATATGTATAAAAATGTCTTTGATTTAATGAATAACACCTCTTCTAATAAACCCTCTAATAACAACGAGCCTACCAGCGATTACGATGATACCAACAGTAATTACGATAAATACACCGACTATTACGATGAATACTACGCAAATGGCAACGCCTATGGCAACGCATTTGACAGCGAATACTACACAGAAAATGATAATTACAGCGATGGCTTTTCAGACGACTACGACCACCACGATTACTAGCGTAATACTTCGTATAACTTCGTAATACCTCGTATAACCAAAAATACCCCCTATAATCTCGTAATATATATTTTAATATTTTATATTTTTTATAACACTATCTATAAAATGATATAAACAAATGATAATATATGTAATCATAAAGTAATAAATAATGCCTCCAACTCCTTCTAAAAAGCAACCCGTCGCATCCGCTCCTGTCGCATCTGCTCCTGTTCCAGTCCCTGCTCCTGTTCCAGTCCCTGCTCCTGTTCCAGTCCCTGCTAAAGAGCCTGTTGTCGCTGCCGCTGCTGCTGCCGCTGCCGTCTCTGCTGCTGCTGCCGATACTCAAGCCAAGAAGAAGAAGCCTGTTGTTCTTACTACCACTACACCTGCTGCTGCCGTCGCTGCTGTAGCCCCTGCTGCCACCGCTGTTCCCGTCGCTGCTGCCGCTGCTACCACTACTGAGGCTGCTGCTGCTGTCGCCGCTTCCGCCGCTTCCGCTCCAGTTGTAGATGCTGCTGAGAATGTCCTCTCTAACATTATTGACAAGGTTAATTCTTTGGCTGGTGTTATCAAGGATATCCAGACACATCTTAAGGTTCTCAGCAAGGAATACGACAAGCAGCAGAAGATTATTGAGAAGGCACAGAAGAAGCGCCAGAACGCCAAGAACTCGCCATCAGGTTTTGCTAAGCCCAATAAGATATCTGACGAATTGTGCGATTTTATTGGCGTCCCTCACGGCACCGAGAAATCACGCACCGACATTACCAGACTGATTAACGCTTATGTTAAGGAGCATAACCTAAACAAGCCTGAGAACAAGCGTTTTATCCTCCCTGACACTAAACTTAAGAAAATCCTTAATGTCGCCGACAGCGAGGAGATTAACTACTTTATTCTACAGAAACTAATCTCTCATCATTTCCCTGCTAGTGCTAGCAAGGCTGCTGTGAAGGCACCGGCGACCGCCTAAGAGCCATAATAACAATTCTTTTTTTTATATGAATAGCAAAACTATGAATATACAATACACAAAAATAAAAATAACCAATATTTATAAGGGGACGCATATAGTATATGAATATACCAAATAATGTTGGAAAACAAGCCAATAACGGCAGCCAGAATGGTATTGACTATTACAAGGAACTTAAAGATATAGTTAAGGAACTAGACAAGGTATATAAGAAACTTTCTAAGGATGAAACCTTAGCGGATATGATAGATAACATTAAGAATGAATTCATCAATAAAAACATAGCACTCATAGAGAAGAGTTTATTAAAACCCAACTACAAGGAGTTTAACACTAAAATAATAAAGATACTAGATATTATCATAAAACTATTAAGAAACTTTACTTTCTATGAAAAGAAAGACGATGCTACTCTAAAAGGATATATAAATTTTTTAAAACCCAATCTACACAACACACAGGATGAATTAGATAAGGCTATTAAAGACTATTTTAAAGTTGATGAAGCACGCTTAGCAACTTTAATGGACGAAGAAAAAGAGAAAGCCAGCGACCTTTTAGAAATTAAAAAACTTATCTGTGCTTTTGAATATTATAAGCATGTTTTTGAAAGTCCTAGCAGTGACGAA
>Ga0209107_10002016_pt1 | contig 11319 bp, 14 predicted proteins | sample LakErihyJuly2011_2_FD_187460 | JGI IMG/M metagenome (GOLD analysis project Ga0209107, IMG submission 187460) | Freshwater microbial communities from dead zone in Lake Erie, Canada - CCB hypolimnion July 2011 (SPAdes) (version 2) | ecosystem: Environmental > Aquatic > Freshwater > Lentic >... | reverse complement strand
AAAATATTTAATGTGGATACTCTTGCTAGTTTTAATCTGCCCCTACCATGGGTACTTCCTATTTATATTTTTATTTATTGATAATACCATGGTACTTCCCTTTGGAGCTGTGATTATAAAAAGAGTCTCGCCATTTTCTTATGCAGAAATTTTACCCAAATTTTAAAAATCTTCGTATGTAAGGTAGGTATATTTGCTCTATTCATCATTATTTAAAAAGGTTTCTTGCAGACCTTTATGTAAGTGATCAATCCATTTGTCCATCTCTGTTTCCTCCTTACTTAGCTCTTCCAGCTCTTTCTGTATTGCGTCTATCTCCTTTTCAAGCTCGGGGTCGGAAGTACCACCGACCCATTTTATTTTATTTTTAACCGTTTTTTCTATGTAACCAATACCTAATTTTAATGAATATAAATTAAAACCTTCTAATACATTTGTAATATCATATATTCTTCTTTTTTAGACTGATAATAATTTAACTGTTTCGTTTAAATCTATAGTGTTATTAGGGCTCTCTTTGATTAATGTCACAAATTTTTTGGTTAGAACCGATAAGGAATTATCAATTCTTTATTTTGTTTTAACTTAAATTTATTATATATTTAGTACTATTAGAATTTTACTATCCACCTTCATTTTAACCATTTTTACGCTCTATTCTATCCATTATTGAACCATCTAATGAATTTTCCTCGAGCCCAGAATCTTCATCTTCTTCTTATTCTATCTTTTATTTCTTTTATGTACTAAAAATATCTTTATGAAAATTTATTTATTTTCTTTTTTCGTTCATTTATGTAAAAATAATAAAAAGATTTCGCTCTAGGCGCGAATTCTAGTTTTTTATTTTTTTTTTTATTATTTATTAATGAAAAATTATACATATAGTCATGAACAAAATTAAATAATCTTATAAAAATTATAAGACCAGTAGTTTTGATGTTATTGACAGTATATATTTATAATATTTTATAGTTTATATATTTTTCTATTTTTTAATTATAAAATATTTATTAATTAACGAATAATTAATAAATATTAAAAATAAAAAAAATTTTATTACTAAATAAAAAAATTATTTTCATATGAAAAAAAAAAAATTTTTAATAATTTTTTTTTTTATTAATTAGATTACTTAATATAGTAAAATTAAAGAAATTTAGTGATTAATAATATACACATATATATTAATTATTTTTATTTATTTTATAAATTTATAATAAATAAAATTCCGTTTTGGATTTTTAATATGCGTTTTTATTTATTAAATTCTTCAATTAATTAAAGGAAATTAACAAAATATTTTTATATTTCTTTTAATATTATTTTCAAAATATGAGACCAATTACAAGAAAAATCTTTTTATTGACTCTTTTTTTGAGTTTAACTCTTTCTTAGGATTCTACGCCAGATCCATGCTCTGGCTGCGGTTATGGCGGGACAGCTGTAGTAGATGGTATATTAATGATAAAATACAACAAAGTATGGAGAGAAGTTTGTAATTAATATATATTTAATAATAAATCAGGTTCCACTTATTTTAACACAGAAGCTGGTAATATAGCATGTTCTTCTGCCTATGGAACAGGATCCGTCATGGAGTCATTTGATGGTTAGGTTCAATGCGAGGAAGAAAAATTCTGGCTTGATTAAGTAATATGTCAAGGAACAGAGGAAAACTTAATCAGTTGCGAACATCTCGGAATCGGGGCTCATGAATGTTCAAATAGCGAATGTATTAACTTGGTCTGTTCAAAGAACACCACTGATGTCTCTGAAACAAGACTCGATCTCGGTATCCTCTAAGAAAAATACGACAACGAATGGAGATACGTTTGTGATGATGATTTTGTACATTATATAAATTAATATTTAAGGATCAAGCAGATGCTGATGTTGCATGTAAGGAAATTAATGGACCCAATTTCAGAGCTACCCTAGTCCTCACAGCATAGATGTGTGAAGGATTACCTACAGTGGACTTTTGGTTGGACGATATGGGATGCACTGGAGAAGAAAACAAATTAGCTGAGTGCCAAGGATATTATGGATGGGGTTACCATAATTGTGACGAAGATGAATGCGTGAGATTAGTTTGTGACTCATTGCCAGTCCCAGAAGTATCCACCTTAGTACACGGCCCAACAGGAATTCTCTCACTAACTTATAAAGGAGAAACTAGGGCTATATGTGATGATGGCTGGGGGGAAACCGCTTCTGCAATTGCTTGTAAAGAACTATACGGAAATCCAGAATTTTACTCCTATTAAATTGATTAGGCATGCGACTATGCAGGTTTTTGGCTAGATTAAGTGTGGTGTTCCGGTAACGAATTGAAACTAGAAGAATGCGCTCACAACGAGTGGGCACAACACGACTGTTCTAATACCGAATGTATTTAAGTTATATGTGTTGCAGGAGGACCTTCACCAAGCCATCCTGAACCTCCAGTCGCTGATGGTCGTTTAGTATAAAACTAGACAACTGGAGTTATTTCATTTAATTATTAAGGATCCACTCAAGGAATATGTGATGATGATTTCACTGCAGAAGGAGCTGCTGTAGCTTGCTATGAACTTTATGGATCTGATGCCGTGAATTTATTTAAGAAAAATTTACCTTGTCCACATTCAGAGTTTTGGTTAGACAATGTTATGTGCACTGGAACTGAAACTGAAATAAGAAATTGTCCTCACACTGGTTATGGAGAACACAACTGTAATCCTGCATTTGAATGTGTTGCCGTATTTTGTTAAGCCGGAGGTCCTTAACCTCCATCTACTTAATCAATCCTAATTGATAGAAAAGCTAAGTTAACCCAGTCAAGTGAAGGAATATTATCAATAAATTATATGGGATAAACTAAAAATCTATGTGATGATGGCTGGACTGACTTAAATTCAGAACGTGCCTGTTTCGAATTATATGGTTCCAAAGACGTCATCTATTACTCTACTGGAGTTCAATGCCATTATACAACTTTCTGGTTAGACGATGTAGATTGTTTAGGAACTGAAACTTTAATCTCATAATGTGCCCACGGAGGTTTTGGAATGTCCAATTGTGGAGTAACGGAATGTATTTAATTGTTCTGTAGAGGAGGTGGACCCCAAACAAAAACCGAAGTATTAATCCATGATCCAACAGGAATACTAGAATTAGAAAGAGATAATGGGGATACAAGATCAGTATGTGACAATTAATTTAACTAGTATGCTGCTGAAAATGCCTGCTACTCAATGTACCATTCTTATGAAGTATTGTCCTATTAAACCGGATAAACCTGTCTTACTTAAACCTTCTGGGTGAATAACATTTATTGTTAAGAGAGAGCTTAAACCCTTACATCCTGTCCCCATGATTCTTTCGGAGAGGTTGATGGTTGTGATCCAAATGTAAATTGTATAATTCTATTCTGCCAAGGAATCGGTCCTTAACCCCCCGAAGATCCTCCCATTGTAGGATATACAGTGCATAACACAGAAACTGGTATACTAAATTATCACTATAATGGAGAGACTAAAGCTGTTTGTGATGATCTATTCACTGCCTCATAAGCCGCTGTTGCTTGCTTCGAATTGTATCAAAATGATACAGTTATATTCTTTTCACAAGGAAACACATGTGATTATGCCGACTTCTGGTTGGACGAATTAGTGTGCGAAAGTGATGATCGTACCTTAGGAGAATGCTAACATTTCCCTTATGGAAATCACAACTGTTAAAATTATGAATGCGTTTAACTGTTCTGCGCAGGTGGTGGACCTTAACCAAAAATGCCCACTCCCCCAGTAATTGACCCTGCTGTATACCATCTAACTTAATCCTTAAGTGGTATTGTCTCAATAAGTGTTGACGGTGTTAATGGTAACATCTGCTAAAAGTAATTTGACACTAATGCTGCTAATGTAGCCTGTTAGAAACTATACGGTGTTGACGCTGTGACATTCAATATCGGTTAAAAATGTTCATACAGTGAATTCTGGTTGAGCGAGTTATAATGCACAGGAACTGAGACCGAGTTACAACATTGCCCTCACTAACCCAAAGCAGAGATTTAATGTGATGTTCGAAGTGAATGTGTCCAATTATTCTGTAGAGGACATGGACCATAGTCACCAGGAGTAATACTTGTTTAAGGCCCCAATGGTACTATCGGAATAATCAAAAATCAGGAAACTAGAGCTATTTGTGATGACTTGGTCAATGAATACTTTGCTGAAATAGCATGTCAAGAACTATATGGTGTCAGCTTTGTATCATTCAAAGTTTCTCAATAATGCGAATTTCCAGGACATTGGCTTGATAACGTCAATTGTTAAGGAAGTGAATCTAGAATAGTTGATTGCCCACATCTAGGATGGGGAGAACATGACTGTGATTCACAAGAGTGTGTTTAATTACAATGCTCAGGAAATGGTTGGTAACCTAATGCTTCTGAACCAGTGATAGTCTTATTACATAACTAAACATCTGGTATCCTATCTATTTCTAAAGATGGAGTCGAAGAAGGAGTTTGTGATGATGGTTTTGAATTGGTGTCAGCTTAAGTAGCCTGCTTAGAACTATACGGTAACCCAGCGGTTAATGAATTTGAGTCTAATCAATATTGCGACAATGCAGGTTTCTGGCTTGATGATGTATAATGTTTAGGATCTGAACTCTTTTTGAAAGATTGCCCACATTTAAATTGGGGAGTTCATAATTGTTAATGGTAAACTGAATGTATAAAATTATCTTGTGTTGGCGGAGGACCATAATTTTACACAACCCCCGTACCACCACCAGTGTATGATGCTACACTGTAGTAAAGTATGAGCGGAATTCTCTCAATTGATTACAAAGGTGAGCTAAGAAATGTCTGTGATGATGAATGGACCTAAGTAAATTCTGAGATAGCCTGTAGAGAATTATACGGTATTGGAACTGAAGTTCTTATTTGGAATGCAGAAAAGCCTTGCGAGTATAACGATTTCTGGTTGGATTCGGTCGTATGTTAAGGAACAGAAAATTAAATTGAAGATTGTGAACATTTGCCATTTGGAGAACATGATTGTTATGCAGAAGATAGCGAATGTGTCTAAGTATTCTGTGTTGGTAAAGGTCCTTAACCAAGTGGAGCATTTTTGATCCACGATCCTGTAACTGCTGTTCTAGATATACTTTTTAATTAAGAACTTGCTGCTGTCGGACCAACGGGTTTCACCGACGCAGCAGCTTCAACTTCATGCATGGAACTTTATGGTGTAACTGAATTTATTTCATACAATACAGAAGCAGCTTGTGGCCAAGCATATTATTGGACAAATAACATTGTCTGTACTCCCAATGATGTAGCTTTATATACTTGCGCAAATGACGGCTGGGAATAAACCCCGATAACAACTTGTGTTGTTTTATACTGTAGTGGCCATGGACCACAACCCCCAGAATTACCACCAGTTGATACAGGAATACTAGTTCACAATACAAATACTGGAATACTAAACTTTTTCTATGAAGATGAAATGAAATCTGTCTGTGACCACGGTTTTACTGAAACAGATGCTTAAGTAGCATGTAATGAGTTATATGGAGACAATACAGTAGCTTGCGTTGTGACAGGATAACAATGTGACTATCCTACATTCTGGTTGGATGAGGTTACATGTTCTGATGGTGAAGGAACCAAATTTGCTGATTGCCAACATCTCCCATATGGAGTAAACAACTGTTATAGCGCTAATAATTGTTTAAAACTTTTCTGCGCATCAAGTGGACCAACACCTACTGAAGAGTGCTATCCTATCCTTCCACCATACGATGGAGAAACTGATGAAGAATCTGATGAAGAGGAAGAATCACCATCATATCTGAGAGTGAGTAGCAACGGTGTTCTTTAAATTACTTATATGGATGAAACTAGGGCAGTTTGCGATGATAATTTTACTTAAGCCTCAGCTCAAGTTGCCTGCAGACAATTATATGGACTAGATTCCACTGTGGTATAACTTTTGACCGAATAATAATGTGTTAACGAGGATTTCTGGTTGGATTAAGTAGTATGTGATGGAGAAGAAGCTTATATATAAGATTGTCCACGAAATATTTGGGGAGATCATGACTGTGTTGCAGAAGATAACGAATGTATCTAATTATTCTGTACTGGCGGAGGCCCCCAACCCGGCACAGCACCATTAGTTCACAGCACCACTACTGGAATATTGAACATACTTTACAACGGTGAAATAAAAGCAGTTTGTGACGATGGATTCAGTGTATTTGCAGCTGAAACTGCATGCAAAGAACTCTATGGAAACTCAGAGGTTATTTCCTTTAAAGTCAGTTAAGTATGTGATCATTAAGATTTCTGGCTAGATGAAGTAGATTGTACTGAAACAGGATCCAAATTAACAGAATGCCCTCATGCACCATTCGGAGTACACGATTGTGTAACAGCTGATGATGAATGTGTATATTTGGAATGCGCTGGACAACCCGCTGGTCCTGTCCCTCCTCCTCCTCGTCCATAAACTACTTAATCAGTACACATTACTAATATCACAACAACTACACCATACCCACCAACTGATGGCACACCAACTCCTCCTCCAACTGATGGCACACCAACTCCTCCTCCATAACCTGTAACCGATTTTATTGTACATAATCAAGAGACAGGTGTTTTATCGATATCATATAATGGAGAAATTAGAGCCATTTGTGACGATATTTGGACTGATGCGAATGCACAAATAACATGCAATTAATTATATGGTAACCCTGCTTTTGTTAAATACTCGATCGAAGCTGCATGCGATTATGATTAATTCTGGTTAGATTAAGTGGACTGCGCTGGTATTGAGTCAAGATTAAGTGAGTGTCCTCACGAAGAATGGGGGGCTAATGATTGTGTTCCAGAAGATGAATGTGTTTAATTATTCTGCGTTCACGGCGGCCCTTAACCACCAAGAGGTGTCGTATGGTAAAATCCAGTTACAGCTGTGATTTCAATCACCTATGAAAAAGAAACGAGAGGTCTGTGTGATGACAGTTTCACTTCTACATCAGCTCAGGTAATCTGCCAGGAGTTATACGGTAGTCCATCAGTTGAGAAATTCCTCACCGAAGTAACCTGTGATTTTTAAGATTTTTGGCTGGACGAAGTCATTTGTCAAGGCAGCGAATAATTATTAGACTAGTGTGAGCATCCGGCCTATGGAGCACATAATTGTTAAGTAAGGGAATGCGTAAAAGTCTACTGTACAGCCGGTGGACCTTAAGTACCAGCTGGAGTGTTAGTCCATTCCTAGACTGGTATATTGACAATCAGGTATGAGGATGAACTCAAATCAGTAGCTGATATAGGATTTGGGGACTAAGAAGCAAGAACTGCTTGTACTGAACTATACGGAAATCCCGAATATATATCATTAAGAACAGGTTAATCATGCTAAATTGCTAGCTTCTGGATAGACGAAGTATCCTGCTCATCTGATAAAGTCACTCTCGATTCATGTCAACACACAGAGTACGGAGGTGTCTCCTCTGCTACAACCAATTAAAGTTGTATAGAATTATTCTGCATGGTCGCAGGTCCAGCCCCCTCTAGAGGATGGTTGGTACATAACGAGACCACAGGACTCTTAGAAGTCTCATATAGATCAACTACTAAATCTATTTGTCACGACGGATTCAATAACTATGATGCTGAGGTTGCTTGCAAAGAATTGTATGGAAGCAACATCTTTATATCTTATAACGCTGGACAGGCTTGTTAAGTTGCCGATTTCTGGCTGGATAATGTAGCTTGTGACGGGACTGAAAACTATTTCTAAGACTGCCCACATTCCAAATGGGGAGTACACAACTGTTAGGCTAACTCATGTGTAACATTATTCTGTAGAGCTGGTGGACCATAACCATTTAACCCACCTGTTTTAACACACAGTTCTGGAGGAATTTTATCAATGTCATATAATGGTGTACCAAGAGCCTTATGTGATGATCTATTCGACGATATTTCTGCTGGCGTCGCTTGTCTTGAATTATATGGAAGCAATGCATTCACCTCATACTCTATTGGACATGCATGTGATTATAATAATTTCTGGGCTGATGATATACATTGTGTTGGAACTGAGACAGCAATCTATTTATGCCCTTAAGCACTCCTAGGAAATCATGATTGTGATAGCACAAATAGCTGCGTTCAACTTTTCTGTACAGGAAATGGGCCTCAACAAACTTTTGTTTAGTACGTTCATGATCCTGTTACTGCTATAATTTCTGTCGATAAAGGAGGAGAATTGAAAGCCATTTGTGATGATGGTTTCACTGAACTTAACGCTCAAGTGTTTTGTAAAAGTCTTTATAATAATCCTAATGTCATAAACTCTACTTAAGGTAAAAACTGTGGTGCTTTGACAGATTTCTGGTTGGATGATGTTTCTTGTGTTGGAGATGAAGTTTCCTTAACATAATGTGACCATAATGCTTGGGGAATACATAACTGTAATCCTTCTTTTGAGTGTTAGGAAATTTATTGTGCTGGAGGAGGACCCGTACCACCATCCCACTTAACTCAATCAATAGAGGGAATATTAAGCATAAATTACTTTGGTGTTACTAAAGCATTGTGCGACTTTAACTTCAATGACTAATCAGCATAAGTTGCTTGTAGCGAACTTTTCGGAGCTCCCGATGTAGTTTCATACAGTCAAGGTCATTAGTGTGTATATGAAGAATTCTGGCTGTCTAACATTGTATGTCTTGGAGGAGAAGCAAAAATACATGATTGCAATCATGATGATTGGGGAGTACATGCTTGTGATTGGAGAACTAGCTGCGTTAAATTATTCTGCTTCGGAGGAGGAGCTCAACCAATGACTGGGCGTTTAGTCCATGATAATACTACTGGTATCCTAGGATTCACTCATACTGCCGTCGACAAGGCTATTTGCGATGATGGATTTGGATAGGTTTAAGCTGGTGTAGCCTGCTACGAACTGTACGGAAGTTATGAAGTTCTTTCAGTTGAGTAAGGTTAAAATTGTCCGGCCTATGAAGAATTCTGGTTAGATGATGTATAATGCTAAGGAAACGAAATTCTTCTTGGAGATTGCGTTCATAGACCCTATGGAGAACATAACTGTAATCCTAGAACCGAATGTATCAAATTAGTTTGTGCAGGTGGTGGGTACAGACCTAATCCACCACTCGCACCTGACGGCGAATATATTGTACCTGTTGTTATACTCAACAGTGACGGTACTCTAGAAGTTGTGAACAATGGCGAAATCAAAGGTGTTTGTGATTCCAGATTTAGTGATTAAAGTGCTAATGTAGCATGTTATGAATTATTTGGTGATCCAGTATTTACAAGATGGTCTGGAGGGCACAACTGTTCTCATAGAGAGGGTTACTGGCTTGATAATGTTCAATGCACAGGTGCTGAATAATCCTTGTTCGATTGCCTTCATAAAGTTCTTGGTTCACATGATTGTACCAGTAATTAGTGCATTAAGTTGTACTGCCGAGGCGGAGGACCTGTGGTTGATGAATCCCCATTGGTACACTCCTAATACGGTATCTTAAGTATATTGCATGAGGGATCCGTAGGAGCAGTATGCGATGACGTTTTTAATGCAGTCTCAGCATAAGTAGCCTGCATTGAACTTTACTCCAATCCCAACGTACTCAGTTTCGAAATTGGACAATCATGTGATTATGACACATTCTGGATCGACGAAGTCAATTGTAATGGAGGAGAAGTAAGAATTTCTGACTGCAATCACAATTAATGGGGTGCACATAATTGCGACCCAATGACTGAGTGTGTCAGATTATCATGTGAGGGTGGAGGATATAATTCCGGGGACCTATTAGGAGTGTTAGTACACAACTAAACATCAGGAATATTGTCTATATCCTACAGAGATGAAACAAGAGGTGTCTGTTAAGACTAATTCAATGACTAAGCAGCACAAGTAGCATGCTATGAGCTATATGGTAATACAGCTTTTAATCAATACAAATTTGGATTCCCTTGCGATTACAACGATTTTTGGGTTGATGACATCTTCTGTCACGGATCTGAAGAAACCTTCGCTTAGTGCACACATACAGCATGGGGAGCAAACAACTGTAACCCAGCTTTCGAGTGCATTTAACTTTACTGTACAACTGATGGACCAGAAATACAAAGCAATGGTACTTTGTCATTGTCTTCCAACAATATCCTTAGTATCACCTTTAATGGAGAGACTAGAGGTGTCTGTGATGATGGATTTACTCAAGAAAACGCTCAAATTGCTTGTTTAGAACTCTTAGGAGATTCAACTGTCTTGCTTTTCAGTGGAGGACATGAATGTGCCAATCCAGCAGCTGGCTTCTGGCTAGACGAAGTTGTCTGCAAAGGAGATGGGACCGAGACTAAACTCGAATAATGCGCTCACTTAAGATGGGGCTATCATGACTGTGATTCATCTACCGAATGTATTGAATTATATTGCGGAGTCACCCCAGTACCAGTGGTTACTTTGTTACATAACAATGAGACCGCTATTTTGACTCTTTCCGTAGATACTGTAGAAGGAGGTATTTGTGACGACTCATTTACATAAACAAACGCCGAGGTTGTATGTAATGAACTATATGGAGCTCCAAATGTCTTATCTTTTGAATAAGGACTTAATTGTGGCGCAGCAATAACAACTTTCTGGCTTGATGATATATAATGTGCCGGAACAGAGAATAACATTTTCAATTGTCCCTCAAATCCTCTTGGAGTTCACAACTGTAACCCATTATTCGAATGTGTTAGACTTTATTGTTAAGATGGTGGACCTCAACCTACCGCCAAATTAACTCATAACAATTATGGTATACTCTCAATTACATACCTAGGAGAAGCTAAGGCATTATGTGGTAACGATTTTACAGACAACAGTGCTCATGTAGCTTGTTTAGAATTATACTTAGATGCTACATTTATAAGCTACTCAGTTGGTCATGAATGTACATATGAAACCCACTGGATTGATAGAGTTGTATGTGAAGGAACTGAGTAAACAATATAAGCATGTCATCACACTGCTTTCGGAAGTGCACATTGCTAAAAAGATAACTGTGTTTAACTTTACTGTTCTGCTGGAGGGCCTTCTGAGAAAGTTGTGCAAGTTGTTTAAAATCCTACGACAGGTGTTCTTTCAATTAAATATGAAGAAGTTGATAAGGCATTATGCTAAACTCAATTCGATTAAAATGCTGCCGAAGTTGCCTGCAGATAACTTTATGGAGACTAAGCTTCAGTAGTAAGTTTCTCACATGGATAGGCTT
>Ga0209107_10002015_pt1 | contig 11319 bp, 9 predicted proteins | sample LakErihyJuly2011_2_FD_187460 | JGI IMG/M metagenome (GOLD analysis project Ga0209107, IMG submission 187460) | Freshwater microbial communities from dead zone in Lake Erie, Canada - CCB hypolimnion July 2011 (SPAdes) (version 2) | ecosystem: Environmental > Aquatic > Freshwater > Lentic >... | reverse complement strand
ACGTTGGCACCTAGCACCGCTTCGCTTTCTACGTGTACTCCTTCTACCACAATGGCTCTAGAGCCAATAAAGCAATTATCCTCAATTATTACTGGGGCCGCTTGTACGGGCTCTAATACACCGCCAATGCCTACGCCACCACTTAGGTGTACGTTTTTACCAATTTGCGCACAAGAACCTACCGTAGCCCAAGTATCTACCATGGTACCTTCATCTACATAAGCGCCAATGTTTACATACGATGGCATCATAATTACACCTTTAGCCAAGTATGCACCATAACGGGCTAAGCCGTGAGGTACTACACGCACACCTTGTTCTCTGAAATTGGTTTTTAATTTCATTTTATCGTGAAAAACAAAAGGACCTACTTTTATTTCTTCCATTTGGCGTATAGGGAAGTATAAAATAACTGCTTTTTTTATCCAATCGTTTACATGCCAGCGGTTGCCAATAGGTTCTGCCACACGTATTTCTCCAAGATCTAATTTTTGGATAACGGTTTCAATGGCGTCCGTGTATTCTTTATAGCTTAATAGCTGTCTATCGTCCCAAGCAGCTTCAATTTTTTGTTGTAATTCGGCAATCATAATTTAATTTTTAGCAAATTAACAGTTTTTTGAGCATTATTGTCTCATAGAAACGTCATGGCTGATAAAGAAAAGTTACGTATTGATAAATATTTGTGGGCGATAAGAGCTTTTAAAACACGTAGTTTGGCAACAGAAGCGTGTAAAGCCGGACGTGTAAAATTAGGCGGACAGGCTATTAAACCTGCTTATGCAGTTAAAATAGGCGAAATTTATACGGTTCAAAAAGGTGGTTTGAAGAAAACTATTCGTGTGGTCGCTCTGCTCGAAAAACGCATGGATGCCAAATCTGTTGTTGCCTATTACGAAGATTTAACCCCGCCCGAAGAAACGCAGGCTTTTAAATCTGCTTTTCTTTCTCCTATGCTTGCCCGAGATCGGGGTGCCGGGCGTCCAACCAAAAAAGATCGTCGCGAAATTGACGAATTGAAAGAGGGCTGGTTTGAGGAAGACTAGTTCCTAAATTTTTTGAAATTGATGACAAGGTTGAATTCTGCTCATAAAAAAACCCCGACTGATGTCGAGGTTTTGAACGCACATGTTTTTAAATTTATTTTTTGTCTTTAGCGTAGGCTTCGTTTAAACCCGTTACTACTTCTTTAGTAACATCTAAACTTTCGTCGGCGAATAATACCGTTGGGTTAGCTTTGGAGTAGGTTAATACCATTTTGTATCCTTTTCCTTTAGCAAACACTTTTAAAAAGGCTGCTACCTTTTCATACAATTTTTCATTTTCGGCTGCTTCTTCGTTGGCTAGCGCAGAGCTGGCATTTTGGTTGTAGCTAGCTAATTCTTGTTGTTTGCGTGCCAAACGATCTTCGGTGGCTGCACGTTGATCGGCACTCATAGCACCTGCTTGTTGCTGATATTGAGCCACTTCACGTTGAAAAGCAGTGCCTTTTGCATTTAAATCAGCTTGTGCTTTTTTAGATTTTTCTTCGAATTTATCTCTAATGCTTTTAAAGTATTCGTACTTGCTTAGTAAGGAGTCAGAATTTACATATACAATGGCTGGAGTTCCGGCTTGTGTACTTGTGTTTGTTTGGGGTGCTTGTTTGCTACACGATGCTGCTAAAAAGCTTAAACCTAAAGCAATCATCGATACGTAGATTAGTTGTTTTTTCATGTTTAAATTTTGTTCAATTATGCACAAATATAAACTTTCGTCGGCTTATTTAATAACCTTTAACGAATGTTAACAAATGCAGGTTAAAAAAGGTCATTATTTATCCACATTATGCTTCAGCTACAGTATTAAACCTTATTTTTGATACTAGTAGTCTTAGATAACTTATGAGCGAAGAAAAGGAAAATAAATCAAATTATTCGGCCGATAATATTCAGGTATTAGAAGGATTAGAGGCAGTAAGAAAACGCCCGTCGATGTATATTGGCGATACCGGCGTTAAGGGGTTACACCACTTGGTATACGAAGTTGTAGATAACTCTATTGATGAAGCCTTGGCAGGATACTGTAGCGATATATTCGTAACCATACATAATGATAATTCCATAACAGTACAAGATAACGGACGTGGTATTCCTACCGGCTTGCACACCAAAGAAAATAGATCTGCCTTAGAGGTGGTTATGACCGTTTTACACGCCGGTGGTAAATTCGATAAAGACACGTATAAGGTATCTGGAGGTTTACACGGAGTGGGTGTATCTTGCGTGAATGCCCTATCAACCGATTTAAAAGTAACGGTATACCGCGAAGGAAAAATTTTCCAACAAGAATATAAATGCGGTGTACCACAATACGATGTAAAAGTGGTAGGTGAATCTACCCTTACAGGTACTACTGTTCATTTTCAGCCAGATCAAGATATATTTAGCTTAACCCACGAGTATAAATTTGATACGCTTGCGGCTCGTTTACGTGAATTAGCTTACCTAAATAAAGGAATTCGGTTGAGTTTAACCGACGAGCGTGAGGCCGTAGAAGATGGCTTTTTAACCGAAAAATTCCACTCAGAAGGCGGTTTGAAAGAATTTGTTCAATTTTTAGATGGTAACCGTCAGCCTTTAATTCCCGAACCAATTTATGTAGAAGGTATTAAGCAAGGTATTCCGGTAGAATTAGCCATGCAATACAACGATACCTATGCCGAGAATGTGCATTCGTATGTAAACAACATCAACACCATTGAAGGGGGTACACACGTTGCTGGTTTTCGTAGAGGATTAACCCGTACCCTAAAAGCATACGCCGAGAAATCAGGCTTATTAAAAAATATGAAGATTGAAATTACTGGGGATGACTTCCGTGAAGGATTAACCGCTGTAATTTCTGTAAAAGTTGCAGAGCCACAATTCGAAGGACAAACCAAAACCAAATTGGGTAACAATGAAGTAATGGGTGCTGTAGATGTGGCCGTGGGAGAGATTTTAGGAAACTACCTAGAAGAAAACCCACGTGAGGCAAAAATGATTGTCAATAAAGTAATTTTAGCCGCTACAGCCCGTGCCGCAGCTCGTAAAGCTCGTGAAATGGTGCAACGTAAGAGCATCATGGGCGGTTCGGGTTTACCTGGTAAATTGGCCGATTGTGCGAACAACGATCCGGCAGCTTGCGAACTTTACCTCGTGGAGGGCGACTCTGCCGGTGGAACAGCCAAACAAGGTCGCGATCGTAATTTCCAAGCCATTTTGCCGCTAAAAGGTAAAATATTGAACGTGGAAAAAGCCATGGAGCATAAAATCTACGAAAACGACGAGATTAAAAATATGTTTACTGCCATGGGCGTAAGCATTGGTACCGAAGAGGATAATAAGGCCCTAAATATGGTTAAATTACGTTACCACCGTATCATCATCATGACGGATGCTGACATAGATGGTTCGCACATTACTACCCTTATCTTAACCTTCTTTTTCCGTTATATGAAAGAGTTGATTGAAATGGGATATGTATACATTGCCGCTCCACCCTTGTATTTAGTTAAAAAAGGTAAAGATCAAATCTATGCCTGGAATGATGAGCAGCGTGATACAGCCGTGCAGCAATTAAAAGGTGCCGGTAAAGAAGATGGTGTACACGTACAACGTTACAAAGGTTTGGGAGAGATGAATGCTGAGCAATTGTGGGAAACCACCTTGAATCCGGAAACACGTACCCTACGTCAAGTAACCATTGAAAATGCCGTAGAATGCGATCATATTTTTTCTATGCTAATGGGCGATGAAGTGGCCCCACGTAGAGAGTTTATTGAGAAAAATGCGAAATATGCTCGTATTGATATCTAATTAACCAAATAGACCCAATAAAAAAAGCCCCGAAGCATGCTTCGGGGCTTTTTTTGTATAAAGTAGGTATTAAACCACTTTCATATCGTGCAATACCGCATTCATGCTACGTACCGCTTCGGCGCTTTTGTTAAAGGCCGCCTGTTCTTCCTCGTTCAATTTATAATCGATAATTTTTTCCCAGCCATTTTTGCCAATCACTACTGGCACACCTAGGCAAATATCTTTTTGGCCGTATTCGCCATCTAAGGCTACACAGCAAGGGAATACTTTTTTCTCATCACGCACAATGCTTTCTACCAAAGCGGCACCTGCCGCACCTGGAGCGTACCAAGCAGAAGTGCCTAATAAACCGGTAAGGGTAGCACCGCCTACCATGGTATCTGCCGCAACTTTTTTCAAGGTATCGGCATCTAATAAATTAGAAACCGCAAGTCCATTTAATTGAGCCAAACGGGTTAATGGAATCATGGTGGTATCGCCGTGGCCACCTACTACCACGCCGTGTAAATCGGCAGATGAGCAAGAAAGCGCTTGGCTTAAATAATATTTAAAACGAGCACTATCTAATATGCCGCCCATACCTATAATTCTGTTTTTCGGAATTCCACTAGATTTCAAGGCCAAATACGTCATGGTATCCATTGGGTTAGAAATAACCACAATAATGGCGTTTGGAGAGAATTTTAAGATATTTTCTACCACACCTTTTACAATGTTGGCATTGGTGCCAATCAATTCTTCACGAGTCATACCCGGTTTACGTGGCAAGCCAGAGGTAATTACTACCACATCCGAATTGGCGGTTTTACTGTAGTCGTTTGTGCTGCCGCTAATTTTGGTATCAAATCCCAAAAGTGTAGCCGTTTGCATCATATCCATGGCTTTACCTTCGGCAAAACCCTCTTTAATGTCTAAAAGCACCAATTCTTGTGCTAATTCTTTTCTGGCAATATTATCGGCACAAGTGGCACCTACGGCTCCCGCACCAACTACGGTAATTTTCATATATGTATTTTTTGGATGATTATATCAATGACCAAATCTAGCAAAAAGACCTGAAACTGTAAAGCCAATATGGGCTAATATCCGTTTAATTTTTAGTGTTTTACTTTTTGTTTTATGATGTGAAATCTGCATCTTGTATTCATGCATGCTTTTAAAAAATCTCTAAAAATTACGGTTTTTACATTCGTTATGTTGTTTATGGCTAGTCTAAGTGCTACTGCTCAAAAAACAGCTATTAAACTACTTTTTCCGGGTGGAAAAACCAAAGTATTCGTTTTCAGTACCGATGATGGGCCGGTGCAAGACAGACGTTTAGTAGCCCTGCTAAATAAATACCAGTTGAAAGGAACCTTTCATTTAAATTCAAATAAATTAGATACCCCGAATTACCTTCAAAAAGAAGAGCTTACCAGTCTTTTCAAGGGCCATGAAGTTTCCGTGCATTCTATGAATCATCCCGGCCTATCGGGTTTGCCACCAGCAGAAATACGTTCAGAAATTTTTGGCGATAAATTGGCACTAGAAAAAATAGCTGGGTCTAGCGTTCGTGGAATGGCCTATCCATTTGGAAATTTTAACGATGAAGTGGTTGAAATTGCTAAGGCCTCGGGAATGGAATATGCCCGAATAGTCGACGAAACTCGAAATTTCAGTTTACCTAACGATTTTTTACGCTGGAAACCCAGTACACACCAATTTGGGAAGGCCTATTACGAAGTAAAAAATCCAGAAAACGATCAGAAAGAATTGGCTTCTTTTAACAACTTGACAGCAGATTTTTTACGTAGCGATACCTTAGCTTTATACACCGTATGGGGCCACAGTTGGGAAATGGGTGATAGTGACGCAAAATGGAACGACCTTGAAAATTGCTTCAAAAAAATTGCCGAAAACAAAGAAGTGGTTGCCTTAACCATGATAGAAGTGGTAGATTATTTAAAAGCATATGCTCAAGTACAAGTTTCTAAAACGGATAATTTCATATACAATCCAAGCGCTATTACGGTGTTTGTTTCTGTTGCCGGTAAAACCCATAAAATATCCGCAGGAAAGCGTCTGAAACTGCCCAATTAGCCTTCCTATTTTCCCTATTTCTTGTATATTTGCCCATGCAGGAAAAAATTCTCATTCTCGATTTCGGTTCACAGTATACCCAACTTATTGCCCGTCGTGTTCGGGAGCTCAATGTGTACTGCGAAATTCATCCCTTTAACCATATCCCAAGCCTAGATGCTTCTTTCAAAGGCATTATTCTTTCAGGTAGCCCTTATTCGGTGCGCCAAGAAGATGCACCTCAAGTAGATTTTAAGCAATGGGATGGAATTTATCCGGTTTTGGGTGTATGTTATGGTGCCCAATATATGGCCCAGCAAAGTGGTGGCGAAGTGTTGGCTTCCTCTACAAGAGAATACGGACGGGTGCACTTAGATTTTGTGAACGAAGCCAATCCGCTGCTTAAAAATATTCCTTTAAATTCTCAGGTGTGGATGTCGCATAGCGATACCATTGCCACCATTCCCGCCGATTTTGATATTATTGCCAGTACCGATACCGTAAAGGCTGCTGCCTTTCAGGTGAAAAATAAACAACTATGGGGCATTCAGTTTCACCCTGAGGTAACGCACAGTACCGATGGCAAGCAATTGCTCGAAAACTTTTTGGTAGACATTTGCGGTTGTTCCCAAAACTGGACCCCAGATTCATTCATTGAAACCACCATTGATGCCTTACGCCAAAAGCTAGGCGACGATAAAGTGGTTTTGGGTTTATCTGGTGGTGTAGATTCTACCGTAGCCGCCGTGTTGTTGCATCAATCAATCGGTAAAAACTTGCATTGCATTTTTGTAGATAACGGCTTATTGCGTAAAGATGAATTTCAGCAGGTATTAGATTCCTACCAGCACATGGGCCTAAATATTAAAGGTGTAGACGCCAAAAATAGATTTTACACGGCTTTGGCTGGTATTAAAGATCCTGAGTTGAAGCGTAAAGCCATTGGTCGGGTGTTTATTGAAGTGTTTGACGATGCTGCCCACGAAGTACAAGACGTAAAATGGTTGGGTCAAGGCACTATTTACCCCGATGTTATTGAATCTGTATCGGTAAAAGGACCTTCGGCTACCATTAAATCGCACCACAATGTGGGGGGTTTACCCGATTTTATGAAATTGCAAGTGGTAGAACCTTTAAATACCTTGTTTAAAGATGAAGTACGCCGAGTGGGTAAGGCTTTAGGCATTGATGCGGCTTTATTAGGTCGCCATCCGTTTCCTGGTCCGGGTTTAGCCATTCGTATTTTAGAAGATGTTACGCCCGAAAAAGTAGCCATTTTGCAAGAAGCCGATGCCATTTACATCCATCATTTAAAAGCGGCTGGTTGGTACGATAAGGTATGGCAAGCAGGCGCCATTTTCTTGCCGGTACAATCGGTAGGGGTAATGGGCGATGAGCGTACTTACGAGCATGTAATTTGTTTGCGGGCAGTAGGCTCGGTAGATGGTATGACTGCCGATTGGAGTCATATTCCTTACGAGTTGCTAGCCAAAATTTCCAACGAAATTATCAATAATGTAAAAGGGATAAACCGAGTGGTGTACGATATTAGTTCGAAACCACCGGCAACTATTGAGTGGGAATAATGCGTTGGGAAGCTTACTTACGCACCTTTACCAAAGTGTTGGCGGCTTACCCGGCCGAACAGCCGCTCACTAAATTTTTACCCGAGTATTTTAAGAAACACAAAGAAATGGGTTCTGGCGATAGACGCTGGACCTCCCGTTTACTCTATACTTATTTCCGCTTAGGTAAGGCTTGTAGCAACTTGCCCCAAGATCAACGCTTGTTTTTAGCCGAATTTTTATGCTCTAAAGAAGAAAATCCGTTTTTAGCACATTTTAGACCCGATTTGGCCGAACAATGGGCACTGCCTCTTGCCGATAAAATTAGCTTATTAGAAAAATCGGAAGGCTTTGTGCTAGCCGAAGTCTTTCCCTTTACGGCACATTTAAGTGCGGGAATAGATACTAAAGCCTTTCTCGAATCTTTTTTTGTGCAGCCCGATTTGTTTATTCGTATCCATCCGGGTAAAGAAACGCTGCTAAAAGCAAAATTGACTGCTGAGGCTATTCCGTATAAGGGGTTAAGTGAACAAACACTTTCTTTTGCTAACGGTACCAAATTGAATCATTTGTTGGAAGAAGGCTTGTTTGAAGTGCAAGATTATTCATCGCAACAAACAGCCGATTATTTTGAACCCAAGCCATACGAATATTGGTGGGATGCTTGTGCGGCCTCGGGTGGTAAATCTATTCTCTTAAACCAATTGGCGCCCGATTTAAAGCTCTTGGTAACGGATTTGCGGGAGAGCGTGTTAAATAACCTCGACGAACGTTTTAAAGCCAACGGCATTCGTAATTACCAGCGTAAGGTGATAGACCTCTTGCAAAACCCCGATGCAATTTTACATCATTACGAGTTTGATGGGATTATTTTTGATGCGCCTTGCACCGGCTCGGGTACCTGGGGCCGTACTCCCGAATTGCTTTCTCAATTTGCAGACTATCGCATTGCCGATTTTAAGCGCTTGCAACAAAGCATTGCCAAAAATGTGGTGAAGTATTTAAAACCGGGTAAACCCTTAATTTACATCACCTGCTCGGTGTTTAAAGAAGAGAATGAAGCTATGGTGGACTATTTAGTGAAAGAGTTTGGCTTGACCTTAAAAAGGCAGGAACTGCTTTCGGGCTATGGCCATAAAGCGGATACGCTATTTGTGGCTAGGATGGTGCGGGAGGTTTAGGTTATTTTTTATTTTTTTCCTTGATGCAGCAGTATTTAAAACCTTAATGGATTAAGTATTTTATTTTTATTTTACCTTTTTGCTTGATCAAAAAGGTAAGAAAAATCAAGGCAGAAGCATCGTTCTGCCTTGAGTTTTTGAATACTTTTTCATCAAGGAAAAAGTATGATAAATAAAGAGGTATGAGCAAAAGCCCAAAGAACATCAATTCAGTTTACTAGGAAATACGTAAAACCTCCAGTACTTTCCCTTGAAAAGAAACACTATCCCCAACCTTTGCATTTTTTAAGGTTTGCCCAATAGGAGAGGCTAGCGATATGGCGTAATACAGCTGCTCAGCCAGCTCCAATTTGCCAAAGCCAATAGATATGAAGTAAATTCCTTGGCTGGTGTATACAAGACTCCCTTGGCCTACTAGCGTGTGGGGTTCTTGTAAATTTAGTTGTTGTAAATCTTGTTTGGCTAGTCGTGTTTTATCAAGCTGTCGCCCATTGTTTTCCAATTCAATTTGCATCATGGCTCGGCCGGTTTCGTATTTATCACCGGCACTACTTTTACTTTCGTTATCTCTCGATTCTTTGGCTGAAGCAATGGCTTGTTCCGTTTCAGCTATATTTTGCTCTAGGTGATGGAGCAATTGGGCTAGAAGTGCTGCTTTAATGGCTAGTGCTTCCATTTATAAACCCGTATTGCTTTTAAACAGTTTAATGGCAATGGCCAATAGAATAATACCAAAGGCTTTACGCAATACGTTTAGGCCGGCTTTTCCAAATAGTTTTTCGAGCCGGAGGGTATTTTTAAGCACAATGTATACAAAAATCATGTTGACGATGATACCCACCACAATATTTTGAGTGGCATATTCTGATTTTAGAGAGAGGAGCGTAGTCATGGTACCGGCTCCGGCAATTAGCGGAAAGGCTAGGGGCACAATGCTCACACTTTCGGGCATTTCTTCTTTAAAAAAACTAATGCCCAATACCATTTCCATGGCAATGATAAAAATAACCAAGGATCCGGCAATGGCGAAGGATTTTACATCTAAACCAATTACGTTTAATAAAGCTTCTCCTAAAAACAGAAAAGTAATCATGAGGCTTAGCGATACCAAACTGGCCTTTTCCGATTGGATGTGCCCTGCTTTTTGGCGGAGTTGGATAACTATGGGAATGGCTCCTAAAATATCGATGATGGCAAACAAAATCATGCTTACCGATAGTATCTCTTTGCTGTTGAAGTAGGTGTTCATGCTGCTGGTGTTTCTGCAAAGATACGTTTATTAGGCACAAAAAAAGGGTTCCGGTTATATTCGGAACCCTTTTAAGATCATCTTAAAATTTATTTTTTGGCAGCAGCTTCTTTACGCACCAAACTGTGGTGACGGCTATATAAGAAGTATACTAAAATACCAAGTAGCATCCATAAGGCCGCTACTTTTAAGGTAGTAGGGTCTAGGGCAACAATCATACCGCCACAAACAATAATACCCAAAATAGGTACTAATGGTACCAATGGTGTTTTAAACGGACGTTCGATGTTTGGACTTTTAACACGTAAAATCCAGATACCTGCACTTACCAATACGAAGGCCAATAGGGTACCAAAGGAGGTTAAATCGCCAGCCACACTTCCCGGTACAAATCCGGCAAATAATCCAACTAAAACAAATAAAATAATGTTTGATTTGTATGGAGTGCTAAATTTAGGGTGTAATTCTGAAAATACTTTTGGTAATAATCCATCTTTACTCATGGTATAAAATACACGAGATTGACCCATTAACATCACCAATATTACGGATGAGAAACCGGCTAAAATGGCTACGGTTACGCCAGTGGCCAACCAGCTATACCCAGTCATGTAGGTAGAAATGGCATAAGCTACTGAAGCTTCTTTTCCTTTAGCAGGATCGGCAAATTCGCTCCAATTGGTTACACCAGTTAATACATAGGAGAATAGGATGTATAAAATGGTACAAATTACCAAGGATCCTAAAATACCAATGGGCATATCTTTCTTCGGATTTTTAGCTTCTTGTGCTGCGGTAGATACGGCATCGAAACCAATAAAGGCAAAGAACACAATGGCTGCACCGCCCAATACACCGCCCCATCCCCATTTAAAGAATCCTTCGTGACCTGGAGTTCCTTCTGGAATTAAATATGGCGTATGGTTTTCTGGTTTAATAAACTGCCAGCCCACAACAATGAAAATTAATACGATGGCTACTTTTACAAATACAATAATGCCGTTTAAGCTTGCTGATTCTTTAGTTCCTTTAATTAATACCAGGGTGATTAATAAAAGGATAACAAGTGCAGGTAAGTTTACAATACCCGATGCACCGTTTAATGTTTCGAATGGAGAGTGAGTCCACTCGTAGGGTATAACCCCGCCTAAGAGTTTATTGAGGTATTCGCTCCATGCAATGGAAACGGTAGCAGCTCCAAGGGCGTATTCCATAATAAGCGCCCAACCAATAATCCAGGCTACAACTTCGCCCATTGTGGTATAAGCGTACGTGTAGGCACTTCCTGCAATAGGAATCATGGCTGCAAATTCTGCATAGCAAAGTCCTGCAAATGCACAACCAATAGCGGCTACGATAAATGATAAAGTTACGGCAGCTCCGGCGGCTTCGCCTGCTGCTGCAGCGGTTCTAACAAATAAGCC
>Ga0209107_10002013_pt1 | contig 11329 bp, 10 predicted proteins | sample LakErihyJuly2011_2_FD_187460 | JGI IMG/M metagenome (GOLD analysis project Ga0209107, IMG submission 187460) | Freshwater microbial communities from dead zone in Lake Erie, Canada - CCB hypolimnion July 2011 (SPAdes) (version 2) | ecosystem: Environmental > Aquatic > Freshwater > Lentic >... | reverse complement strand
AGACGCGCTTGATCTCACTATCGGCGATGGGTTCCATGTCGCTTAGCCTAATAGACTCACCACCATGACGAGTACTGATCCGCTGCTAGCTGGGCTCAACCCTCAGCAAGCAGAAGCAGTTACTCATTCAGGTGGACCATTACTTGTTGTGGCAGGTGCTGGTTCTGGTAAAACTCGCGTTTTAACGCGTCGAATTGCTTATTTAATGTCACGCCGAAATGTTGCTCCGTATCAGATTCTTGCAATTACTTTTACAAATAAGGCTGCCGGAGAAATGAAAGAGCGAGTAGCTGAGTTAGTCGGACCAATTGCTAAATCAATGTGGGTCTCCACTTTCCATTCAGCATGTGTTCGAATCTTGCGACAAGAGGCTATACGCCTTGGCTATAGCAACTCTTTCTCAATTTATGATTCAGCAGATTCACTGCGACTTATTACTATTGTTGCCAAAGAGCTCAACTTAGATGCCAAGCGCTATCCAGCCCGCCAGTTTCAAGCAATGATCTCAAATGCTAAAAATGAACTTCTTGGCCCACAAGATTACATAAATGCTGCAAGTAACCAATTTGAGCAAGTAGTGGCTGATGTCTATACGGTTTATCAACAACGATTACAGCGCGCTAATGCAATGGATTTTGATGATTTGATTTTAAAGACCGTTGAAGTAATTCAGCGTTTTCCAGAAGCTAAAGCACGCTTTAGATCCCGCTTTCGCCATGTCTTAGTAGATGAGTATCAGGATACAAACCACGCCCAGTATATGCTCGTTAAAGAGTTAGTTGGCATAGAGGCTGAAGGTGTTCCTCTAGCAGAGCTATGTGTGGTGGGTGATGCTGACCAAAGTATCTATGGTTTCCGCGGTGCCACTATTCGCAATATCTTGCAGTTTGAACTCGACTATCCAAATGCCACCACAGTACTGCTTGAGCAAAACTATCGATCAACTCAAAATATTTTAAATGCTGCCAATGCAGTCATTACTCGAAATGAAAGCCGTAAAGAAAAGAATTTGTGGTCAGATGCGGGATCAGGTGCACCACTTGTTGGATATGTGGCAGAGAGTGAACATGATGAAGCCAGTTTTATCGCTGATGAAATTCGCCAACTACAAAAGGATTCAAAGTCTCAACCCGGAGACACAGCAATTTTCTATCGCACAAATGCTCAGTCCCGTGTTTTTGAAGAAGTATTTATGCGAAATGCACTGCCTTATAAGGTCGTAGGTGGCTTGCGCTTCTATGAGCGCCGGGAAGTTAAGGACTTGCTTGCCTATTTACGGGTATTGGCCAACCTTGAAGATGAGATCTCTCTGCGACGAATTATCAATGTTCCCAAGCGCGGCATTGGCGATACATCTTTAGATTATGTTGACGCATTTGCTAATCAGAACTCGATTTCGTTTTGGCAAGGTTTGCTTCGCTGCGCTCAAGCGCCTGGATTACCATCACGTGCTGCTCAAGCCATTAGCGAGTTTACTTCGATGATTAGCGCTCTCAGTGTTTTGGTTGAAGCCAAAACCAGACCATCTGTCATTGTTGAAGCAGCAATAGAGCAATCTGGATTATTGAAAGAGCTAGCCGATAGTACTGATCCTCAAGATGAAGTGCGAGTAGAAAACTTAAAGGAGTTAGTTGCTGTTTCCATGGAGTATGAAGAGCGACCAATTGAAGAGTTAGGCGAGGATGAAGAAATCTCTTTAGCTGGATTCCTAGAAAAGGTTTCTTTAGTCGCTGACGCTGATGAGATTCCAGAAGGTGAAGATCATGGCGGTGTTGTAACAATGATGACATTGCATACTGCTAAAGGTCTTGAGTTCCCAACTGTTTTCTTAACTGGAATGGAAGATGGTATTTTTCCTCATTCACGAACTCTTGGTGAAAAAGATGAGATTGAAGAAGAGCGCCGACTCGCATACGTTGGTTTAACTCGTGCACGTCAACGTCTATATATTTCACGGGCTGAATATCGCTCCACTTGGGGCGCACCAAATTACAATCCACCATCACGCTTTCTTGATGAGATTCCAGAAGATGTCATTGAGTGGCGCAATCAAGGTGGAGCATCTTTAACACCATCACTGGTGCGCAAATCACGTGTTTCAACTCCTCCGCCACCACGAGCAACAGGTAAGAAGATTTCAGTGATGGAACTCAGTATTGGTGATCGTGTGTCACATGACACATTTGGTTTGGGCTCTGTTGTTGCAGTTGCTGGTGAGGGAGATAAGGCCGAGGCCACAATTAACTTTGGCCAGTACGGTGAGAAGCGTTTACTGCTGCGTTATGCACCCGTTGAGAAGCTCTAGGATTAGGGCCTAATTAGAATGTGGAGCTCCAGTGGATCTTTTTGAATATCAAGCTCGCGATCTCTTTGAAAAACATGGCGTACCTGTTTTGGCAGCTTCAATTGCAACTACTGCCGATGAAGCCCGAGTTGCAGCAACAAAGATTGGTGGCAAAGTAGTTGTTAAGGCCCAAGTAAAAGTTGGTGGCCGAGGAAAAGCAGGTGGCGTAAAGCTTGCTGAAAATCCATCTGATGCTCGCGAAAAAGCCGAAGCAATTCTTGGACTAGATATAAAAGGTCACGTTGTTCGCACAGTAATGATTGCTGCAGCTGCCCCAATTGAATCTGAATACTATTTAGCAATTTTGCTTGATCGCTCCAACCGAACATTTCTTGTTATGGCATCAGTATCTGGCGGCATGGATATCGAAGAAGTTGCTCACACCGCTCCTGAGAAGCTTGCAAAGATTCCAGTATCTGCAGTTGATGGAATTAGCGCTACTAAGGCTAAAGAAATTATTACGGCAGCTAATTTTCCAGCAGATGTTGCCGATCAAGTTGCCAATGTACTTGTGAAATTGTGGGAAGTATTCCAATCTGAAGATGCAACTTTGGTTGAAGTTAACCCACTTGTTAAGACAAAAGATGGCAAAATTATTGCACTCGATGGCAAAGTAACTCTTGATGACAATGCAGATTTTCGCCAACCTGACCATGAGGCACTTATTGATCAAGCTGCTGAGAATCCACTTGAGGCAGCTGCCAAAGAAAAGGGTCTTAACTACGTAAAGCTTGAAGGCGAAGTTGGAATCATTGGTAATGGTGCTGGCCTAGTAATGAGCACACTTGATGTTGTTGCTTATGCTGGCGAAAAACATGGGGGAGTACGCCCAGCAAACTTCTTAGATATTGGTGGTGGTGCTTCAGCTCAAGTGATGGCTGATGGACTCTCAATTATTTTGGGCGATAAAGATGTGAAGAGCGTTTTTGTTAACGTATTTGGCGGAATCACTGCATGTGATGCTGTGGCCACTGGAATCGTTCAAGCCCTTGAATTACTTGGCTCAAAGGCCACTAAGCCAATCGTTGTGCGCCTTGATGGCAACAACGTGATGGAAGGCCGAGCAATTTTGAATAAAGCAGCACACCCATTGGTGCAGCAGTTAGACACCATGGATGGCGCAGCTGATCGTGCTGCAGAATTGGCGGCAAAGTAAATGTCTATCTTCTTAAATGAAAATACCAAGGTAATTGTTCAAGGTATGACCGGTTCTGAAGGAACTAAGCACACCCGCCGTATGTTGGCCTCCGGCACAAAGATTGTTGGCGGAGTTACTCCAGGTAAAGGTGGACAGGTAGTTGATATTGATGGTCACCAACTTCCGGTCTTTAACACTGTAGCTGAAGCCATGAGTGCCACCGGCGCTAATGCATCAGTAGTTTTTGTTCCACCTAAGTTTGCAAAGGCTGCAGTTATTGATGCTATTGATGCTGTGATGCCTTTGGTGGTTGTAATCACTGAGGGAATTCCAGTTCACGACTCTGCAAGTTTCTATGCCTACTCATTAACTAAGGGAACAACTCGTATCGTTGGTCCCAACTGTCCAGGTCTTATTAGCCCTGGAAAATCAAACATTGGAATCATTCCTGCAGACATCACTGGCACAGGTCCAATTGGTCTAGTTTCTAAATCAGGAACTCTTACTTACCAAATGATGTATGAACTTCGAGATATTGGTTTTAGTACTGCCGTAGGTATTGGTGGAGATCCAGTGATTGGAACTACACACATCGATTGCCTTCGTGCATTCCAAGATGATCCAGATACAAAAGCAATTGTCATGATTGGTGAAATTGGTGGCGATGCTGAAGAGCGTGCAGCTGCATTTATTGCAGAGTATGTAACTAAGCCAGTTGTTGGTTATGTTGCAGGCTTCACTGCACCTGAAGGAAAGACAATGGGTCACGCTGGTGCGATTGTCTCTGGTTCTTCAGGAACTGCGCAAGGAAAGAAAGATGCTCTTGAAGCAGCTGGTGTGAAAGTTGGTCAAACTCCAAGTGAAACCGCGCGTTTATTGCGCGCGATCCTAGGCCGCTAAGACCATGTTCGGCCGCGTACTTGGAACCACTACGGCCCAAGTCGCGCGCAGTATTGCCTTTGTTCTACTCCCTATTTCTTTTATCGCACTTCTAGCATGGGCAACGGCGGGAAGTGCAACTGGAAATACAGGAGATCCGCTTCGAGCAGCGCTATGGATCTGGCTGGGTGCACACCAGATACCGTTTTCATTGGCACTGCCACCAGCAAATATTGCTGGCTATCTTTCCTATTTACCTTTAGGCGCAGTAGTGCTTCCGATTTTTGCAATTCGTAGTGGGTTTAACCGAGTTATTGATCGCTTAGACCACAACACTTCTACGCTGCCATTGGCTCGACTTCTCTTTGCGATTGAGTACAGCATTGCAGCAATGCTCCTTTCTTATTTTTCATCCAATCAAGCTGTTAAGCCGGTTTGGTATTTAGCACCGCTTTTTGTTTTTCCACTCGTTCTCATTAGCGCAGCAACGGTTGGCCGTCGACTAGTTTTTGCTCAAGCAGTCTTATACGGATCTAGAGCTTTAGCGCTCTTGCTGGGAGTTTCTTCAATCATTCTGGGAATCTCAATTTTTACTCACCTATCAACAGTTAAAAACCTGACAACTGTTTTAGAGCCAGGAATTTTGGGTGGGCTGCTTTTGCTACTACTTAATATTCTTTATTTACCAAATGCGGTAGTGGCAACCCTTGGATATTTCTCTGGCGCAGGCTTTGCAGTTGGCTCCGGCACATTGGTTGCACCCTGGAGATTTGATCTCAACTCAATTCCTGCCTTTCCATTGCTAGGTGCAATGCCATCAGGCACATCCTTGTTTGCGCTATTTGGAATTGTTGTGGTGATTCTGACTGGCGCACTTCTTGCAAGTTGGACAATCGATTTGAATATGAGGATTTTGGTTCAAAGCTTGGTTGTTAGCGCAGTCATGTGTGCAGTAATTGGAATCGCAGGCAGTGGAGCACTTCTAACGAATGCTATGTCTGCAGTGGGAGTATCGCCTTGGAAGTTCACACTTTCACTGGCAGCTGAACTATCCCTGGGTGCATTTTTGGCTTTATATTTGCCTCGCCTTGGAAAGCGCTAATGAGCCATCGTGTTGTGTTGCTGGCCTCAGGTTCAGGAACTCTTGCCCAAGCAATAATCGATGCCGAAGAACTTGATATCGAAATCGTTGGACTCATCAGTGATAATCCGGATGCTCAAGCATTAAAGCGTGCGCAAGAATCCAATATCCAAACTTTTGTCTTACCTATGAAGGATTCACGCGATCAATGGAACCAAGGAATCATTCAAACAGTAGTTTCGCTCTCTGCTGATCTCGTTGTGAGTGCTGGTTTTATGCGAATTCTTCCGCCAGATTTTGTTAAACGTTTTCCAACGATTAATTCTCACCCAGCACTCTTACCTCAGTTTCCTGGGACACATGCCGTGCGTGATGCGCTGGCTGCAGGCGTAGCAGTCACTGGCACGACAGTTCACTGGGTTGATGATGGCGTAGATACGGGCCCTGTCATTACCCAGATGGAAGTACCCGTGTTGCCAGGAGATGATGAGGCCACACTTCATGAGAGAATTAAGAAAGTTGAACGCGGTCTCATTGTTGCGACCATAGCCTTGATTCTTCCAACTTTGGAGCGCAATGTCTGACCGCAAATCTATTCGTCGAGCACTGGTAAGTGTTTATGACAAAGATCGCTTGCTTGAAATCGGAAATGCACTTAGCGGTGCTGGTGTTGAGATACTTTCAACTGGCTCCACAGCAAAAACATTACAAGCTGCTGGAATAGCGGTAACTGAAGTAAGTGCCTATACAGGTTTCCCTGAGATCATGGGTGGTCGAGTCAAAACTTTGCATCCTCGCATTCACTCAGGGATCTTGGCAGATCAAAATAATCCTGAGCATTTAGCTGCGATTAAAGAATTAGATATCGAACCCTTTGATTTGGTAATTATCAATCTCTACCCCTTTGCAGCCACTATCGCCTCTGGAGCAGGCTTTGCTGAATGCATCGAGCAGATAGATATCGGTGGTCCTTCGATGTTGCGTGGGGCTGCTAAAAACCATGGTTCTGTCGCTGTTATTTGTAAGACATCTCAATACGAGAAGTTGTTATCTGCAATTAATGCAGGTGGATTCACACAATCAGAGCGCAAAGAGTTAGCGCTAGAAGTATTTAGAACTACCGCTGAATACGATTTAGCGATTGCCAACTGGCTAGGACAAAACGATGAACTGCCTGAATGGTTTGGGCAGATTTGGCATCGCGAGAACAATTTGCGTTATGGAGAAAATCCACATCAAAGCGCAGCGATTTATTCTGGTGGCCCAGTTGGAATAGTAAATGCCGTACAACTACATGGAAAAGAGATGTCTTTTAATAACTACACCGATGCAGAATCTGCATGGCGGGCAGTGCTCGATCATCGCGATCCTGCAGTAGCAATTATGAAGCATGCCAATCCATGTGGCATTGCGGTCTGTGCAGAAGGAGTTGCAGTTGCTTATCAGCATGCACATGAATGTGATCCAGTTTCCGCTTTTGGTGGGGTAGTTGCTTCTAATCGAAAAGTAGATCTAGCGATGGCAACACCACTTTCAGATGTTTTCACCGAAGTGTTAATTGCACCTGATTACGATGCGGATGCATTAGAACTATTGATGAAGAAACCATCGATTAGAATTCTTAAATGCGCAACTCCTTTAGTTGCTCCACTAGAACTGCGCCCAGTATCAGGTGGCATCCTTGTGCAGGAAACAGATTTAATCGATGCACCTGGTGACTCACCTAGTAATTGGAAACAAGTCAGTGGCGCAAAAGTAAATAATCAAACTATGAAAGATCTTGAATTCGCATGGCGTAGCGTGAGAAGTGTAAAGAGCAATGCAATTTTGTTAGCAAAAAATACTTCCTCTGTTGGAATTGGAATGGGTCAAGTAAATCGCGTCGATTCTGCCAAGTTAGCTGTTGCTCGTGCAGGTGAAAAAGTTAAAGGCTCTGTAGCTGCAAGTGATGCTTTTTTCCCATTTGCCGATGGGCTTGAGATTTTGATCAATGCTGGTGTGGTTGCAATAGTGCAACCAGGTGGAAGTGTTCGCGATGAAGAGGTCATTGCAGCGGCGCAAAAGGCTGGTATTGCGATGTTCTTCACAGGCGTACGTCATTTCTCTCACGCCTAAGAGGCTATTAGTATGAGCGCTATGAGCGCACAAATTCTGGATGGAAAAGCACTAGCTTCAAAAATCAAAGGCGAATTAGCGATTCGTGTGACTGAACTGAAATCACGCGGAATCACTCCAGGACTTGGAACAGTTCTTGTGGGTGATGATCCAGGATCACATTCATATGTTGGTGGAAAACACCGTGATTGCCATGAAATTGGTATCAATTCAATTCGTGTGGACCTTCCTGAAAATGCAAGCGAAGCCGATGTAATGGCGGCTATCAGAGATTTAAATTCATCGAAGGAATGTACTGGCTACATCGTGCAGCTTCCATTGCCTAAGGCAATAAACACGCAGAGAGTCCTAGAAGCAATTGATCCAGCAAAGGATGCTGATGGTTTACATCCCATGAACTTAGGTCGATTAGTTTCAGGTTATGACGCACCACTTCCTTGTACACCACATGGAATTGTTGAACTGCTCACTCACTATGGAATTAGTACTAAGGGGGCAGAAGTCACTGTCATTGGTCGTGGATTAACTGTTGGTCGCCCACTTGGATTATTGCTTACTCGCAAACAGGAAAATGCAACTGTGACTCTTACACATACTGGAACCAAAGATTTAACAATGCACACAAAAAAGGCCGACATTATTGTGGCTGCTGTGGGACAAGCTCATTTCCTAAAAGCCGAGATGATTAAGCCAGGAGCAGTTGTCATTGATGTTGGTATTTCACGTACTGATACAGGCTTACTTGGCGATGTTGATCCATCAGTAATGAATGTGGCTTCATGGGTTGCACCCATGCCTGGCGGTGTTGGGCCAATGACTCGAGCGATGTTAGTTAAGAATGTTGTTGATGCATGCGGATAAATGATCGATTTTTGACATTAGCTAGTAATGTCGTAATCCTGATTGGGATTGCGTTAGGTATCTTCGGAGCAGTGCGAGTTGCATCACTCTTTATTGCCGTGGGCACGGCAGGGATGGCAGTTAAGGCACGTCATCAACGTAAATTCGACTTTTATTTCCCACTTCTTATAGCAATAGCCCTCTTTGCTCTGGCAATTGCACTTCCTCGCGGGCGGTAGAGTTGGGTGTATTGTCGAATGTAAGGAGTACGCCGTGGGCGGAAAAGTCACAGTAGTTGGTGCAGGTTTTTATGGTTCAACAACTGCGCTTCGTTTAGCTGAATACAACATCTTCGACACCGTCGTTTTAACTGACATTCTTGAAGGTAAGCCCGAAGGTCTGGCTCTTGATATGAACCAATCTCGTTCAATCGAAGGTTTTGAGACAAAAATAATTGGCGCAACGACATCTCCTGAAGGTGCCGGCTATGAAGCAACTGCTAATTCAGATGTAGTAGTTATTACTGCAGGCCTTCCACGCAAGCCTGGCATGAGCCGCATGGATCTCATCGGGGTTAATGCAGGAATCGTTCGCGGAGTCGCAGAAAATATTGCTAAGCATTCACCTAACGCAGTCATCATTGTGGTTTCAAACCCATTGGATGAAATGACTGCCCTTGCACAAATTGCAACTAACTTTCCAAAAAACCGTGTCATGGGTCAGGCAGGAATGCTTGATACTGCTCGCTTTACTAACTTTGTTGCAGAAAAGCTTGGCGTAAAAGTGGGCTCAGTTAAGACTCTGACTCTTGGTTCACATGGCGACACTATGGTTCCAGTTCCAAGTCGCTGCACAGTAGATGGCAAGTCGCTCAGTGATTTGCTTTCACAAGTTGAAATCGATGAATTAGTTGATCGCACACGCAATGGTGGCGCTGAAGTAGTTGCACTCCTTAAGACTGGTTCTGCTTACTACGCACCATCTGCAGCTGCTGCCAGAATGGCAAAAGCTGTCATCGAAGATTCGGGTGCAGTAATGCCAGTATGTGCTTGGGTTGATGGCGAGTATGGAATCTCAGGTGTCTATCTAGGTGTTGAAGCCGAGATTGGCCGCACTGGAATTAAGAAGGTTGTTGAAAGCAAGTTGACGGACTCTGAAGTTCAAGCCCTTAAGGCGGCAGCTGAAGCGGTTCGTGCAAAGCAAGCAGACGTACAAACACTCTAAAGGAGCGCGTTTCATGGCCAAGATCAAAGTTGAAGGAACCGTTGTTGAACTAGATGGCGACGAGATGACTCGCATCATGTGGCAGTTCATAAAAGACTCATTAATCCTTCCTTATTTGGACGTCAACCTTGAGTACTACGACCTTGGTATGGAAAATCGTGATGCCACAGATGATCAAGTAACTATTGATTCAGCTCATGCAATCCAAAAGCATGGCGTTGGTATTAAGTGCGCAACTATTACTCCTGATGAGGCCCGCGTTGAAGAATTTGGCCTTAAGAAGATGTGGAAGTCCCCTAATGGAACTGTCCGTAATATCTTGGGTGGCGTTATTTTCCGTGAACCAATCATCATCAGTAACGTTCCACGTTTAGTTCCACACTGGACTAAGCCAATTGTTATTGGCCGTCACGCATTTGGTGACCAATACCGTGCAACAGATTTCAAGGTTCCAGGTGCTGGAAAGCTGACAATGTCATTTGTTCCAGAAGATGGATCTGCCCCAACCGAATACACAGTCTTTGATTTCAAATCATCAGGTGTTGCAATGGGTATGTATAACTTGGATGAATCTATTCGTGACTTTGCCCGTGCCTCTTTAAACTATGGCCTTAATCGTAAGTATCCGGTTTACCTTTCAACTAAGAACACAATCTTGAAGGCCTATGACGGCCGCTTCAAAGATATCTTTGAAGATATTTATCAAGCAGAGTTCAAGGCAGCCTTTGATTCTGCAGGTATTTGGTATGAACACCGCCTGATTGATGACATGGTTGCAATGTCACTTCGTATGGAAGGTGGCTATGTCTGGGCATGTAAGAACTATGACGGTGACGTTCAATCTGACACTGTGGCTCAAGGTTACGGCTCACTGGGTCTTATGACTTCTGTGCTGATGACACCAGATGGAAAGATTGTTGAGTCAGAGGCAGCACACGGCACTGTTACTCGTCACTACCGCGATCACCAGGCGGGCAAGGCAACTTCTACAAATCCAATCGCATCAATCTTTGCGTGGACTCGTGGCCTTGCACACCGTGCAAAGCTTGATAACAACGCAGATCTTGCTAAGTTCTGCGACACCCTTGAGCGCGTTTGTATTGAAACTGTTGAGCAAGGCAAGATGACTAAGGATTTATCTCTGCTGATTTCAAAGCAAGCTCCGTATCAAACAACTCAGGAGTTTTTGAATTCAATCGATGAAAACCTGAAAAAGGCAATGGCATAAAATTCCAATAAAAAACCCGCCGTATAGATACGGCGGGTTTTTAATTAATACTTTAAATACGCTCTCCAGTTGTTGAGCTAAACAAGTGAACCGCATTTGGATTTGCAGTAACAGTGATTGTTTGACCAGCCTTTGGAGGATTCTTTGGATCCCAGCGAACAATAATCTGTGCACCTTCATCTGTTGCGTTAGCGAACTTAACGTTTGTGTCAGCTGGCTTTCCATAAACGAAAGCATCTGAACCAAGTTCTTCAACTACTTCAACCAAGACATGGAATCCTTCAGTAGATGGTGTGAAGCCTTCTGGGCGAACACCAACAGTTACTTCGCTGCCAGCAGAGGCTGGAACAGCAAGTCCAAGATTTCCGAGCATTGCTTTGCCGCCCACGATTGGAGCGTTGAGCAAGTTCATGGCTGGTGAGCCAATAAAGCCTGCAACGAAAGCGTTAGCTGGGTTGTCATAAAGATTACGAGGTGTGT
>Ga0209107_10002012_pt1 | contig 11332 bp, 8 predicted proteins | sample LakErihyJuly2011_2_FD_187460 | JGI IMG/M metagenome (GOLD analysis project Ga0209107, IMG submission 187460) | Freshwater microbial communities from dead zone in Lake Erie, Canada - CCB hypolimnion July 2011 (SPAdes) (version 2) | ecosystem: Environmental > Aquatic > Freshwater > Lentic >... | reverse complement strand
CTTAGATACAATGTATCAAACGCTCACGGTTCATCCAATGCCTAGGGCCAAATTCACCATCAACGATTCGGTGCAATGCGCTCAAAACAATCAATATGTATTTACGGCCACCTCGGTTATTGCCTTTGGCACACTCAAGTACAAATGGAACATTGATCGAGTATATACTGACACAGGTATTGTGTTTACTAAAACGTTTAATGCAGCCGATACGCCAATTATTGGCTTGGTAACGGTGTCCGATAAATCTTGCACAGACACCCTAGAAAGATTGGTGTTTGTACAGCCAAGTCCTAAAGCGTTTTTTACCTTGAATAAAGCGGGGCAATGCCTAAAAATTAACCAATTTGTGGCCTCAAACAAGTCGACATTGACACATGGTGCTATGCGTTTTGTATGGCGTTTACAGGATGGATTTAGCAGCACAGACACCAATATTGTGCATAGCTTTGCCAAGCACGGAGATTTCAAAATGCAATTATGGGTGAGCAGTCAATACGATTGTGTTGACAGTTTTAATGCGACCGTTTTGGTGCACCCTGAACCAAAAGCGTTGTTTTCGGTAAATGATGCCAGCCAATGTGTTAAGGGCAATCGGTTTTTATTTAACAATTTGTCAAGTATAGACAGTACAGCCATGTCTTACACTTGGATGTTTGGCGGTGGAGATTCAAGCAATTTAATGTCTCCAACGCATCAATACAAATTATTTGGAAATTACAGGGTTGGTGTAATGGCCAAATCGATCTATAATTGTCGAGATTCTTTTGAGAAGTTAATGGTGGTAAGTCCTATGCCAAAAGCGGCATTTACAGTTAACGATTCAGACCAATGCATCAATGCGCAAAGCTTCGATTTTAAAAATGCATCTTCGATTCAAACAGGCGCATTAAATAGCCACCTATGGACACTAAATGGGCAATCGCTAGCAACTTGGGATGTAAACAATTACAAATTTAACCAGATTGGTCTATTGCCCATTCGACTAATCGAAACCAGCGACAGTTTGTGCAGTGATACGGCCTACAGCAATGTTACCATTTACCCTAAACCCAAAGCAGATTTTAGCATCAATGACACCGCACAATGCCTAACTGGAAACCGGTTTGTGCTGCGTTCAACTGCCACCGATTGGAATGGCATAAGTAAACATTTATGGTGGATAGACAATGCCGTAAGCTCTGTAGATTCAGTATTGATAAAATCGTTTAGTCAATCAGGTTGGCACACGTTTAAATATGTTAGCACTTCCAATACGCTTTGCAACGACACCATACAAAAACTTGTGCGGGTTAAGCCAATGCCAAATGCACAATTCAATACATTAAAGCCATACTACTGCAACAATGAGCCGCCTGCGTTGTTAACGCCAGTAGTGCCTGGTGGTTTGTTTACGGGCATCAATGTGCAAGGAAATTACCTGTATCCCAAACAATTGTTTGAAGACACCGTTACCTATACAATTACCATAGACAATTGCACCTCCTTTAGCAAGCAAGGCACAATGATTTATCCATTTCCAGTGGTACAATTGGGCAAGGATACCACCTTGTGTCAAACCGAAAGTATTATACTTAAAGCTAAGAATTGGAATTCAAGTTATTTTTGGCAAGATGGCAACACAAACGAAACCTATGAAGCCAGAAAGCCTGGTGTGTATTGGGTAAGAGCAAGTAATATTTGTGGCTCAGCCTCCGATACAATCAACGTCGATTACCGAAACCACAATTGCCGCCTGTGGCTGCCAACTGCATTTACACCCAATGGAGACCAGGTTAATAGCTACTACAAACCCATTGGAATAGATCTCATAGACTTGGAATACAAGATATTTAACCGTTGGGGTGAATTGATTTTTATCGGCGATTTGGACAGTAAAGGTTGGGATGGAACGTATAAAGGCTTGCCAAGTCAAGACGCGTATTTTCTTGTGCTTGTAAGCTACACTTACAGAAACTCGGGTAAGAAATATGCTTTCTACGAAAGGGAAGTGTTTTATTTGTTGCGTTAATGCAACAAATGAATTTAAAATTCTAAGGGACTAAGAAATTTTTTTTGCGTTGGTTCTTCTATGTCATCCAAGATTTTGAAGAGCTGACCATTTGATTTTATGTTTAATTTTTGGCGCAATCTAAAGATAGACACCCGCACCGATTCTTTGCAAATACCAAGTTGTTCTGCTATCGAAAAATGGCACCTATTGCATTTCAGGATTAAGAGCAAGCGGAACTCCGATTCTGTCAAAGTATTTGAATACTTCTTTGTAACGTAATGGTAAGTATTGGGCAAAAACTCTTGGTACAATACTTGGTATTTTTTCCAATCGGTCGGTTTGGAAATTTTAAACGTATTTAATTGCTCCAATTCAATATTGCCGCTGGTCGGACCAAAAAGGGCGCCTTTAAATTTGATATTAGAATCGATAAGTTTGTTAATCTCATCCAACTTTACCGTTAGTGTTTCAATTGCTTTCTTTAAATTTTTCAATGTAATATACTTTTAAACCTATTCAAAAATCACACTTGCAAATTTATTGGGAATATTTTTTTTTGCAAATTGAATTAGTTCATGAATTCGTGCATGTTAATAAAAAGGCGGCTTAAGGCTTTTTATTGATTATTTGTTGCAAAATTAAGTTTAATTAAATTTTAAACATAATTTATTTTGTGCAATATATAATTAAACAAAATCATCTTTTACAGGGTTTATAGCCAAGCTAGATTCGGGCAGTTTGTACGTTCTTGTTTGATACGGTCTTTATGTTACAAATTTACTGTTGGCCTAATATTTTTATTGTGAATAGCATTCTTTTTATCTCTAATGGGTGTTTTGGTGGTTTGTGATGCTACAAAACATGTATCAATTGTAGCAAGGGGGCTTAAATGCAATTACTTGTTTTAAATTTGTAGTACAATTTCGTAAAACTCAAAAAACCATTTTTGATAAGCAACTAATTGATTTACAACAAATGAACAAGAACATTAAATTTTATTTTTTCGGATTTGAGCCAGTGTTTGTTGTTGGGTTAAGTTACGTTTTGAAAAAGAATTCTCCGGATGCAGAAATTGTAGATATCAATACACCAGACGAAGACACATTTGCTGCCAGCAGTGATGGTTATGTGTTTTTATCAAAGGGTTTGTTTTTACACTTTGCCCATCTTATAAAAGGCGATTTCTCAAACAAAATCATTTTGATTGTTGACGATCTTAATGATGTTGCTTTAGACAACATATCTTTCGATAAATTGGCGGCTTGTTTTACTTTTTCTGTCGATATATCAGAGATAGAGTTTGGTCTTCATAGGGTTTTGAATGGTCAACGTTATGTTTCTCAGTCTGTGCTTCAAGAAATATTGCCAAACATCGCTTTTAACAAAAAAGTAGGCAAGCAGGATGACATCTCAAATTTTAAATTGTCGAACAACGAAAGCGCTATTCTCAAGTACATGCAAGAAGGTTTAAGCAACAAAGAAATTTATTCTGTAACAGGTTTAAAGCCTTCAACCATTAGCACCTACAAGAAAAGAATTTTTGACAAATTTAACACCAAAAGTATTGTCAGAATTAATAGAATGCTAAGCATTAGACCTTAATCTTAAGGCCTTTAAACCCTTTAACTTTACGCACTTTTTCTTAAAATGATTCAAAGTTTTTTATTTTTTTGCTTTGATGTCTTTTGGTAAGAATACTACACAGCCGTATTAATTCTACATTATCGAATAGTTATGGGGGGGGGTAGTGGCTGTTTTTCTACAGAATCGGGCATCTTACTACAAGCCTCTGTTTCCTAATAATTTTACCTTTGCATAAGGTTATTTTAAATACTTAACTTCTAATATGCCTTACAGAAATAAGTTTGCTCCTTCTTACATTGTATTGTTTATTGATTTGATGTCATTGAGCGTGGTTTACCTTTTTGTGAGTTATTATTTGGTTCCGCAATTATTCTCACTTCAAGTGCCCAACAGGCCTGTTGAAAGTTTTCTTTTTTACATAACGCTTAATTTTATTTTTATGGTTCTGCTGAATACGTTTTCAGGGATTATTAGATTTTCGACCCTTGATGAAATTAAGCGTTTGGTTCAAATGCTCGCGTGTTCTGCTGTGGCCATTTGGATTTTAGACCGCATCCAGGCAATGTTCTTTGGACACGTTTTGATCTCTACCATTTCCTTGGTGACATTGTCTATTCTTGGCTTTCAAGTCTTGTTTTTCTTTCGACTGTTTGTTAAATCGGCATACGAACTGGCTGTAAGGAACGATAAAAGCGGCTTAAACACCCTGTTTATTGGCAAAGACATTAAGTCTTTCCAATCCGCCTTGTCGACCCTAAAAACCAAAGCTTTAAATTTAAATATCAGCTCAGGTTTTCTATTGGAAGGAAGCGGCCATGGCTTAACCGTTAATGGGCTTTCTGTTTACTTTAAAAACCATGGAAGCTTTGGAAACGTAAATATGCTTCAATTTGATGCCGTCTTGCTTTCTAAAAACGCAGCTAAAAATCCTGAAGTTAGAGCGCTTATAGGCAGTTTGGAGACTAAAGACATCAAAATTTTCTTTGTCAATACAGAGCCAGAACTCTTAGACAACAACCCAAAATCTGATGACATTGTTGAAGCTCAAATTTCTGATATTCTTAGCCGCGAAGAGATTGTCTTAGAACCGTTCTTAAAAAACGACTCGATAAGCAATAAAGTGGTTTTGGTTACGGGTGGTGCGGGCTCAATTGGCAGCGAAATCATTAGGCAGTTGGTTAAATTTAAACCGCAAACGATTTTAATTCTCGACAATGCCGAAACCCCTCTGCACAATTTGGAATTGGAACTTCAGGAAATCGATTCGGTTAACTTTCGGTATATATTGGCCGATATCAATGATGAAGATTATTTAGAGGAAGTATTTATTAAATACGCGCCAACAATTGTGTACCATGCCGCTGCCTATAAGCACGTGCCAATGATGGAGCGCAATGCCAGACAATCTCTGCTCACCAATATAAAGGCCACCATCAATTTGGCCAAGATTGCCGAAAAACACCAAAGCCACAAATTCATCTATGTTTCGACAGACAAGGCGGTTAATCCTGTTGGGGTTATGGGCATGAGCAAGCGCATTTCTGAAATTTATTTGAGTGCATTCTTCCACGACAACCACAAAAACAATCCAAAAACATGCAAGTTTATTTTTACCCGGTTTGGAAATGTGCTAAAATCAAATGGTTCGGTGGTGCATCTGTTTGAAGAACAAATTAAAAAAGGTGGGCCAGTAACCCTTACCGACCCTGAAATAACCAGGTATTTTATGAGCATAGAGGAGGCTTCGTCTTTGGTGATAGAAGCGTCTGTGATGGGCAATGGTGGCGAGTTTTATGTTTTCGACATGGGCGAGCCAATTAAAATTAAAGACCTAGCCGAAAAATTAATCAAATTTTATGAAAAGCCTTTTGGCAACCCAGTAAAAATTAAGTACATCGGTCTCAGACCGGGCGAAAAGATGTACGAAGAACTTATTTACGACAAGGCAAAAGACTTGCCTACCCACCACCCCAAAATATTAATATCCAAAGACGAGCCCCAGAATTACCATTTAAGCAATATTTTAATCTCAGACATGTTTAATGATTTTAAACAATTAAACAACAAAGAAATTAAGTTAAAACTAAATATTTTAATGGAAAAACTTCACAACATCGAACTATCTAAAAACAACAAATTGGCGTGAATTTAGGCAAAAACATTTTTGAATCAACGCACAAGACGCTATGAATATGGAAGCAGCTGTTGACCCTTGGTTTGTGGTGTACACCAAACCCCGTCATGAAAAGAAACTCCGCGATTATCTTAATGGAATGGGTGTTGAAGCCTATTGTCCAATTGTAACCCAAATGAAGCAATGGTCGGATAGGGTTAAAAAAGTGGAGGTGCCTTTAATTCCTTCTTATGTGTTTGTGCGCATCGAAGAGTCAAAAAGAAATGTTGTTTTTCATTCGCCAAGTGCGGTTAATTATTTGTTTTGGTTGGGCAAGCCAGCGGTGGTAAGGGACAAAGAAATTAGAACCTTAAAAGAATTAATAGAGGGTAAGGCGGTCAAAAATTTTAATGTTGATGCTTACCAATTGGGCGATAAATTTGAAATTAAATCGGGCGCATTTTCTGGCCAAACAGGGGTTATAAAAGACGTCAAAAATAGAAATGTAACCATACTGCTTCAGCAATTAGGCATTGCGGTTACATTGAGTTTCTAAAAACCAAACCTTTGGTTTTTGTTTGAATAGGTGTTTCACAAATGTGTGGCTATCAGCGGCGAAGCCATGCAATTAACTAAATAAATCCGCTAAAAAAATAGTTTAAAATGAGAAAAATGATTCGATTCAAAGGATTAAAAACCAAAATGTTATTCTTGGGTTTAAGCCTAATTTTTTCTATTGGTATTTTGAATGCTCAAAATCCAGTTGAAGTTAAAGCTGAAGATTATACCGATGCTCAAATCATTGAGCTCTTAAACCAAGCAAAAGCATCTGGCTTGGGCATTGATCAAGCAGAACAACTTGCCATGGCCCAGGGCTTGCAGGCCTCAGAGGCGCAGGCTTTTAGAAACCGGATAAACAAAATTATGGCCCAAGGCGACCAAACAGGTAAAGGCGTTACACCTGCCCAGTCGACCAAACAAGCAACGGAGGTAAAAGCCAAAGAGGCCATTGTTGAAGCGGCAACACCCATAACAGGTTCTGAAATTGTAGCCCCTAAAGAGCCTGTAAAGGTAAGCGTGTACGGCCAAGAACTTTTTCGCAATGGCGACATCAAAGTGTACGAGCGCAGCATAGATGCCAAGGCTCCCGACAATTATGAACTTGGCATTGGCGATGAAATAGGCATTTCGCTGTTTGGCATAAGCTACTACAACACTGTGGTTAAAGTGGACGACCGCGGATGGCTAGAGATGGGCCAATTGGGTTCTATCTATGTAAAAGGAATGCCCTTTAATGAGGCAAAGCTTTTGATCAGAACCAATTTGAAAAAGAACTTTAACATGGCGGCCAACCAGTTGGAAATTTCCTTGGCCTATAGCCGCAGTATAACCGTTAACATTGTTGGCGAGGTGTTTAAACCAGGATCGTATAAAATACCAGCATTAAACACGGTTTTTAATGCCTTAATTGTTGCTGGCGGCCCCACAGACATTGGTACCTTAAGAAATGTACAGCTAAGACGAAACGGCAAGGTAATTAAGGTTTTTGATGTGTATGCCTATTTGCAAAACCCCGGATCAGACGACGATTTTTTTCTTCAAGACAACGACTACCTGGTGGTGGGAACCGCTGGCAAGCTTATTGGCATTGGCGGTGCGGTAAAAAGACCAATGGTGTATGAGTTGTTGCCCAACGAAAACCTTACAAAGATTATACAATACGCAGGCGCGTTGAATGCCGATGCCTTAAGAAGAAGCATGGTGCTAAGTCGTTATGTAGACAAAAATATTCAACTTATTCCTATTAATTACGACAGCTTGCTGTTGGCAAAGACCGATTTTGTGCTCAACGATGGCGACCAAATTACGGTTCCCTCCATCAATTCAGATTTGGACAACCAGGTAGTAATTAAAGGCCCCGTTTTTTTTCCTGGCAACTATGCCCTAAAACCAAATGAGAAGATAAGCGACCTTATTGTCAAGGCCGGCGGACTTAGGGAGCAAGCGCTTTTAAAACGCGCATTCATTATCAGAACCGAAAAAGACAACACCCGAACCTACTTGCCTTTAAACATCGATTTTATATTAAACAACACCCAAGGCCATGACAATTTGATGCTCAAACGCAACGATGTTTTGCTCTTGTTTAGTGAAGCCGATTTTTTGAACACATTTACGATCAGCACCAATGGCGAAATTAAATCGCCAAATACCTTTGAGTTTAAAGATGGCATGACCCTGGGCGATGCACTTGTGCTGAGTGGGGGTTTGAACATATCGGCCGAAATAAGCAAAATTAGCATAGCCCGAAGCAATATATTTTCTCCAAGCTATGTGCCTGGCGAGGAGTACAAAACCACCCTCATAGAGGTTCAAATACCAAAGGACGTGACCGATAGTGCCACCATTTTAAACATGAAGCTCTTGCCTTTCGACCTCATTGTGGTGCGCCGAATTCCAAATTTTGAGCTGCAAAGAACCGTAAGCATTGTGGGTGAGGTAAAGTATCCTGGTGTGTATGTGATACAAAACAAAAATGTAAGGGTTCAAGACCTCATTCAAATGGCGGGTGGCCTCACACGGTTTGCTTTTTTACGGGGCGCAAAATTTGACCGCCCAACAGTACCCGGTGGCTATATGGTTTTTGATATGGTTAAAGCGCTTAGCAGCAGAAAATCGCCTTACAATTACACCATCGAAGAAGGCGATGTTATAACCATACCTACCACCATCGAATACGTTTCGATTTTTGGTACAGCCCTAAATTATTTGGAGGTTTCCAATAACAATGTATTGAATGCGCCATACATGGGCTCCAAAAGAGCGGGTTATTACATCCGCCAATTTGGTAATGGATACACCAAGAACGCTTGGAAAAGCCGCACCTATGTGGTGGAGGCCAATGGCAGAATTAGAAAAACAAGCAACCTCTATTTGTTCCGCATTTCCCCTAAGGTGAGAAAAGGCGCCACGGTCAATGTGGTTTTTAAAGAACAAAAACAAAAAACACTTAAAGATCAAATCGATAAAGCAGATAAAATACAAACCGATTGGAACAAAATTATTAGCGACATTAGCGTAAAGCTAACCGCCTTTGCAACCTTGTGGGCGCTACTAACCAGACTATAAACATGGAAAATACTGAACGTAACTCAGACGAGGTTTCAATTAAAGACTTGCTTATAAAGGCCAAGGATGTAATGGCTTTTATAAAAACCAAATGGCTGTGGCTTTTGATTCTTGGCGTATTGGGCTCGGGCATTGGTTTTTTTTATGCCAAATTTCAAAAACCAAAATACACCGCAAAACTAACCTTTGCCTTTGTTGAGGGCGATTCTAAGGGTGCTGGCTTGGGCTCTCTGGCCTCCTCGCTTGGTGTTGATATTGGCGGTGGTTCTGCCGGGGTATTTAGTGGCGACAATTTAATTGAGCTGATGAAAAGCAGCTTGCTGATCGAAAAAACTTTGTTGAGCCAAATTAAGGTCAACAACAAGCCCCAGCTGCTAATTAACCGCTACATAGACTTTAACAAACCCAAGAACCCAAAACCTCTAAAACCTGGCGACCGGCCGGCGGTAACTTACCAAAGCGACGATAGATCCAGTTTTACTTTGGAGCAGGATTCTTTTTTGGCTTTGGTTTCAAAAAAAATACTTAAGACAGATTTGCTTGTAAGTAAGAAAGACAAAAAGCTCAGCATTGTTAATGTTTCGTTTACCGGCGAAGACCAAGTGTTTGCCAAAAGCTTTACCCAAATATTAACCCAAACTGTTACCGAATTTTACATCGAAACAAAAACGGGGCAGATGAGGCGCAACGTCGTTAAAATGGAGTACAAGGTCGATTCGATAAAAATAGCCCTTAATGCGGCCATGTATGGCGCTGCCGCTGCAGTAGACCAAAACCAGTATTTGGTGCGTGGCATTGGCAAAGTGCCGCAGGTAAGAAAGCAGTTGGAAATTCAGGTACTAACAACCATGTACGGCGAGCTGCTCAAAAATCTCGAACTCAGCAAAACCATTTTAGCCAAAGATCAACCCCTTATTCAGCTTATAGACGAGCCGCGGTTTCCACTCGAAAAAAAGAAACCCAGCCGCATACTCGGCACGCTTGTGGGAGGGTTTGTATCGCTGCTCTTAGCGGTACTCTTTTTTATGATTAGGCGCTGGTGGGTAGGGCTGAATTTGAAGGAAGGGTAAGCCTTCATTGGCCTTAATTCTCTTTTTTTGTTAAATTACAAACTCAAATAATATGAAAAAATCAATCATTCTTTTCGCTATACTCGCCCATTCAAGTGTGTCTTTCGCTAAAAATTCTGAAAATAAAATTGATTTGGAAGCAGGAGGCGGTTATGCCATCCCTACCTTTTCGCAAAATAATTTTGAGCAAACCACCATTACAAGTTTTAGTCACAGCAAATTTGGGGACCTATTTTATAAACTCTAACTTGGGTTTTAAGTTGTCTTACAGCAGCGACAATTTTAAAAACCAAAAAGCCGCTACCCTTGGACGCAATGTTTTCGATACTAAGGCCTTCCTAGACAGACATTTGGTGTATTGTAGATGATACGCAAAATTTAAATTATAATAATGAGAAATATGAAAAATAATTTGAAGCAATTCTTGTTGAACATATGGTTTTTAAAAAACAAATTCAAAAAGTCAGAAAATATATTTAACGATATATACAAGAGTCATAAATGGGGTAAAAGTAATAGTGGGTTTTCATCTGGCGCTGGAACGCGTTCAACCAATGTAGCTATTTATATCGAAGAAATTCAAAAGTTTGTCAAAAAAAACTGTATAACTAGTATAGTTGAATTTGGTTGTGGTGATTTTACTGTAATGAGTGAAATTCTTGATAACAGGGAGATTAATTATACGGGCTATGATATTTCATCTGTAATACTAAGTTCCAATAGAGGTAAGTATCGTCGATCCAATATCGAATTTATTCAAAGTGATTGCTCTAATATCCTATTTGATCCCAAAAGAGGTGATTTGCTAATTATTCGACAAGTGTTGCAACACATTGATAACGAGAGTATTAAAAATATTTTACGACACCTTGATAAGTATGAGTTTGTAATTATTACTGAACATTTGGCAAAATATCCAAGTAAGTTTAATATTGACAAAGTTATAGGAGCACATACTAGAGTCCATTATAACAGTGGTGTATTTATTGATAAACCACCGTTTCAAATTAAAGCACAGGAATTTTTGTCATATGATGAAAATTTACGATTTGCCGGAAATTTTTTAGAAGCAGAAATAAAGTCATTACTAATTGTAAATAATCGGAATAATTTGTTGTGATTATTTATTATTCTAAAAATGCCGACCATAACAACTCTGAGGCAATTTACAATGCGCTTCGTTCAAAAAATATTGATATTTTTTATTGCGATATTTCGAAGTTATTAGACGATATTATTTATTGGGGGTTATTAAGTAAAATATTTAGTAGGGTACTTAATATTATTCCGAAATTTTCTTTATTTTATAAAATAAAGTCCTATCGAGCTACTCATGTGATCATTGTTCATTTGTTTTTCATCAACATTTTAGATCTAATATTTTTACGATTATTTTTCAAAAAAACCAAAATAGTGCATTTGACTTTAGATTCAATACATGCA
>Ga0209107_10002010_pt1 | contig 11354 bp, 7 predicted proteins | sample LakErihyJuly2011_2_FD_187460 | JGI IMG/M metagenome (GOLD analysis project Ga0209107, IMG submission 187460) | Freshwater microbial communities from dead zone in Lake Erie, Canada - CCB hypolimnion July 2011 (SPAdes) (version 2) | ecosystem: Environmental > Aquatic > Freshwater > Lentic >... | reverse complement strand
GGTGGCGCTGGCGTATTATGGGCATCGCCGCGACTTCCAGTTCTCCAAGGAAGAGGCTGAGCTGCTGCGTCGCTGGTGCCTGCTTGCCAATGCCAAGGGGCGCTACTCCCGAGGATCGAGCGAAACCGTGCTCGACCAGGACTTGGCGATCATCCGCGATGGCGGCGGCGTCTCTGATCTCGTCGAGAAACTAAGGCAGCAGGTGGGCCTTCTTCAGGTTTCGCCGGAGGAACTCGAAGGACGCAACCAGCGTAGCGCTCTCTTCAAGACCATGTTCCTGGCCTTCAGGGCCGCCGGCGCGAAAGACTGGAAGTCCAACCTGTCCATCGCCTTCGATCACTCGGGAGTGCAGCATAAGCTCCAGTTCCATCACATCTTCCCCAAGGCCTTGCTCAAGAAGTCCTATTCCTCTCGCGAGGCGGACGACATCGCCAATCTCTCGTTCATCGGAGGTAAGACTAATCGTAACATCAGCGATAAGTCGCCGGCCGACTATTTCCCGGCCCTCATCGAGTCGGCAGGTCAGTCCGCTTTCGATGCCCAGTGCATCCCGACTGACCCGAGGCTCCTGAAGACCGAGAACTACAAGGAGTTCCTGAGCGCCCGTCGTAAGCTGATCGCCGCACGCCTCAACGAATTCCTGGCTACCTCCTGAGTTAGGCAGGCTCGTTAATGTAAAGGCAGGGGGCCTGAAGACTGACCTTCGTGTAGGCGGTGACGTCACCGAGGAGATACTTCTGCCGGATGCCTTCGGGCGCGACTTTCCCGACGAACTCGATGCGGCCTTTGGCGTCTTCGGGGACAAGGTCGGTCCGGGCCGGATACTTGGTCGTCAATGCGGGCATCCACTTCTCAGGCTCAAAGACTTCACGGACGACTCCTTCATAGACGGCAAAGACATACTTCATCTTGGAGGCACGACTAAGGCCGAGAACCCAAACCCCTCGGGTGATATCGTAGAGCTCGGCTGTGGGCATGCCGTGTCGGTAAAGCTGGTTCACACGAATCAGGATGACCGGGTCCGTGATCTTCACTGGCTTGGCGGCGTAGTAGCCTTCGAGCTCGGATAATCCCTTGCGGCCGAAACGGAGGCTGTCCTTGCCCACGACCCGGTTGGTCAGGTTCTCGAGGCCCAGCAGGCCGATGGCCGCCGCCTCGATATTGTATGCCTCCTGCTCCGTACGCAGACCGTGCGCCAGCATTTCGATACGGGGCTCAAGCCCCGCGGCGAAGATCTCCCGGATGCGCTTCACCTTCGGGTGGTCATCATCCTCGAAAAGGTGGTGCAAGCACCGGTCATCCTTTCCCTTACCGATGTAGAACACCTTACCGTCCCGCGGGTCGGTATAGAGGTATACGTAATACCCTAGCTTCTCGGCCATGCCGGGCTTCAGGGATCGGAGATGGGGAGGGATTGCCATCAGGGGTGTTATGGGAAACCTACTAGGAGAAGTCCCCTAGTGAAAGTCCTTTTCCTGAATACCCGGAAGAAGCGCATCGATTGTGGCGCCCTGCTGCGCATTGGTCGGCACCCCGATGTCATCGTCTTGGCCGAACTCCTTCAAGGCAGTCAAAGGCATTATGAGGCGGGCTTAGTAGCCGCCGGCTTTAAGCACAATTCTCGCCCCACCCTTCATAGCCGCAAGCGCCACTTGCGGGTCTATAGTAAGCTCAAGCTAGAGACCGACACGCGCTTCAGCCGACAAGGCAATAAGCTCAAGAACAACTGGGTTTGGTGCCGGACAGGCGGCGTGACCATCTCGGCCATCCACATGCCAACACAGGGCATGAAACGTAAACCGTTTAAGCAGCTAAGACCCTGGATGCAAAAACATGGGGATAAGCGCGCCCTCATGTTTGGCGACTTCAACACTGATCCCGCGCAAGACCCTAAGTGGGGGCCTGAGCTCACGGGATGGCTTAAGCATGGATGGCGCAACCTCTGGGACAAGGCGCCTGGAGTAAAGAAGGCCTATACTTTCAAAGGAACCCGCAAGAGCGATAAGCCGAGACGCATCGACTACGCTTTCGCGGGCAGGGGGCTCCCGAAGGCCCGCATGATTCATCTCCCCACTTTCCGCCTCAAAGGCCTTTCGGATCATTCTGGCCTGCTGGTGATTCTATAAGCCAGTCAAAGTGGGTCGCTGACCAGCGAGAGGTTATTCAGCGGACATCTCGGCGACCCCGTCCGCGAATTCACCATCGACCCCAAGGACAAGTCCAAGATCTCCCTCAAGATCCTGCACTTCCCTTTGCCGGCGGATTGAGGCGAAAAAGGGGGAAGGCCCATGGGTCAGGCTGAACCCACACGCAGCCTGAACCAAAACCGTGTCACTTAGGCAAAATTGGTTTCAGTAATCCAAAGGTACGTCATGACCCCGTGATCAGCTCTCACGCGGGTCGATCAGCAGATAGACGAATACCGCAACATCTCGACCATGCCGGACTTCATGGATCCATCAATGAGACGCTGATGAAGTCTTCCCATGTGGCAAATGGAGGGCCGGTCACCTCGTAAACCGACGGCGAGGCCTTTATCCGATAAACAGAACGTTGGTTCGCCAGCATGATGTACATCTTACTGAGCTCTGAAGGCTCGATCTTCTTTTCGTCCTTCTTTGCCGCATCGGGCCATTTAACGACCATGAAGGCGACATCGGCTGCTCGCATCATGCCAAGGTCGATGACGCTATCGCCGCTAGCGATGAGCCTTTTAGCCTTACGGCGCACCTCCTGGGCGAAACACTCCTTACCCTGTTCATCCATGACATAGCGGGCATCCTTGTCCACTAGTCCAAATATGTCGACGCCCTCTATACCTTCCCGTGCCAACACGCTCTTCCAGATGTCAGGGATGCCGGCCGTCAGGATGGCAACGCGTCCGACCTTGAGCGCCTCGAGGAGACACTCTTTGACCCCGGTGAATAGCTTCACCTCTGCTGCAACCGCCTTACATATTGCCGTGAACCTCCCCTTAGAGAAGTCGCGGTGATAAATCTCATGATAAAGATAGGATGCGTAACTACGTCCGCGCTCCTTGAAGTTCCTATGCATGGCGCTGTGCGCCGGTCCGTCCTTCGGCATGCCGTCGGCAATCTTCATAAATTCCTCGCTCACATCCACTGACGACAGGGTGCCGTCTGCGTCGAACAGGAAGACGACCTCCCCCTCCACCTGTCTCGCGTATTTCCTCGCGGCTCGCGCAAGGGAATGACGATGAGACATCGGGTAGGTCTCGCTAACGCTTGCGGGATTGCGGAGGTACCCTCTGAGCGTAGCCACCGCCCGGCCTGGAAGGTTAGCCTCAATCACCCTTAGTCGAGCGCCGGTCTCACGACAAAGGTCGATGGCGTGCTCCCGCTCCCGCGCGATCTCGATCTTAACCGCGTCTAGCTCGGACTTCCCGAAAGAAAGCCCCTCCCCTTTACGCCGCTGCAGCACGACGTCAGGATCGGCCTCCAGTAGCACCACCTCGTTAAAAAGGGTCTTGTCGTGATCCGTGAAGGCAGTCTCGAGAAACCTCTCCGGGTCCCCGACCGGAATGCCCCCCATATGCCCTTCGCAAAGTAAGCCACGGCGGACTTTGCGGGCGGATTGATGCAGTGCTTCGGAAACACGCTGCCTGGCAGTACGTCGCGACGGGACGTCGAGCTGAGCCGGCTTAGCTCCGCCGAAGCGCGATGCGGCCTCCTTGAGCATGTCGCTCATGACATGAGACGACCACCCGGCCAAACCATGACTTGCCAGCGATAATAGCATCGTCTTGCCCACTCCCTGCACGCCCATCACACAGACTCTTCTCCGGCAAAAGGCGTTCATGCTGTCGCAATGAAATCGGAAAAGACCCGGACGCTGAGGAAGTGATCAGCGAAGAGTTGGACTACCTTATCGTTCGTGACGACAACTGCCATGGCTCCCTTCCGGATACGCTTAAGGCCAACGTGGGCTATCTCCGCATCGGCCTGGCCTTTTCCGGTGCGCTGATAGGTCGGCTCCCACAGCGAGATCCGAGCATGCGGCCGGCGATTCTCTTTCACGAGGCCATCATAGAAGACATGCACCTCGAGATTGGGGAATTTCGCCGCGACTGGTAAAAGTAATGTGTTAAGCTTGGCGCGTCCCGCCTCACCGAAAACGGCATCGCCATCGGCGTTCCTATTCAGCTTCAGTTTATCCCCAAAATGCTGAATCGCGGTGAACATGTAGTTATAGCCGTCGATGAGAATATCAACGTGCTCGCCGGCATGGAGTTTCTGAATCATCCGGCCCTGAACTGACTTCTTGAAGTGAACAAGGTCGTAGCGGGCCTGCTTCTCTCCTTCCACAATCTTGAGCAAAGTCTCAGCTTCCAGGCCAAGAAAGACCCCCTTTTCCGCAAGCTTGCGGACGGCATAGGCGGCATCCCCGAGCTCTTCATCTTTAACCTTCTTCAGGCCTGCGATGAGCGCCTTGGCGACCTCACCTTGCGGCTTGGCGGGATTCAACTGCTTACGACAGGTCAGCATGGCCTCAAGGAGTTCGCTGTGCATTCGCACCAGCTCCGGGGTCGGCTTGATGATGCGAATCATCAAGTTATCGAGTTCGGTCATCTCAATCTCCAGTGCCTTCAGGCCGCGCTCACGGTCCTGCTCCCAGTTGACAATTATATCTAAGGCGGCCGCCTCTTTCTTCGCTCGTACCAATGCTTGTGAGGTAAGCCCCTGAGTCGCCTTCAGCGCTTCTTGCGCCTTTTCCACCTCAAGCATCTTGACCAACCAAGGGCGGACCGCAATCGAGAGCTCGTCTTCGATCCGCTGATCAGCCTCGTGCTGGATTTCTTTGCGGATCTCATCAACACGCTCTGGCGTGGCGCCACCCTGCTCTTCGATTTCCTTAAGGCGCAGTTGAGCAATGGTCAGTTTGGCTTTAACGCCCTCATGAGCCTTTATCTCGGCATCTAACTTCTGCTGGACTGCCTCTACTTCCGCACGTGCGGACTTATCAACAGAGCCTATGGCCTGCTCCGCGGCCTTAACCTTCGCACGCTGTGCTTCGGAAGCCATGCGCTCTTGCGCCTTCGCCCATTTAAGCCGAGCATCTTTTAATTCTTTTTCGGCCCGGGCGGCTCGAAGCTGTGCTGCCTGGGTTGCCTTGATGTCATCACGAATCAACGTCGATTTAATTGGGATGAGTTTCTCGCTCAGCGTCTTGAATAGCGTATTAACTTTCTCTTCGGCAGGCAAAGGGTCGATGCCGGTACCCTCGCCATGATGGGGTGTGTAGAATACTTTTGCTACCGCCTCACCACCCTTGAGGTATTGTAACCCCGCGAAACAACAATAAGCCCGGGAGGGCCCAAGGCAGTCTAGAATTTCGGCAAGGTGTTGCTTGAAGAACTCATCCCCATCTACGACCTGAAATAGCTCCAGGGCCTGACCGTATTGGATTTCACGGATAACCAAGGCCATGAATTGGGGAAGCCTTCCTGGATGTTCGCCCAGGTGCTTTTTCACTGCTTCGACGGGCGGCAAAGTCTCGTCGAGCTCCATGCCCTTGACCATGTCTTGAAGGAATTCCTCCGAGAGCGACCCGAGGTCCACTGATATCTGGGCGAGGCAGGTGGACGCGGATGGAAGCTCTGGGACGATAGCCGTCATGGGGTGGCATCACCCTAATGGCACCTACCCGCTATTGAAGCCAATTATTCCATTGGAGTGTTAAATAAACAGGGGGCCACTGCGTGGCCCCCTGAAGTCTTGGGATCAAGTCCTCGCTTACTTGCGAGGGCCGTTGCCGCGGCCGCGGATCAGAGCCCCTTCACCTCAGCCCAGTCCCTAAAGACATGCACCGGGTCGCACAGGCTCCGCATGGAGCTCATGCCGTATGAGCCGTGGAAACCATTGGAGACGAGCAATCCGTGCACACGGAGGCCATACTTCTTCTTGGCCTCCTCGAGTGTTTCCTGAGTATGGGCAGGGACGCCGAATTCACCATCGGAGACCATGATGATATCCGCTCGCTTCCATTTAGCCCCATCAAGTTTCCGGGTCGCAGCGCTGATCGGGCCAGAAACATCGGTGCCGCCATGAAACGACATGCACAGGAATTTACAGAGGCTCTCTATGCCAGCTGGACTGAGATCAAGAACGTGCTCGGAAACGTCCCCGCTACCGCTGAAAGCGTAAAGTAGACAATCCCGACCCTCGGCGTGGGCGAGCCGCATGGCCTCCAGAGTGATCGCCTTGGCCACCGTCTCGGGAACCCCATTCATTGACCCAGAAGTGTCTAGGCAGACGATGATCGGACCGCGTTCGAGTTTCTTTCGGACAACCTGCTCTTCTTCCACCCACTCCTCCGAAATCTGGCGACGCTGGGCGATCCCTTTGACCTGATAGCATACCAAGGAGCGTTCGATGAACTTTGCCTTCCATAGCTTACGGAAGACCGGGTGCAGGTAGAGCGAGCCTTCCATCGGTAACATCCGCGGGATGTCGTCTGACTTATGGATACCATCTGTATGGGTACGCGCGTCGGGAGCCTCCACCCAAAGCAGCTCTTCCCTGACGCGGGATACCTTGGCCATGATACGCTCCTCTGGTCCCAATTCATTTTCAGAAGCCTTTGCTCTCCCCAAGGCCTTGGCGATCTCAGCAATCTGGGGCAAGGCCTTGAGGAGCTTGTTCATCTCCTCTACCTTTGCCCAGCCGACGTGCTTAAGGATGCCTTTGGAGAGATCCCATCCGAAGGAAGCCTCGCCCTCCAGTTGACCAAACACGTCCGACACGGAGGTCCAGCCGGCGAGCTTCTCGCCCCAGGCGCCTTCCATACGTGCCTTGGCCCAGCCCCCGAGCATACCCTCCAGCGCCGCCTTAGCCTCCTCGTACTTCGTCTCCCTCTCCTTGCCAGTTATAGGCTTCGCTTCGATAGGCTTTACCATTTGTCCCTCTTTAGGCTGACGCCGTGCTTCTTCCTCCTTTGCAGCCTGACGCCTACGCTCCGACTCCGTCCTAAGCCATTCAGCTAGGTCGTCCGCAGCTTTATTTTCCCAGTCGGAGCGTAGGCCATCCGCGATTTGCAGAAGATTCTCCACCACGGCATCGGCCACGTCTTTATTTCCTTTGGTGAATCGGAGTAGGCTTTTAGGGAATGAATACCAGATTACCTGACCCACCGGGCCAGTCGGCCAAAGACCAGCGGCCGAAGGCAGGACTCCTTTAAGGAGCGCGTCCCGCCACGCTGCTGCCCCTTCGATAGTCTGGCGAAGTCCGTCGACACGACAGGCAGCAGAAGCGGCAATCAGCGCAACCGGAAGGCGGGCCAGCAGGTTGGTGCTGTCGGCGTCAATTGTTCGGAGCGAGGTGCTCATCCCTTCGGGTCCGTGAGCTTCTCGGGGTCAATCGTGGTCAGGAGCTTATCGTAACCAGAAGTGACGCTTTGGAGTGTGTTCTGGAACTTTTCGAGTTCCTGCAGATTGCCTTTGAGTCCAGCCAAGTGGCTCTCCTGGTACTCCTTCGGCGCCCATGGCGAGGCATCCAATCCGAGCGTCAGTTTCCCGATCTGGTCGGAAATTTCGGCGCTCTTGGTCTGAAGCTGAGCTAGCACCTCGGCCACGCTCGCTTTGAACTTCTCCCGCTGCTCGACGGTGTAAATACCGTCCTCAAACTTGGGATTATGAGTCTTCGTGATCTTTTTCTTCCCGTAGTTGGCCTTGAAGTGCTCATCTAAATTTACCCAACAGTTATTGATATAGATGTTATCCGACCCGCTTGTCTGACAAGTAGACCTAAGCTTCTGTTTAATTTCTGCCGCCGTATACAGCTGGCCGCCGTTGTCGTCTTTTGGGTCAAAGGCGTAACCGTCGAGCTCGGCCTTGGTGGTCTCAGCACCACGGGAGTCCAAATAGAGGAGATTGCCCTCCTTGTCCTTTTTGTGGATCTTAGCCTTGGCTGTATAAGCCTTCTTCTCGGTATCGACCAAAGCCCGGAGGCCCGAAAGATTATGCTGCTGCTTATCGATGCGACTGTCCAGCCACTCTGCGAGCTTCTCGGCCTGGCCGGAAGTAAAATCGTCCCAAGCGCAATGGCGTACCACCCAAGCGTCGGATAGGCTCGTCGACTCACGACCAGAGGTGGCGGCGGCGACCTGGAGCAGCTGCTTGATCTTGATCAGGCGGCGATCCGAGATCTTAATGCCCTTACCATGGCACCATTCGCGGAGCTCGACCAACAGCTCGATGACCGGCTCCTCAACAGGGAGTGCTTTGGCGGCCTTGGCGACGACTTCCAGATCGGCCTTGGTCAGCCGCAAGGCGGCATCCGGTGTAACATACTCGGCTGTGTTAGTCAGGAACTGGGTCAGCTGCGTCTCGTCCTGTAGGCGGTCAACCCGCATACGGATGATAAATCGGTCGTAAAGCGCCTCGAGTTCGGCCTCCTTCGGCATTTCATTGCTAGCCCCGACGACGCACCTGAGGGGCACCTTGATACGCTCGTTGCCCGTGTCGAACTCGCGCTCGTTGAGAATTGTGAGCATCGAGTTCAAGATGGCGCTGTTGGCCTTGAAGGTCTCATCGATGAAGGCGACGCCAGCGCCCGGCATGTAGCGATCATAGACGCGGCGGAAGATGTCCTGCTCCAAGCCCTTGAGGGAGACTGGGCCGAAAATCTCTTCGGGCATGCTGAACTTTGTCAGCAGGCACTCAAAATACCGGATGTCATCGGCGAAGCAGTCCTTCAGCCGGCGGGCCAGAAGGCTCTTGGCGGTCCCGGGCGGACCGAAGAGCATCGCGTTCTCGCCGGCCACCGCGGCGAGGAGGAGCATGCGGGCGTGATCGCGACGGCCGACGAGGCCCCCCTCGAGGTGTTCGCCGAGCTTTTTGAGTTTTTCGTTCAGTTTCATGTATGGGGAATGGTTTCGAATTTGTACGTTGGTGATTATCTAAAAGAACTCAATGTCCTCGTCCAACGCGTCGTTGCCTATCATAAGCATCCTTAGGGCACACTGGAATATAATGCTATTTTGGCCATTTAACTAGGGCACGATGAGGCTTCAGGCTTAGGAGATGCCATTCAGGGCGAGTCATTCGGCAGATATATTGTAATGACTTTACGCCTCCGAACTAATCAGCAAAAACAACTTGTGCCCAAAGAAACCTTAACCCCAGCCCTCGACCCTAACTGGAGGGAGATGACCTTGCCGCATTACTTGAAGGAGCTCCGGCTTGCCATTCAGGAGGGATGGGAGAAGGACCCGATGACGCCGAAAGCTGATATCAAGATTTACGAGGACGCCCGCAAAGCGCAGGAGAAAAAGGGGGCCGGCGCTAATGTCTCGGACGCCAAGAAGTTCCTGCAAGATTCCGTAGGTGTCATTGTCCGGCTGCTGCGCCGTGAATCAGTCGGCAAAGAAGCCAAGGTGCTGGGCGATGCCAGTCAGGTGGCCTTAGCTATCCGCAATGAGGAAGAATTGCTCCGCCTGATTGCCCCGGACTTCTCGGTTAACCCGACCGGCCGCTGGCCTGGTCCGGTCGGCTACCGCTCCGCCCTGAATCACCTGATCGCAGTGAGTATCCGCGTGCACTCGATGTATCCGGAGACGAAGTTTGACGTGATCCTCCGGGCCGCTGCCCGCCGCATCCTCGTGCCGGCGCTCGCGCATAATCTCACGTTCCTTCGAAGGAGCACCCCAACTGCCTTTAATTATCTGCTCAAGTCTGACGCCGGCATCGATCGAATAAGCAGCGGCCATCTCATCCTCAAACCAACCGCCGGCAAGTTGACAGACGAAGAAATCGGCTCAGTGGAGGCTTGGATCAGGCTTCTGAACGGCGCCTTCCATTTCGCCCGCCAGTCCGTCGTCGATGCCGGGGATCTTTTTACAGAGGTCAAGCGGTTGACGTTGGAGCACGAAATCAATCCGACCGGCAGCGCGCTTTGGAATGAACTGAGCCTCATTGCATCGGGTGACCTTTCCATCGACGAACTACTCGTCTCACGCGTGACGACCGACCTGCAAGACAAGCTGGGCGCGGCGCCCCCGCGCCCCATCGTCTTCTGCGCCCGGGCCCGCTTCGGATTGCTACGCTACTCCTATGCGATGACGGAGGAACGTGAACTCGTGGCCAAGCAACCCGCCAAAGCCCTCTCCGCGGCCCTTGAATTCTTCAAAGGCCTACAGACCGAGACGGATAAGGAAAAGAAGCTAACGGACGAAGTCTGCATCCGCGCATTTGGCTGGGCTTATCTGTGGTCGCGCCACCTTCTACTCGGACGGTCCGAAGATAAGCGCGTAGAGCAAGCCGACTTCAAACTGACGCAAGATCCTGCCGGCATCCTACTCGAAAACCTGCTGCATCAAGTCTATCGCTTTGCCGAGAAACCGGAATACCGACAGCTGGCACTACGCTATGTCGCCGGCTTCCTGACCAACGCCCGCTTCGTACGGCCACTGACCTTACGGGCCAATGGTCACACCAAGGCCAAGAATTACGTGGAGCTCATGCGCCAGGAGTCCCTGCCGGGGGGGCTCATCTCAATGATGGAAGCCCGCCTCGAACTCCATCAAGCGTACGCCTTAATCGGTAAGCCCGGCTTCGCCGAGGCGCTTCATGCCGCGCTGGCGACTTACGCCGAGACCCTGAAATCGATCAGCGCGGCGGAGCATTCGGACAACATGATGGATGGCGAGGTCGCCGCCTGGTCGATTCCCGAAATGCGTTACGCGGTTGAACTGCTGAAGCAGACCGTAATCGAGAAAGGTAACGCTAAGAAATCCAAGCTCAGCGAACTCGATCGCATCCAGAAGGCCTTGGACATGGTGGGTGAAATGCAGTTCGGCGTTTACTTCAACCAAGAGGAAGAGTCCGGGAGGCTGGAGAAGGGCCTAAAGTTGGGCTGTGCGGATTTAGGGTAGCCCCATCTCCCCTAAGCCAAAAACCCGATTAGGCGGGCATTTTACCCTCTATTCTAGGCAAAGAGGGGTGCCCCCTAAGGGGGTGGCTGATAGTCCTTAGGGGACCCAGCAGGGTCATTGGATGCCTCCATAAGGGGGCCATTTTGGACGCATGGATACACCCATGCCCAACGCGAAAGTCACCACCGTCAACTTCCACCTGGTCAAGCACTGCCCGATGGCCTGCAACTTCTGCTACGCCCGTTTCGAGGACGTGATCCGCGATACGAAGGTGAGCAAGCTCGGCCTCCCGACCGAACAGGCCCGCGCCGTCGTCACCGAGCTCGCCAAACTCGGCTTTGAGAAGATCAACTTCGCCGGCGGTGAACCGCTCCTCCGCAAGGACCTACCGGAGCTGATCCGCTACGCCAAGTCGCTCGGCCTGGTCACGAGCATCATCTCGAACGGCCAGCTGATCACAGCCG
>Ga0209107_10002009_pt1 | contig 11354 bp, 11 predicted proteins | sample LakErihyJuly2011_2_FD_187460 | JGI IMG/M metagenome (GOLD analysis project Ga0209107, IMG submission 187460) | Freshwater microbial communities from dead zone in Lake Erie, Canada - CCB hypolimnion July 2011 (SPAdes) (version 2) | ecosystem: Environmental > Aquatic > Freshwater > Lentic >... | reverse complement strand
AGTTTTCAAGCCACTGCGTATAGCTGAGACCTGTTCGGATATATTCTCCAATTTCTTCCGTACCATCAAGACTTGCACATATCTGCCAATCACGAAGCCTGCTAAGAATATCAGTATACAGATTGGTCCCACGGTAAGTGACACGGCTGAGGTTTGTGTTGTAACGAGCATAGACATTTTTACCATCTCCTAAATCAACAATTCGCTTCATATAGCGCCAATGTTGTTCGTACATTAGAGGCTCCCCGCCTACCCAATATACTTCTTCTACTTGATGGTTCTCGACTGCATCTGCGAACTCACCTTCTATTTGTGTATTTTGAAATTCTTCAATTTGTTGTTTGACTTCAGATCTCATCCAATTATTCTTTGGATTTGCCCAATTGATCATGTTGTGTTGTCTTTGTTCAGTTTCCCATGCGCTAGACAACATATCACCGCACATACGACACTTGAAGTTGCATAAGTTACTAAATCGATAATCCCAACTGACTGGGCGCATCGTGGTAGCACCGTCTGCGTCTGTTGTGTCCCATATACTAGAATACTTATCGCCAAACATCGAGTTAAAATAACTACGGTAAACGTCTGTGTTGAGCAATTTATCATCGCAGACTTCACATTCAGGAAGTGTTTCTCCTGCCATCATACGACGACGCACTGACTTCATGTGATCACTGTTCCAATGCGCTTCTAATGTAATAGGAATATACTTGCCTGTGCCTGAACTAGTATCAATATATTGTTCAAAGTTCTGTGCAGGCTCACGACTCGCACAGCACATTCTGCGCTCAGTTTGTGGACTCAGATATGTATGCGTCCACGGCGCTAGGCAAAGTGTTTTAGGTTGATCAATCAAAACGTAAACTCTCCAATTCTAGTGCAGGTAATTTGAGTATTTCTATTAGATCTGATTGATTAACCACACGACCTATAACAGGATAACCAATGAATTTACGTATGCGTTCTTCTGTCTGTTCATTTACAAAATTAGAATCGTAAGATTTAAGGTTTTGAATAACTATATCATTGTCAACATTATGATTAAAATCTTCAATCACAATGTTTATACCTGGTTTCACAAAATCGTGTAATTTACAAGTTTGAGCAATTTTACTAAAATCTTTTTCTAAATATATCTGCAAGGGATGATGTCCAACATAAGGATTTTGTAATTTAATGTCACCAAATTTCATTAATTTAGTAAATGTAAAATCTGCTGGCAACGAAAAGCCATGGTCGTTGAACCATTCTATTTGTAACCATCCTTGTCTAAGTTTGTGTCTTGGATTTTGAACTAAATGTAGACAGTAATGTATTTCATGTAGCAGTTGATCTTCTTCTTCACGTACATTATCAAATCCGCCAATGCCTAACAGAATTTCTATGTCTTTGTGTAACAGATTAGCTATCACTGGATCATGAAAATCTCTGTTCCAATCCCACCCTAATATTTTGTGAGCTTGTTTTACCAGAGTTCGCATATAGTCTATATTGTATTTTGCTATATCTCTAAATATTGGAAACTGTTGTTGATAGTTTTGTTTGACCAATTCAACATAGCGATTGCCCAAGTCTGTATCTTGAATATTTAACTGTAGTGTTGGGGCATTTTTAAAAGTCACATAGATATTACTCATACCCCATGCCCTCGGCTATCTCTTTATGTGTTTCACGCAAATTTTGCTGTCTATATTTGTCTGTAGTTTGCATTTTACGCAAAAATTCTTTACCGTCACTGCCTTGACCATTACGAATAAACTGTATTATACGCAAGATTTCTGCACGATGCTTGGAATTAAATTCATGAGTGGTTAGTCTATCTATCACTAGTTGTTGTGCTTGTGGCGTCATGCGACTGATACACATGTGCCATGGATCATGTAACATATTAAAGTAGACATGATCAAAAGTTTGTGTTGAAATCCAATCACAAATCTCTGGCAGATAGTAGACATTTTGTATGTTTATGGTTGTACATAATTGTGTTGTAATTCGACTATTACGCATACTGCTAAATTTTAAAATATTGTCCTGTACTTCATTCCAATTAGCACCATAACGTTCATATTCAAATCTATCTTTAGTATTGTCTATACTGAATGCAATTTCTACACGTTTAAAATTGTTCCATAAATTTTCTGCATCAGGTAATACTGTACCGTTGGTATTATAATGTATCTCAATATGTTTGCTATCACCTGTTTCAACAGCATAACGCAATAGTTCAAAATGTTGTTCTATTAGAAATGGTTCGCCACCAGTAAATTCTAAATATTTAATATTAGGTAGTAGTATACGTAAGTTATCCCAAAACAATTCATTTTCTCTTGGCCAAGCGCCATCTTGCAGGAACTTATATGCAAGGTGTGTTTTACGATCTATGCCTGGTACGTAATCTATTTCTTCTTTAGCCCACTTACTGCTGCTCCAAGACCCACAAATACGACATTTGAGATTACAAATATTGCCAAGTTTGAGATCAATAAACCACAACTGATCAGGGTTAAGATTATTCCAATCAACTGAATCATAATACTCCTTTAGTCTAATTCGACTATTAATGCGTTTGCTGGTTCGTCCTGCAGCTTCTTCTTGCCAACAACGTTGACAGGTACTGGGCTTTGATCCTGACAGAAATTCTTGACGAAGATTCTGCATGTAATCACTGTGATATATTTCTTCTAAAGTATTTTCTTTAAGACTGTACTTGGTACCATCTGCTCGAGTTATTTCATCTATAGCAAGACAGCAAGGACGAGCTGTACCTATAGGGCTCGTCTCAATGCTAATCCATGGTAGCATACAAATTTTTTCAGGTAGTGACATAAGTTCTCAAATCTGCGTATTCTGGAAACACTGTTTCAAATTTTTCTCGACGATAGGTATCTAATTTATCATTAACTTCAAAAAAATCTTTAAGTAAATGGCTATTATCTTCCTGATCTAAAAAATTTAAAATAGCTTTGTATCCGCTAGTAGCTCGTTTAAGCGGATCTCTATTAGATAACCAATTAATATGTTCGTTAATCTTTTCTTTTACCTGATCTTTATAGTAAGCAGGTAACACATCTATTCTGTCTCTATCAGGACCTTGTAGTATATTAATATTCCAGTCCTGTGCTTTAATTAATCCACGTTCTACCCAGTCTTTATGAAAATCCATGACGTGTAGAATATTGTATATACTTACAGTACTACTTACATAAAAATCTGTGCGTGGAGTTACCTGTAGCATTTGTTCACGGTTTCGAACTATCTGATCCCATTTAGTACCTTTACGTATATATTCAGCTCGTGGACCCATGGCATCTAGGCTAGCACCAATACTAACACTTTTAAATAATTTCCAGTAGTCAAGAACGTTTTCTGTTTTTAAATTTAATCGACTAAAATTAGTGTTGTATTGTAATCTAACTCCAAACATTTCACGTTTAACTAATTCTTTAAGTATGCGATAGTGTTCTTCCATGATAAGTGGTTCACCACCAGCAAAATAAATCTGTTCTAGATAAGGAATATGTGGCTCCATTTGTTCCCACATGTCAGTTTCTGTACGGCCTGCATACATAATAGAAGGATAATTACGTGGGCCAAATAATTCCGTTTCTTCCTGATACCAACTGCTGCTAAACCACCCACCGCAGGTACGACAACTCATGTTACAGAGATTAGTAAAACGTATATCATAATATCTTAATTTAAAATCTTCAAATGCACCATCAGGTTTAGTTTCATCTACAATAGGAATTAAATGTCCAAAGTTTTTGTTTGAACTATTACGCATACTGACAAAGCCCGACTGTTCTTGCTCATAGCATTTTGTACACTCTTTGCAGGGCTTTTCTTCCAGCATATTTTTACGCATGGTCTTGTATGGAGTATCATTCCATACTTCTTCTATGGTGTTGTAATGTAAATGACCAATTGGATGTTTGTCATTACCTAAACAACAAGGATACGCTTGTCCGTTAGGAAATGCATGTAAATGTATCCATGGTAACATACAAAATACATCGCTTTTAATTAATCGATCCAGCTGATCATCACGTAGTTTATGCGAGTCTACATAAACAGGTCTACGATCATTATAATTAAAATGTTTGTAATATTCGTCTAGTTTTTTTTCTGTCATAATGAATCGTACCATTCTGTTAATTGTGGGAATGTATGTCTAAAGTCTTTACCTCGACGTTGATCATACTGTTCATAAAAGTTCTTAAAGTCTCGTTGTAGAATACTGTTTGTCATTGCACCGCTGTGTGGACTAGCAACTTCTCTAAGATATTGAACCAATCTACTAATTTGGTTAATTTCAAACTCGTGCAATACATCTACACTAAGATTACCAAGCGGCAATAATTGTCTAATACATTCTTCGCGTATTTCTAGCGGCAAGATTAACGGGCTTTGGAAACTAGGAAAACGTAGGATATTTAGACTAAAGTTAATCGCATCTTTGCCATACTTGTTTTTAAGTTTAATAATCATTCCTAAGAACTCTGGCAGGCTAATCAAACATAGTGCGTTTATGGTACACATGACATGTAGTCCACGCAGGCGACCACTAGCCAATAGGTAATCAACATTACCGCACCATTGATCCCAATCCAAGCCATCACGTATATAAATTGCGTGTCTGCCAATGCTTTCATTACTGGTATATAAATCCAGTTCAATACCCTGTGTAGCATCTAATAGCCTTTCTAATTTATCTTGTTCAAATCCTAAATTACTGTTGATTGCCAACCTAGTCTTGCTCTTACCTCGATTAGTTTGAAACCAATCTATTAATCGCCAGGTGTATCCACTCATTAATGGCTCGCCACCCGTAATGCGTAGTTCTTTTAGCGTTTTGTGTAGGTCCGACTCCCACCACTTGAAGAAGGCTTCCACATAGGGATTAACATCATCAATAGTGTACAGCTGACTACTAGGGTGCTCATGAGTGAAATGATTCCTACCATCCGAAACCAAATTGGTATATCCGCCATTACGCCGGATGTCTTTAACCCAAGTACTACTAAAAGCTGGATTGCAATAGCTACAAGCGAACTGGCAAGTGCGATCGAAAGCAATCTCCAAGGTTTGTAGGTTAACGTCTTGTTCTGCGCTAGTATTGAAAGCTTCATTTAAATCTCCATCATCATATATAACTGTTTTATAAACACGGTCACTAATAATCTCATCTGACTCATCTTCTTGGTCTGCTATGTCTTCTATCTTCCAGCAGTATTCACAACCACTAGGTCTTTCACCCTGTTGCATCATGCGACGTTCCTCTTTCTTCTGAGGAGTATTGTGTATAGCTTTAGGATTAGTTTTAATTGCTTCTACATCAATGGCATGCGGTAGTGGGTGGTGACAACTTGTGGTCTGTCCAGATCCTAACCATATGGTAGCATTATACCATTTGGCCGCACAGAAGCTAGCAGACTTAATATCTATAACTCTGCGTTTGTATTGTAGATCTGTTTCGTTATGGATTTTCGGCATGCCATTTACACTCTTGCCAAAATTCTTTCATCTGTGGGAACGTTTGTTCAAAACTTAATCCACGACGTTGATCATATTCGTGGAAGAAACGATAGAAATCTGCACGGGTATCATGTATATACTTCTCGTTTAATTTCTTACCTTTCTTCATCCAATCTAAATCGCGTTCTAATCGTTGAATTTCATAATCTTTAAAGCCATCAAATCTATCACTGGTTTCATCTAAACGGTTTAGTTTCATCCATTTAATTATATTAGCTAATATGCCGTGATAACTTTCTGGAAGTATCTGTAGACTTTGCCAGCTGGGTGTTCTCAACACAGGAGTATCAAACCAAACACGTTGATAGGTTGTGCTGTATAGTCTACGCAACTCTAAGATGTGTTCTAATAGACGTTGTAGTCCTAAGATACTAAGGTTATTCATTGTGATGATATAGGTCAAACTGTTACGATTAGGCACCTGTGTTAGATAACGATGCACGTAGGCTTGGTTGCGTTGGTATTCTAAACCATCGCGGATATATTCAGCGTGTTCGGCGATACCCGTATCTAAACTTACATACTGCATAAAGTGTTCTATCTTAGTACCTGTACATAAGTCTTTAACTTTAGCAAGATATTTTGCGAACAAGTCTTCAGGTACACTAAAATTACTAGTAACGTCTACATGTAAATCACTCTTAGGACTTGCTAGGATATAATCAAACACACGATGTGTATTCTTATCCATAAGAGGCTCACCACCGGTCATACGGAAATGTTTAAGGCTACCATATAGTTCTGGCCACCAACGCCAAAACGCTTCAACATAGGGATTGTTTTCACGTACAGGGATAGGTTGGCGACGTCCTTTAAAATGCATGGGATCGTTATGTGGACTCTTTGTAGGATATGCTCCCCAACGGTCAATATCTTTGCCCCATTCAGTTGAAAACTGTGGACTACAATAACTACAGGCAAGATTACAGCCATGGCTAAAATTTACTTCTACATAACTAGGAGTAACGTCTGCGTCCCATGGTTGATCGACTATATTGTTGTAATGTTCGGCCGCCCATGGCTCACCACTGCGATAGTGACGATCGCTTAGATGTCCAGCATCTTCCATGGTCCAGCAGTAGTTACATTCCTTAGGACGCTCACCTGCCAACATTTTCTTGCGTTGTTCTTTCTTATATGCTGTATTATGTAACGCACTAGGATGGAACTCCAGCGGTTGCGCATCAATTTCATGTAATGGAGGATGATAACAGCTATTGTTAAGTCCTGTAGGTAAATGTAGGCTTACCTGTTGCCATTTGGCCAAACAGAGTGCAGGACCTAATTTGTCCTTCATTTCTTCTGCACTGGTCATAAATTTACTTTTACTCACGTTCCATTATTCCTTGATTATTGAATACACTTTTGTAATGGTGTTTAAAGAATTGACTTTCTTCTGGATCCATATCTACTATAGGTAGACTTAATTTTTGTCTTAGGATATTGCCAATGCTGGTACAGTTGTCGGGACCGTGGTCTTTAAATTCTTCCCAAAGTACAGCCAACTTATCAAAATCCTGCACATCTCTGTAGTCCCAGTTGTTCATCATGGTCATCCATGTACCTAAGCGTGCACCATATATACTCCAAAAGCCATTATCAACATCTGCACCAACTGACTGCCAAATACATAAATGGTCGTAATTACGATTATGTACACGAACTTCAAAATCCACTAGGCCTGGTTTATGTCCACGATCTAAACACATCTTAACTCCTTCACGGAATCCTGCTCGCCACGCTTGGAAAGGTGTGGCATTAGGATATGTAGTCGAATAGCAGTCATGCATGGCCCAATAGTTAGGATAAAAACAAAACTCTACGTCATTGGCTTCTGTACCATCTGTATTTTCATGTGTTTTCATATTATGAACGAAATCTCGAGTCCAACAACTTAGTCCACCGTTACCATACATTAGACCGTTAATGTGATTACGTGCTCGCCAACGAAATACGCAGTCACGATTAGTATCATCTAGTGTTAATTGCAAATTAAAAAACTTTTCATCTGGAATATTATCACCGTCAATTAATATAAATCTGTCTGTACTGCTAGCTTCAGCAGCCGCTTTGTGTGCAGCATCACTGCCTTTAACTCCATCTATACGCTTGGCCCACGGTACCATATTTTGAATTTTAATCCAAAATTCTTCTTTTTTTGGTTCGTCATAACTTAGATAGATACAATCTAAATCAGCAATATCAACTATTTCTTTTTTCATAATATTCTACATCGCCTCGATAATCATCAGATTCATTTAAAATGATTCCAGAATGATTCTTTACTATTTTAAAGCCTTTTGTACTCTTAGTCAATTGAAAATACCAATTATATATAGGTTCAATCTTAACTATTTTACCTTCAACCAATCGTAAATGATCCCAATTGTGAGTAACATAAAGTTCTCTTGGTATATGAACCCAATTATTCATGTTTTTAGGAAATCCTGACCCTGCAAATCCAGTTATCCACCCTTCGCTATCGTAATAGGCACGATATTCTTCAACTACTGTAACTTGTTGAATATCAGCAAAGGCTTTGGCTAATTCTTGTTCAGCTGGCGTCAACAAAGTTTTTTTCATAATAGTGTATAGGATTATATTGGTTAACGTTATTAATTCTAATCATAGTATCTTCGTATTCAACATTTACATAATCAGTCCAAGGTTGATGATCATTCCATCCTTGAATATTTGATTTCATGTGAACAAAATTAAACCAATCTAATGTTGGTATAGTACACAGTTCTTCGCCAACGATTTTTGCTGTTACCGCGTAAACTAAATCTGTGCTGGGTTGAGATTCTTCACACTGTGCAAGTTCTTGAGATACTGTGTGCCAATTTTCAAAAATTGTTTTGGCCAATTGAAAAAAATCTGCAGCTGTTTGACTATATCTAAAATACATCAACCCATTATAGACATTTGGTAAATTGTTTACTTCGAACGTTCGTCTATAGATATTTTCTATCACAGTATCGCCCTGGTAATTCTTACAATTAACACTCAGACAAACATCGCGCAGTCTAAGTGCGTATAACCAATGACTGACATCTCTGGTAAAAAGTAAATCACTTTCTAATTTGATTGTTTCTTTAAACGGAGTTAGATTAAACACTTGCCATTCATTGTTTAGTTTCCACTGACTGTCTTCAGCATAATCTACAGGCAATTCAATAACATAATCAAACACTGTCTTGTGTTCATCTGTCACAGACTTTAGTGTTTCCTTGTCAACAATAACAGCATATTGATTATATTTTTGTGTTTGTTTGATATTTTTAGCTTGTAAATATGCTAGATGCAGATAATCTACATCTGTATTTTGTGCAATAGTTAGAAAGCCAATTTGATTTTTAAATTCACGCACTTGTGGCTTCCTCGATAAGTTGTTGACATTCATCGCTTAATAGCCAAGACTTGCTGATCACATGTATGCTTTGTTTAGGTAGTACATATCCTTGATCTTTATTTTTAATGAACAATTTAGATCCTTGTAGTTTTATACTAACAGGCGCGGACCCAACGCTTTTCATAGTCCAAGGCAAATAATTTTCTTTATCTTGTGTGTATCCATTTAATATGTTATCAGCTATGGTAAAAGCATAATCATTGCGAAAATTACTTTCTCTTATATTATAAAGTTTTTGGTAGTATCCATAATTACTTTCAATTCGTGTGACCATATCAAATAGCATACGGGCTTTGTCTGTTTTATTAAAAATTACAATAGTAGCCCAAACAAAAGGTAAACTATAGGTACCCATGGTATTGGTATTGTTTATATCAATAAATTCATTGTGCCGCACAATTTTATAATCGTCTACTGTGTCGATGATTTTTTTTAGATTGTCATCTAATACCAAATAATCACTGTCTAATAGGATTGTGGTGTCGTATGGACTTAATTTGTATGCTTGACTGCGTCCGCCATTGCGCCACTGTTCAAATTGATTAGTATCTACACTATAACGTTTATTTTTTGTAGTTGGGCTAGCATCAAGTATTGTCACCGGAAGACCTAGATAATGTTCAATCAAACGACTAGTACGATTGGCTATTTTCACATAGTCAATTGATTCAGTGTTGGTGGCAAATATTACTACCCCTTTAGATTTTTCTAATGCGTTTGAGTTCTTCATGTTGAACTTGCCAGGAATTCATAATTGAATGATATTGTGTTCTTGCCTGAGCTAAAAAATCATCTCGTTTAACTAATACAGGATTTTCATAAACGTCTTGAAGATATAATTCATCTTCAGGCCAGGTGGCAAGAAACGCTAATAAACTAGTGTCTATTAGAAATAATCCTCCGCTATAGGCAAGGTGTAAATCCGTTAGGATTTTTTCTTTTAATAGACGTTTGTTTTTTTGATAATCAGTAGCCTGTTTGATTTGATCTACTAGTTCATTGATTTTGCTCATGCAGCTATTTATCAGGCCATAAATTCAGTCAAAATAAAAGACACCTAAGAGTGTCTTTTATTCTAATAAATCAACTGGTTAGTTGGTTGTAGCTGCACCGGTTACTGTGCCCCATGTACTAGTTATATTGGTTGATTCTGGTGGAGTGATTGTTACGGCTGCACGCATAGTCATATTTATTGCATCATCAAAACTATCGCCTTCGTTATCATAGTAATTGATAGTAAATGTAAGTATACTGCCTTTGTCTGCATTGGCTCCTTGAACGCCATTACTTCTTACAAGAATTTCAAAATAGTTTGCTGTGTATGGTGCTGTAGTTGCTGTAAGTCTGATTAGAGTCTGATCAGAACTAGTTAGGTCATGGTAACCAATACTGCTACCGTCAACACTTAGTGTTTGTCCTGAACCAGTTCTAGCACTAGTCAATGAATCAAAATTAAGTGTTGATACACCACCTAGCAAACTTGTCCATGCCGTTTCTTTACTTGTATCAGAGCCACCTGAGGGAATACTTACACTAATGCCAATGCGTCCACCTGCATTAAAGAAATAACGAGCTGCATCACCGCTGGCAAAAGTTATTGTACGTACTTGTACAAATGTAGTAGGACTTGGTGAAACGTTCCATGTACCATCGTAATTAGTAGTGGCTGCGGTACCTCGTATGCTGTTAAATGACAAACGATCATTGTAGGCTGTAGTGATGTTACCGTTTAGATTAGCTAGGTATGTGACAGTATCACCAACAGTCGGACTAGTTAAGCCCGATCCAGTACCTCTAACATGAGTTAGAATACTGTTTAATCTAGCTATCATTGTACTCCATTGGGTAGCACTAACAGTAGTGCCTGCGCTAACTGCTGTTAAAACAGTACTTTGACCATATCCTTTATCGCCACTACCTGTGCCCCAAATACTATTGATATTTCTTACACTGTGATTTGCTGTTCCAGCAGCATCACCTGTAGCAAATTCATTGTAGTGGTCATCTAAAATTACGTCGCCTTGTGCGTATGCCATGTTACTATTTCCTTAAGAATTTAATTTTACAATTGCTTCAACTGTGCCTTCGCCCAATGAAGTTTTATTTTCTAATGCTCGACCAATAACATTGAATGCTGTTATTTCATCGCGTCTAGCAGATCTTGCAATACCATTGCCTGCTGAAACTAGTCTATCACCTTTACGAATTGTGCCAACTACACGAACTGGTACTCTTCCTTGAACAGCTACTGGAGGATGCGTAGCATCAGAACCAGCTTGACCGTTCATCAAGAATGCAGCTTTTGTACTAATAACACCAAATACATCTTCTGTAAGATCTTCTGCGGCTGCAGTAATTTCTTTAGCACCACCAAGTGCTACCACTGTGCCTGCTGGATATGCAG
>Ga0209107_10002008_pt1 | contig 11355 bp, 4 predicted proteins | sample LakErihyJuly2011_2_FD_187460 | JGI IMG/M metagenome (GOLD analysis project Ga0209107, IMG submission 187460) | Freshwater microbial communities from dead zone in Lake Erie, Canada - CCB hypolimnion July 2011 (SPAdes) (version 2) | ecosystem: Environmental > Aquatic > Freshwater > Lentic >... | reverse complement strand
TTTTTTTTCAAATATCGAAAATTAATATAAAAGTCAATATTATTTAGATAATATTTTTTTTATAAATATACTTAAATTAATAAATTTTAATTTAAATTATTTTAATATAAAATAATCATTATTAATTTACTATAATAAATAATTGTTCAATTATCAATCACTAAAATTAACTTCTTTATCTCCATCCATCTCCTTATAATTACTTTTATTATTATTCCTTTTATGTTTATTATTAATTTAATAATGGATTAACTTCTTAAATCTCTTTTTTTTCCTCGAAATTATTTTCTATTTCTTCATCTACTTATATTTACTTTAATTATTTTTCCTTTTATGGTTATTATTAATTTAATAATGGATTAACTTCTTTTTTCAAATCTTTAAATTAATCTATCACTGATCTTGATGTTTAAATCTCTTTTTTTTCCTTGAAATTAATTTCTATTTCTCCATCTACTTAAATTTACTTTAATTATTTTTCCTTTTATGGTTGTTATTAATTTAATAATACTTCTTTTTTTTAATCTTATAATTAATCTTTCATTGGTTTTTATGTTTAAATCGCTTATTTAAATACAAAATTTTATTTTTATTTATTATATTCATCTTTAATTTATTGTTCTTTTTTTATAGCTTGTTCTTTATATTATGTTTGATTTTTTTGTACAAATAAATAAATTTTTATCTTAAAAAATAGCCAATACCATAAATAATAAAGAATAGAAAATAAACATCTTACAACAATAATAAGGCTCATAAAAACTGCAAAAACCATAACTATAATACTTTTAGTTTACGGATATAATGAAAGCGATGCAAAAAGATAGCCAAAAAGTCCATTCCAAAATATCCATTTTAAGACAAAATTAACTTTTTTTTTCAAATTTATTGATTATATGCTTTATTTCTTGCCTCCAACACTAGTGTCTTAGCCACTAGTGTTTATTCCTCTTGTACCCCAGCTTAAATCGTCTATTCTACAAAAAGAATAAATTACAAATAGGTGAATATAAGAAGGGCTATAAAATATAAATGCAGGAAGACTTCTTATAATTAAAAATATTTTTGATGGGTTCCATAATAATGGTAACCCATGACCTAATACTGTTATTGAGATCAAAACAGCTAATACAGTGTAATTTTAAGCAATTCCCCCCTAATTAATCTAATTTAAAGGTCGTTCATAAAAGAATGTCACTTAAAAAACTTGGATAATTCCTTATAACATGATTATAAAACTACCTAACATAAGTAGTCCTAAAAATGTTGATATCAAGTAAAATATAGGTATAGCTTTCCTTTTTTTATAAATAATTATATATAATTTACGGATCATTATTTTTGTAATTCATACTTAAAAATACTAAAGTTAATACCAATAATAAATAAACAAAAATTATAAGAGAGGATAAAGAGGAAGATACATCAATTTTTTGAATAAAACTCGGGTTAACAACATTATTTGCGAGAAAATCATTTATTATCATAAATAAAATCGAGAAATACATAGAAACTACTAAGTATGTAAGTGTTTGGCCTAACTAAGCCCATAAAATCGATAATTTAAATAATATAATCGCCAAACAATCATGTTTACTTTTATAAACTAGATCTGTATGTTTCTTTACGTAATCAAACGCAAACCATGTCCCGTTTATCCACCTCCTTCGCTAACCAAGCAAATTAATTAGGTTAGTTACCGGGTCAACTACAGCATACGCATCAGCTAGATAAGTAAGTTTGAATTCTTAAAAAGGTCTTGAAAAAATATTTAGACATAAAATTCTATCTTCCGCCAAATACCTTATAAAAAAATCATATTAAAAAAATCATACATGTTTGCCTCTTCTAGATCTTTGTACTCATGATTAGGTGTTAGAATCGGCTTCAAATAATCATCTAATATTGATACCCTGAAAAAAAAATTATAAAAAAATACTCGTTATACTTTTCAAAAGCTTCGTATCTATACCCAGAAAAGGCTCCTGGGAGTACATGTATGAAACCAGTCAAAGATTCAAAGGGTTTATCAATAATATGAGCGAAATTATACTCAAAAACTTAAGCCATTTGAATAGAAATATTGTTCACAAAAAAATCAGAAAGAACATCTACTTTGTCAGGTTCATAGCCATCAGTAAAATACCCTTGCTCATCCGTATTCCTTTCCGGCTTAAGTCCCATATAACCGCATACTCCGCCTATGTTTTTGTCAGTCTCCATGGAAATAAACATTTTCCAGATAGAATTTTCTCTCGGCTCGAGCCCGCAGTCAAGTAGGATGCAATATTCTGGTTTGATTTGTTCGCAAAATCCTTTAAAAAACCAAAGATGAGAAGATAATTTTCCAGAATTTTTGAATTTTACGCAATAAAACATATGAAGTGTCATTCGATTAATTTCTTCCTAAAATGGATCATCCTCATCATTCAAAAGGCGTGCAGTTTCAGCAGTCTCTTCCCCTTCTTCATCTTCATCTACATATTTTAAATTTTGACGAATTTAATACATATATGCGGAGGAAGCCCGCTCTTTTATGTAGTTCAAACCGTTTTATTTAGTTTTTTCTAGTGCTTTAATTTTTAAATTGTCGTCACTTTCTGGATTTTCCTAAAACTGATTTTCTTATGTTAATTGATCGTAGATATCCTTCTGATCGCTGGTGAGAGTGAAAATCCCCACCGTTTCATCGATCTATTTTTTAAATTTTTCAATGTCTATTTAACTATCTATCACATTCTTGTTATATTTGTTATATTGTTCGATAAGACTTAGGTTTTTATCTATTTAAAATTCTTCATCAAATTATTGGAACATCTGTATCATGCTGTCATCCGTACCACCTGTCACGTTTAATTTTTCTATGCCGTCATATACGACTATAACTAATATTTCGAAAGGGGAAATGCCATTTGTTTTAAAGGTTTATAAGTCCGAATAAATACCCTGGATTGTTTTTTCGAGTTGAGACCGGGATTCATTGTAAACTGTTATACAAATTGCTAATTTAGGTTTAATCAACTTCATAATAGAAATTAATCCGTCACCACCCATTTCTTTTACATCTTTTATAGCACGTCTTCATCTAGGTTAGTCTTTATCATTATTATCAATTACTTCCAAATTGGTTTGTTATTTTCCTTTTCCATCTTTATCCTTTGTTAACTTTGTTAATAACTCTAGTTCTATAGGTGGTGTTAATTTCTAAAATATCTATTTGATATCATCTCTTGAACATTGAGATATAGTACGAATTTAAGATTTAATCATTGAAATTTTTAATAAATAAGTTGCAAAATTATTTATAAAATTAATTTGAATATACAAATAAATAATTAATCATAAATTGTTTGTTTGCTTTTTTTATTATCATTTTTTAATTCTTAAATATTATTTCTTGAGTATTTGGCTACATATTTATTAATTTAAATTTTTTTTTTATAATTTAAAAATAAAACTTAATGAATCCTGAAAAAATTAAAGTACAAGTTATTATCATACTTCTTTTAATATTTATTCTTTTGCTAGTGCGAGAGGCATTGACTTCCAATGCATTATAATAATTTAAATCCTTTGTGAATGATAAATTTAGTTAAAAATAGGCTGAGCACGAGAAGGTATAAAATAGTACCATACTACACTTATTTGAGGGCCTAATGCATTCTACTGGAGAATATGACTCTCTTAAGCTCCTCTCAATGGACGATTTCAATTTCAATGAGGATCAGTTGGATGACATGGAGAGTCTCATCCTTAACGCGACCGAAAAAGGTTTCAAAATAATTGATCTTACACCTTATGAATCTTTGGAGAACCTAGAACTTTTCCTTAATAAACCACATAGACAAACTGTTACTAAAGAACTCAGCAAGAAAGTTAACCATTTGATCGAAAAAATGAAGAGATTCCGAGATATCAATGTATAGGGGAAATAATTATATGATACAGTCAAGTTCATAGAGAAGGGTTACCAGGAGTGCGCGTTGAATCTTAGCGCGTAGTCATCTAACCTACCCACTGGAGATAGTGTAAGATAGAAGAAGTAAAAGATGATAGAGAAGGAAGACATTGCTGCTGAGAATCTCACCAACTTGCATGCAGCTTAAAGGATCTATAATGAGTTTGTTTAGAAGTCAAAATCATTGTAAAATGAGCTTGAAAGTCACAAAAGGGAGTATTTCAGCAAGTTTAGTGATATAGAGTAGACTGTGAGAGAGGCTCGGGTGAAGATTCAACACACGGAGGAGATAGATCTCCAGTGCAAGAACGATGAAGAAGCTTTGTTGAAGGAAAGTCAGACGCTAATGCTGAAAATCGAGACTTTAAAGGAATTTTAAACTTCCTTAATAAGTTATACGGCAAGTCACTTCATCGATGAAGGTAGAAAGAGTAAAGATAAGAACCATGTGCATGACTTGTTCATACAATTGGAGAGTTTTTACAATGGAGAGGCAGATGAGCTATAGTCAGAAATTAGTAAGGTGAAGAAAATAGAGGCAGATCTCTAAAAGTAAAAGGTATAATCTATTTTTACATTCATAGGAAGAAGTGGAGGCGAAACTTTACGCTTGCGCTCACACCAAGTTGACAATCATTTCCATTAGACGTTCAATTGCTGACATTGACAAGGACAAGAAAATTGCAGAGGAGTAGCTTAAGCAGATAGAGGAGGCTTACAATGAGTCTAAGATATAGGAGACACTTGCCGGAGAGACAACAATTAAGGCTGAAAAACTTTACAACAAGAACAAGGAAAGCATTAAGAATCTGCACGAGCAAATAGAAAACGAAAAAAGGAACAGATAAAATGCGATAAAATGTAACTTTTTTTTAGCTTATTTTTAGTGACTAAAAAGCGAATCATTGATAAGATCAATTAGTGTAGAGCGATTCGGAACGACCTATCTTATAAGTACCAGTAACTGGAAAATTAGCAAAAGCTGATGCAAAACGAGACTTCAGAGAACATCCGGTTGAAGTACATGGTAGAACAAATCCTTGAATATCTTGTGTACACGAAAACGCAAAGGAATAGTAGCATCACCGAAAGTTTCATAGGCCTCGAAGAGCTGTGATTTATTATTTATTTTATATTATTTTCGTTTTTTTCTAATTCTGTTTTTTTATTTATTAAATAAAATATATGGATAGATCTTCAGTCTTCAATCAAAGGTAAATGGCTATAAGTACTGTTATGCACTTGCAAAGCCCAATGCTCGACAATCACACACCAATGTCTGACTAAAAGGGCTTCCCAAAATTACCTGATTTGTCCTCTTAGGTTTTTGATCCTTAAAATTATCTCAGATTCTGTAAATGTGAGACATCACGTAAATTATTCTTATTTAGCTACCCCCATTAGTCAAGCAGATAGTATTTTACAAAGAGATGTACGATTAGGTATGCAATGGTGATGGCTTGATGAATCCTAAAGACTTAAGAATCGCACTCGAAAGGTTTGCAGGATATAAACCTAAGAGATAGGTAGTTTACTCTATCTTTTAAGAGTACGATCATGATAGTAGTGGAGAGCTGGAGTTTAAGGAGTTTTTAGAGATGATGACGTAAAAGCCATGCAAGTAAGACACCGAGGACGATATCAGGAGAGTATTCAACTAAGTTGCTAGTATTAATAATGATGAGTCTAATGATTTTATTACTGTTGAAGACCTAATGAAACTGGCGGAAGATCATAACGATAACTTAAGTGAGAAAGAGGCATAGCTTATACTTATGAAGGTTGACCCAGACAATGGAGGAGAAAAAATGTCCTTAACTAAATTCTTAAAATTCAATAAAAAAACTAATTTTCATGATTTTGAAGAAGAAAATTGATAATATTTTTATATTTATACGTCAAATATAAATAAATAACTTTAGAAAATAAATTTTTTTATCAACATTTTATTAAATAAGTAATTTAAGATTGGAGATCTACATCGAAAGGGCAACTTCCTCCACGTTCTAGGCTATAATCAGTGTAATTTTCTATAATTTCTTGAGTTTGTTCTCAAAATGTGGGAAATGTAACTTGAGCAGCGGAAAATGAAAAAATTTTAGGCGGTTTGGACATCACTGGGGTTGGAGGAAAAACAAATAGACTCGGATAAGTTAAATTAAAATTGAGCACCTAATCGTTCATGCATGAACAAGTATATTTTAAGGGTGTCAGGAGGAAGTTAGATATTAGTTACAGTTGCTAGATTGCATACTGAGTATTTTAATTTAAGTGTTCGTTATTTTAATTTAAATAACTCTAAGAGTTATCTAGTACTAGAAGGGCATTTCAGAATATGTCTTTGTTTTTAATGATATTGCCTAAAAGGAAAGGGAATTTACGCTACGCTATTTTATATTCAAACATCATTAAATGTAATTACATAAAATAAAAAACATAAATTAAATTTTATAATTTTTTTAGAATTGAATTTCAAAATTTCTTTAAATTTAAAAATAAAAAAAATTAAGGTCGCACTATTGCTCCTTACCTCCCTGCGAGATTTGCACACTCCGCTTCTGCTGAGGCTAAATTTACTCACAGATTATTAAATGATTTAATTTGTAAAATTATAATTTATTATTACATATACTCATTTAATTTATAATTAAATACTTCCTAATACTAAAATAATTATCAGCCTTATTTTAATTTATAATTTAAATTTAAAATTTAAATGCTATCTAATAATTATGAAAGCTAGAAAAAATACATCATCTTACTAGCAGGTGTTTCTATTAGCTACTACATATGGAACAGAATAAGAACAGCTGCTAGACTCGAGACTACCTCTACATCGTCCAAACAGTATGAGCCCCCTCCAGACCACTCAGACACACACAACCTATCCGAGGAAACAGTATCCCAGCAGTACTATAATGATATCCTAGATATCTGCTAATTCAAAAAAGGATTTTTTTAATATGTTTGTATAGATTGCTTAAACGAAAATAATTTCTTAAGAGAAAAGGAACTCCTAAAAAAGGGGGTTCTGCATCCTACCATTGACTTCCTCCCAATCATCTGCGAAGAGTGCTACCTTGAGAATCATAAAAGCCACTAATTCATCAGAATCTCAAGGCTAGATATGAACATTGCATATGAGCACTGCCAATGTGTCTGCGGGAACGATTAGGTCTATAAAAATGAGTGTCAAAAGCACCAATCCGAGTTCTTCTCAGATCTTACCTCTTAGATATATGGCGCCGAGGACATCAAAGTTTCGCTAAGAAAGGAGATAGTTGAATTAATGGGGAGTCTTGCGCACCCTGAGGCTGTGAACTCCAACAAACTTAAGCTCATGATGGAAAAGATCCAAAAAATAGTCGATACAAACAGCAAATTTATATACACTCTTTCTGAGGTTCTTAATAGTGTGAATTTCCTAAACTTTTTCTTTGAAAAAATAGAGAAAATAAACACTAATAAGAGCATCTCTTAAACTATTGCCTCTCTTTTTTACAGAATTTACGCTCTCCAAAGCAACGAATTTCTTCTCAAAATGTTGTAGAATTTCTCCAAGATAATAGAGAACGAGTCAATAGGTCTAGTGTTTTCGATAATGCTTAGTAATAAAGCCTAGATATCCTCCCTTGCATCTCTTCACCTTGATGAGTTCACAAAAATAATCAAAGAATTCGAAGAAATTACAATGAAAATGGGATTTTATGAAGTTTTGAAAAATAAGGATAAACTGCTTACTGGTATCAATATCCTGTAGAAGATCTTTTCAATTGAGTAGATCTAAGAAGAGTTCACCCCTGTGCTGCTGAAGATAGCCTTCAACTTGCAGACAAAGTTCCCCCAAGTAAGAGACTTCTTGAAGTTAATTGATTCGACCGATTTAGGTCACCACCTAGCAGCACTCAAAGAAGTAGATTTTATGTTCAGGTAGATTCTCATCTACTCACTTACCAATACAACCTAAAAGGATAACCATACATTCTTAAACATTCTTTAAATCTACTACTACCATCTCGAGGAAGTGTTCTATGAGACCTAATAGCAAGTTAACCTGATATTCGCCTCCTCCTCCCTTACCTTCGCATTTACCACCATATGCGCATAGCTAATCAACAAACTGCACCTCCCAGTAACAATCGAAACCAGAGATTACATAATGTTATATCTGTTCCCAGACCGCCTCCAAAGAGAGAACTTTTTAAGATATCTCCGGTACAGTTTGAATCATTCAATCTTCTTTATGAATGAAGGACTACACATCCTTTAACTATTCAAGCTAGGCAAGTAGTCGAAGTACAATAAAATCCAGGAAAACAAGCAACTATTGAATAAAATTTAGGAAATTTATACCCAGCCGAGCTTCGGTGACTACGATATGGGAACCTTCATCAATCAATTCCTCGGGTTCTCAGAGGATGACCTAGTGAGCCTTAAATTCAAAGATAACTAAACCCCCATGGTGATATCCACTCTCCTCGATGAGACGGTCATGAACAATGTTGTGCAAGCTGATCCAGTTATACAGACTAAGTAAATAATCAATATTCTACTGATTGATGACTGCTGCCTAAGCATAGAGGAGATGGAAGAAAAAATAAAAAAGTTTATAAAAATTGACACTCAGGAACTCAAAAAAAAACTGTAGGAAATCAGCTTTTTTGATGAGGATTCAGACTGCTACGCAATTAAAAGGTAATATCGCACTAAGATTACTCCGTACCTCCTAGCGCGGAGCTTAAAATACTTCGAGAAAGGTGCTTAGATTGTAGGGAGGCTGGAAAACCCCAAAATTGATTATATATTCGGGAGTGACCTCCCCCAGCACTCTCTCTCTTCACTTCTTGAGCACAATATCACCCACTTAATCCAAACCCTCCACCCACAAACCATTTAAGCCAACCTAAAAGAATAAATGAATTTAACCTTGACCTTTATATGCCTTATTTGGGGTGGGGGGGTCGGGCAAGGAGGGGGTTATGATCAAAGATGGTCACTAATGGAAGAATTAAACAATTTAAAAAAAAATTGCAAGAATTAAATGCAAAAAGCAGAATTCGAAAAAATTTTAAATTAAATTTTATGAAATTTTTGTTCATATAAATTAATCATCTTTTTTGTTCATCTGCTCGTCTAGTTCTTTTTCGAGATGGATCATGTCTTTTATTATATGGTCTATACAATCATTTAGAGCCTGCTCGGGGCGGATTTGTTCAGTCGTCTAAAGCTTAATCTCGAGTTTATCTTCCAAAGGGTGGGGGATTTTGTACCCTGCGAATTTGACCTATTTGTTTCTTAATAATTACATCCTTAATAGATTGCCCAAAGTATGATCTTCTAAGGAGAGGATCAAGGTCATTCCGTTACAGATCTTGTTCTCTTCGACTATCCTTAACTTCTGAAAATCCCCGGAAATCTCATCGTGATATGCTGTCTTGAATTTTTGTCTAAAATCTTCGGAATTTGCCATTTATTTTTATTCTAAAAATTAATAATATTCACTTAAATTATAAAATATTAGCTATAAAAATATACTATTTTTTAGATAATTAAAAAAAAATTTTTTAATTCTTATATTAAATTTATTTAAAATTTCCGTTTTATTTATTATTTCTTATGTATCAATTGGAATTTTTTATTTAATTGAATTTCAAATTTAAATTAAAATTTTATTTATAAATAAATGTAATACTAATCCCCTAGATTGATTAATTCATAAGTCTCATTAGTATAATCATAAGTTTTGTAGCCATAATTAGTATCATCTTAAGTCTTGTAGCCATCAGTTGTTTATATTGACCAAGAGGTTTGTTTTAAAATAATAAAAATTTAAATCAGCCTGTCAAAAAGAAGACAGAAAGCAAAAGCAAGACACCTTTGATAATATTGCTCCTTCCAACCTTATTTGCGGTACTCGTTTTGGTTAATTCCCTTTACTTTGAGTGGAAGAAAGTAGAACCATCTGAAGATGTAGAGAGTGCTGTAAGAGTACTTTAACGTGTTATCAAGAATCTTCATTCTCCTCCCTTAACTAAGATGACTTAGAAAAGGGGGGCTAACTGCCCTGAAGGACTCAAAGACTAAGTTATTGGGTAATGGCCGGGACTTGACATGGGTAATAAGTAACATAATATATCATAGGATGTCTATGCAGTGACGGTAAAGTCCTCCCATGGTACTCCTGCTTCCTGCATTCGAACTGTGTCTTCGTTGGGAAGAGAGACCCTGTTGACATAAAGGTATGGCAGAAGAATCTCTAATACTGCTCCAGCAATGCATAGGAGTGGCAAAGGAAGAGCCAATGCACACCTTAAGAGACTAAATGCGCTTCCGATTTTTGTGTCGAGAATACAAACTTATGCCCGTTAAATCATATTACTTGCGCTATTACCACCCCTGCAAATGCTTAGATTGAGTTTGATCTTGACAAACTTACAGACAACGCAGGACATTTCTGGGTCGGGGACATTGCTACCAATGTTACTAGCTTCAATGAGTTGTGCTATGATAGATTCGAGCATACTGCTGTTGGAGACATTGAAAACAGGAGACCTGTAGTCGACTTCGAGCTGTCCACTGCTAAAGGTATAATCTGTTTGGATCCTAGATTTGCCGCTGTAGCAGACCTAACGATCTACCCCTTGGAAGTATAAAAGGCTGTCGGATGCAATAAATTTGGACAGGTTTAGACCAATGCAAACACTAAGACATTAGTTACAGGGTTTGCTCCTTGGACTATGGTTAACTAGATGCAGGTTTCTAACACCTACCAAAGCACGATAAATGAAATCCCCCGTTGGAGCAACTATGTAAGAACCAATTACGAGGTGTATTTGAACGCTGTCCATAGATTTGAAATAGGGCCTCAAGCAGGATGCAAAGATGTATTTTTTTAATTAAAATTTTAAGTTTGATCTTCAAAAATTCGAATATGTTGTAAGTTGGTCTAACTATAGCAGAAAGGTTCTTCATACTCTTGTATGGGTTGTATTTTCTCTATGCATCGTTGTCGCGGTGTTGGCTTTAATTATGGTAGCCGCCCTACTATCAAGCTAAATGGCAAATAGGGAATCCACTAAACTATCGGTAATTACCTATTAATGCCACCCCTGCCCACCCCCTTTCACTCCCTATAGATTGCTAAATGGTATATCTTCACTTCCTTCGTCTTAGCTTTGTTTGCGTTCTGCACCTGTCTTTGGTTCTTCTTGCATGTTGTTAATACAATGGGAAATTTAAATACTGAGTTATAGAAGTTCAATGCTGATAACTGCATAGTAGAACCTTAGGGGGTAAAGTTAGCGATTTATGAAATTGCTAATTATGATGAATGGGCAACTAGAGCTGTGAAACCTTATATGTGGTGGATTTTACACTCATCATGGATATATCTATTG
>Ga0209107_10002007_pt1 | contig 11356 bp, 5 predicted proteins | sample LakErihyJuly2011_2_FD_187460 | JGI IMG/M metagenome (GOLD analysis project Ga0209107, IMG submission 187460) | Freshwater microbial communities from dead zone in Lake Erie, Canada - CCB hypolimnion July 2011 (SPAdes) (version 2) | ecosystem: Environmental > Aquatic > Freshwater > Lentic >... | reverse complement strand
AATTTATTTATTTATTTATTTTAATTTTTTATTAATTATATTAATTAAATAAAATTATTATATAATTAATTTAAAATAATTAATAATTGTGAAATACTGTGAATTAATTTTTAAAAATAACAAATTAATATAATATTTATTCTGAAAATGTTACAGAAATAAAAAAAAATTTCATTATCTATAAATATTTTTTTCTTAAATATAATTATTTTTATAAAATATTTATTTTTAATTTTAAAATTCACCAGCTCTTAAATAAAATTGTTATTTAAAATTTAAAAATTAATGAGTTCGTAAATACTATCATTGATATCTCCTAAAAACGGAATATTTTAAACCAAATCCCCCACTAATTAACAAAAAACGCAAAGTACCAAGAGTTCAAGAAGTTACGATTAGTTAACAAAAATAAAATAATCATAAATTCGAAATTTAAAACCTTAAAGAGAGATTTTGCAAGATTCCCAACAAATTTACGCAAACTCCAGCTAATTTAAAACCGAAAATATGCTATAAACAGGATTAATAAGTAGCAGCAATTTAAAATCAAAGCAAAATCTTCTAAAAAAAATTCAGGGATCTATTGATAAAGCCCTGGATAAAAAATATGCTTTAGGTGGATAAGTGTTCTAACCCCTTAAAACCTCCTCTTCTCAAGAGTTACATGCTACAATCCTTTAAAAAATAAATAATCTAACCGGCCCAAGATTCTTCCAGTCGTAGGAAATTAAATAAGACGAAAATCATAACTGCGTGGTCTATTTAATCTATAAAAAGAAAAAAATTCAAATTAATTTGAATGTAACAAACAAAACCACAGATTGGTTAAATCAAAAACTTAGAAAAAGCATTCAAATTTATGAAGAAAATACTCTATAGAATCCGAATTCAGGTGAAGAAATTAAGAAGATAGTGTGCTTTCAATCCGCAAATAAGAACAACGGACTTACCTACTTTATAAATTAAAAGAACATGAGCTTAGCCTTGATTGAATAGGCTACTATAGTCCTGGAAGCTTATATGTACGAGAAACTAATATTGCCACCTAGTTATCAGTTGAATCTCAGAGACTTCAATTTAATAAAATGTATAGGTTTAGGAGGTTTCTCAAGAGTTTACTTGATAACTAAGAAAGACACAGGAAAGATGTTCGCTCTTAAATTAATTGATAAAAACTTTATAATAAAAAATAATAAACAAATAATTGTTTAAAACGAACGCAATATAATGGCGAAAATCTCCCATCCATTCCTCCTTAAGCTTGAGTATACATTTGAGACTATTAATCATTTATGCTTCGTTATGGAGTATTGTGCAGGCGGGGAGCTGTTTTTTCACCTTAGGAAGATCAAGAAGATGGATGAGGATATGTCCCGATTCTACTTCGGGTAGATCTGCTTGGGAATTGAGTATCTGCATGATAGATGCATAATTTATAGAGACCTAAAACCTGAAAATATCTTCTTGGATCATAAAGGAAATGTGAGAGTAGGGGATTTTGGACTCTCCCGGCCAGACATGGATATGAACGAGTTTGCCTATTCTTTCTGTGGGTCACCCGAGTACATGGCCCCTGAGATGCTGCTAAAGGTAGGACATACTTACACCGTCGACTACTATTGCCTAGGCGCTCTCTTATATGAGCTGGTTACAGGACTCCCCCCGTACTATTCTCACAATACTGACGCTATTTATGAGAGTATTTTATCAGAAGATTTGACCTTTCCTGAACATATAAAGCTATCCTCAGAGTTAAAAGACCTACTGTTCCGACTCCTTGAGAAACACCCCATGAATCGCATGGGGGTGCAATCCGGAATCAAAGAAATCTTTCTTCATCCTTGGCTAAAAAAAATAAACATGAAGGATTTATTGGAGCTGAAAATTCCGCCTCCAATAAAACCAGATATTCTTGCATTCAATTTCGATTAAGATGAGTTTATGTAAGGAGAGGAGGAGTTTCGGACTAATCTAATATAGTCGATGTAGGATATGGACCAGCCGTCTTATGTACCGAACAAGATATTTAAGAACTTTTATTTCGATGTGAATTAGAAAGAAATGGTGGGTCCTGGGGGTGTTACCTCTCAGGAGATCACTCCTACATATTATAATCCTTAGATATAAAAAATTAATGGTAGACAACTTAATACATTGAGTACCTCACAATTGTTAACCAAACCGACTAGTCTTAAAGAAAGCACCGTTAATACATCAATGAATTAGTACAAAGCGGCTAGATCTAACGCCATTGAAGAAGCTCCGATTAACAAAAAAATTGAAAGAAAAAAGGATGTTCTTAAACTACTGTATTTGAAGACAGTCAGCAGCTCTTCAATAAGTGACTTCAAATAAATAAATCAGACCACAAAGAATCATAATAATATAAAACATGCTAAAAGTAATAGCGAGTTGAAGTTGATTGTAAAGAACGTGATTGGTGCAAAGTAACGGTCGATTTAAAAAGAAGAAAAGATAGACAAAAGTAAAGAACTCCCAGAATAGGCGGAAGAAAAGGGATTTAATCGAAAATAAATGTTAATCAAAATTTAAAGAAAAAATAATTAAAAACTAAGATCACCTAATTAAAGACCTCATTATTCGCCCTAGGCGAAATAATATACACCACTAAGATTTATTTAAGCATCAAAATAATGAATGTATTAATATTTTTAATGAATTTATTTAAATATTTTCCAATATTTGAAATATTTTATTAATTAAAAAAAAAAATATTTTTAATTTTTTAAAACTTTAATTTTAATTTAATTTAAATTTAAAATAAGATTAAAAATGAACTCCTTAGCGGGGAATCGAACCCCGATCACAGACGTGAAAAGCCTATATTCTAACCGTTATACTACTAAGGATCCTTAAATAATATCAAAATTTATTAATAATTATAAAAAATAATAAAATAATTAAAATAAATATTGAAATAAACAATATTTTAAAATTGAATGAAAATATAATGAGTGTTTTAAATTTATTTATTTTTATTTTGTTTGTAAATAAATTTCAGTAAATTTAAAATAAAAAAATGTATTTCGTTTCCATTCTATTAACAGCTATATATTCAGAGGATTCAAACATAGTAATACACCGAAATATAAATGAAGTCACCGTCTAAGCGAGAATACGGTCTATAATTAATAAGATCAGGTACAATTTAATATAAAATTCAATAGATCATCAATTTTTCTACTTTTGAAAATCTTCTAGAGGAGTCCAAATAACTTAGATATAATGTTGATAAATTTAAGGAGGCGTTATCTATCATAACGGAGGAATATAAACATATAGTATAGAACCCTAATAACAGAGATTTAGAAAATTCATAGTTAAATTAAAGAGCAAAAAAATTAAAATCTATGAAAGACGATAATAAAAAATTGAGATAATTATTAAAGTTTATCATTTAATATATGAATTCCTCGACCCCAAACTCAACAGGAATTAAGTAATCTACAAAAAAAAGATTAATAATCTAACACCAAATAACCTCCTAAAAATAACTAACCACTAACCAGTCAGGAATAACCTAATAATTCATTAGAATAAAATGATAGATATTCAAAAGAGAATAAAAAAAGATTAAAATTTTTTATATTTTATTTTTTGTTTCTAGAAATAATTTTTAATATCAATAAATAAAAAATAGTTACAAAAAATGTCATAACACGAATCCCAAAAATCTAAATAATCAGGAAGAAGCAAAGTTATATCTAAAAAATCGGAAGTCGATGAGACTCTTTTCGGAACACGTAAAACCAAAGCTGATCCAGAGCTCTAAAAAGTAACTTAGAAGGTAATGAAAGGAGATTACATGAACCCAGACCTAGCGATGATTCAAGCAAGCGAACTTTAAAGAATGAAAAACAACGCGATAATCACAACAAAGGAGGAATAACTTCACCAGAAAAAAATATTAGAAGAATAAAAAGAACAATAACAAGCCGCCGCCAAAGCAAAAAAGTAAAAAATGTTATAAATGGAAGAAGATAAAAAAAAATAAGTCCCATTAAGCGATTTTTAGCAAGAAGAATAAGAGAATAAATAATCTCTATAACAACGAGCTTAGGAGATTCTTAATGAATAAAAGGATGATGTCAAAGAAATGAATAAAATGGTGAATTATGTTAAATGTGTGACTGTTAGAGATAAACAGCTAGAAGAGAAATAAGCGATTATTGAAGAGAAAAAAGCAGAGGAGAAAAGAAAAGACCTTATGATGGAGATAGAAAGACTAAAAAAAATAAAATATTACGAAGAATAAGAAAAAGCTAAGAAGGCTGAGTAGTACGAAGGTCATGGAAAAATCATCGAATAAATAAAAGAAAGAGAATTAATTAGATTAAGAGAGAAAGAAGAACAAGAGAAGGAAGGTTAGCAAATGTTGAAGGCAATATCCGCAATGGAACAAGAAGAAAAAATAAAATCTTTGTAAAGAAAAGCTCAATAAAAAAAATTACAAGACGAAATATTAGGTGCTAACGCTAATGCATTAATGGTTAAGGAGAAAAGAATCCTTGACGAACGAGAAGAGGAAGAACTTATCGTAAAATATAACTTAGAAAAAGCTTAAAAAGAAGCTGAACTGTAGGCAGAATAAAAGTAAATTTAATATTTTTTTTAAAACCCCCTAGACGTATAAAAGATGAGAAAGAAAAAGAACTATAAAGACTCAGAGAAATGCAAGAGAAAGCTAATGACAGACAGTCAGAACTCGATTAATTAAGAGCTAAGAGAGCTATGGAGTAAAACGAGCGTAACGCGAGAAAAAAAGAACATATGGAAGCTGAGCATAGAGTACATTTCTTTTTAATATCCTCAAGGCTTAAATAAATCAAGAGCTATTAGATGCTAGAAGATAACAACAATACGAGAAAGAGCAGAGGTTATAGGAGCAGGCTAAGATCGAGAGAGACGAATTCTAACGAATCATCATTACTTAAAAGCAGGAGAGGGAGCTAGAGCTGAAACTCGAATCTGAAAAGAAATAAATGGTCAAGAAGAACGCAGGGGAACTCCGAAAATAAATTTCCTCCTTTGAAGAGCAAGCTAAACAGGATGCAAGGAATAAATTAGAAGAAGGCAAGAAGATCAGAGATAAACTTTTAGCTGAGAAAGCACTCTTAGAGAACATTAAGGAGAAGAAACTTAACGGTCTTTATGAACTTAGTATACCTGATAAATACACAGCTGAATTAGCTAAGAAAAAAATTGTTATTTGAATTCATTATATGTATGAAATATAAATTATTATAAATAATTTAAATTATTTAAATCAGAATTTATTAGTTCCTAAATTATCGAATTTAAATGCGTCAATTGGAACTGATTTTCATAATAAATTAAATCATTCAAATTTAAAAAAGATCCAATGAAAATTATTTTAGTAATAATGCTCGTTATCACTGTTGTAGCCTCTATGTCTGACAATACTTGGGCAAAGAACGTAGCTGACAAAGGTTGCTTAACCAAAGATCCTGTGAAAGCCTTGGAAGTCATGACATGTTTAAAAGCTGATACATCAACAAGTCAATGCAAATACATGTTTGATAACGCTGTAACCCAAACACAAGAATGGAGCGTAGAATATGGTGCCAACTTTCATGGATGCATGAAAAAAAGTAAATGTAGAGATGGTAATACAGAATTAATGGACTGCTTGGAATCTTGCAGCTATCCAGTGATGAAAATTAGCCTAGCTTTATTAGCTATCTTTGCCTTGTTCATGTGATGAACTGAAGAAATTATTATTATTATATATTCACATACATAATTTGATAGAATAATTTATATCTATATTTTATTTTTTTTAAATGGCACTGCCCCGAATCTTTAAAATAAATAAAAATATATGAAATTCTTAAAATACAAATAAAATTAAAAATATATCTTAGAATAAAATTAATTTATTCTTTTTATAAATGTAATAAAAAATATAAAAACCTCGACCTAAATCCTCAGCACCACCTCCAAAATTAATTTAACCTTCACATTGTCTACCAATCAAGCCTAAAGATTATACACACTGGTATTTCGAAGAGTACCAAGTTACAAAGAAATACAAAGATAGTAAAGTTTTAAGTTCCAGGAGAGTAGTGTAATAACCAGATGTGCTTTAAGATATTTTAGATGACAATTAAATGATAAAAAAATATAGAAATAATTATATATTGAATTATTGGACACTAAAAAAAAATAAAAAATAACCTGGAGAGCCATAGCCAGAAGACACTAAAATAGCCCTTGACACCCCGATAGAAATTAAAACTATACACGCTCCAAGGGTTATTTTTAGGGGAATACCGTCTCGAAAGATGGCAAGTGACCCACTCGATGAATTAACATCTTTTCCTGATATTTTAACTGTATAATAGAAACCACCATTGTCTTTAACTTAACAAAAATCTTTTTCTGGAAAAGTATAATTATTGGAAAGTGATAAACCAACAAGCAGATGTATGTTGATTTCCTAAATCAAAAAATTAAAAGATGATGAAGATTTTACCACTTCAATAAAAAAATAAATAAAAATTAAATAACCAGACATAAAATAAGAAATAAAAATAGAAAAATAAGAAATAAAAATGGAAAAAATAGAAAAATAAGAAATAAAAATAGAAAAATAAGAAATAAAAATAGAAAAATAAGAAACAAAAATAGAAATAAAGATAGAGATAGAGATAAAGCCACCTCAACAGCAACCCCAGCCCTAACCTCAACACTAACCTTAAACTCAATCCCAACCTCAAGCAGAAATAAAAATAATTACACAGCAGCCTCAGCCAGAGCCTCAGCCGGAGCAACAGTAACAGCCAGAGACAGAGCTATTACCACAACCAGCACCTACAGTTGATATTTTAATGCGTAGAGACAGTATCAAACAACATTCTGTAAAAGAAACACCAAAGGAATTAGTATAATCTGCAACGACTATAGGAGATTATAATACGATTTCTAAGAAGAATACAGCTGAAACTCCAGTATTGAATAAAAAACCTTAAAAACCTATACATAGACCTAGAATAAAATCAACGGTGTCTTCAGACCACCATAATTGTTTACAAGAAACCTATGCATCAATGGAGCAAAAAATTTTTCCACAGGAATAATTACACTACCACCCCCCCTGGTGGAACGATAGAAATTGTTGGAACAAACACTGTTAACTTCGTTTTTAGATATAAAAAGAGAAAGAAAAAGAAGCCGCGTTGTTTTTTTGTCACAGGGATGACTCATAAATATTCTTCACTTCTACAACCGATAAATAGCGGGAAAGATCGATTATGCGGGCTTAATCCGCAAAGAGTCGAAGCAATACCTTTATGAACACCCTAAACACACAAGACCAATTTGAAACAACAGGAGGGGAGAATACCATGGATCTTAATTCAGCGTATTCTAGGTTATTGCCGAATTCTATGAAAAAGAAATTTAATATATAATAAAAAATGTAAACTTTGGATTGTGATTACAAAAGATTGATGAGACAGCAAAAATCAGAAAAATCTCATATATAAAGAAATATAAAAAATGTTCAAAGATTTTAAATGTTGAAAAATGAAAGATTGAAGTCATCACACTAATAATATTTTACAAATTACTGATTTATTTGGTTTTTTATTAAAAAAAATACCCAACCCCAAGCCCAACCCCAAGCCCAACCCCAAGCCCAACCCCAAGCTCAACCCCAAGCCCAACCCCAAAGGCCATTTATAAATTTAAATAAACAAAAAAATATAAAAAAAATATATCACATTATATATCAAATAATTGTAGTAACGTAACCGGTTAATTTGATGCTTTTTTTGGTATTTATATCGATTTTTTATGATTATTATAATGATCTTTAAAATGTAGAATATTATATCTAAAATTCATTTTTAGGATCTAAATAATTAAAAATAAATTTTACTTTTTTTTTCTTTTCTAACTGGACTCATAGAGTATTTTTATTTTTTACATGATTATGACGATTAATTTAGTTTTTTTAATTGATTTTCTTCCAATCTATTGTGTTATATTATATAAGTACTTTTAAGTATCCAGTTTGTTCTGTTTCAAAATGTCCTAAGCTGCTTCATTAAGATCGATTATTTTTTAGCTGCCTTCAATTATCTTTGATACTATCTATGTTTTCTTCGCCTTAGATAATGATTTTATTTGTTTTATTATGGTATTATGGAATTCTTCACACGATTTTTTTTGCTAAATACTTTGATTTATCGTATTTTTCATGTTTTCAAGGTTTTTTCTTTCTTCGATTATGTATTCCTACCTGAGACTTTTACGATTATTTACTAGAATCGATTGGTAGTTTTCTTGCATGTCTTTAAAATTTTATAATTATTCATGGATTTCTAGACCATATGAAAACCAATTTTAGATGTTACTTAGACCATTATCTATACATTTTTTGAGCTCGGGGTCGTCTTTTAGCTCAGAGATTCTGAATAATTCTTCAAATAATTCACTTATTAATTTCATTTAAGAATTTTGAATTTTGAAATTACCTAAACATTTATTCTCGATGATTAAGTTTTGTTAGCTTGTGGCTAATTCCTTAACCCGTGACTCGAATTACTCAGTTAGATTTTATGAGATTGTCTTTTATTCGTGGGTAATTTGAATAAGATTTTTAAGTTGGTTGGACAGGGTAAGAATCCATTTAGCATGATTAAGTAATTGTTGTTTAAAATTATATTCTTTTTATTCCTCTGGGGGGGTATAGTTTATGATAAGTTGTTTGAAATCGTTATTAAGGTACTCTTAGGATACTTCCCAGAATTTTTATTTTCTTAAACTTATGATAAAATTTCCCACCCCTTCATTTATATCAAAAACAATTTATTAAGCTATTTAAGTTTCTGATTCTTCCTATGGGTTAAAGTTTTTCATAAGATGTTTCATTTCCATAATTTATTAGGTTAATTCATTATTTTGATCCAAAAAAAATTATGCATTTTCATTTAATTTCGTATTTTCATAAATTTTTATATTAAGCTCTTCTTGAATGATTGTAACTAATTCGTGCTTTTCTATTACCTTATTTTAACTTTCTTCTAATTTAAATTACACATTTATTAGTTATTGTTACAATTCGACGTTTTATATCTTTAATTTTTCGTTTTAGTCGGATAATTTTTCGTAGATTACCCGGTGCTCAGAATGCTATGGATCCATATAAAATTTATAATTTTGTAATTTTTCGATTTCTATGTTTTTTAATTCTATCTATTTATTTAATTCTTTGCAGTATTTTGCGATTCCATCGTTATCTTGGTTACGTGGCTTTTTATTGCTATTATAAATTTGAGATAAAGGTTCATTGTATATTGATTTCTTGAGAGAACGAGATGATTAATTTATTTTAGAATTTTCTTTTTCATTTAATATACTTGTTTCTGTTATAATAGATTCATAATCCATTTATAAAGTTGTTAATTTATAGTAAAAATTTATATAGTTATTTTTTAAAAATTAACAATAAAATTAATTTTATAAATAAAAATTAAATTTAATTTTTATTAAAAAATATTGTATTTTGAGTCAAAAATTTATAAATTAATTATTCAATTTTTGCTATTTTTTGATTTTTTTATATTTTTTGAGTTTTTTATATTTTTATTTTTTTAAGTTTTTTGAGTTTTTAGAGTGTACGTGTTAATTTTTAATTTAATTTAGCTTGAATACATAAATTAATGGCTGATATCAAAAATAATTTAGACTGTGATCCATAAGTAATCTAGTATTACAAATAGTATGAGGACAAAAAATAGGCAAAAAAATTAAATAAAATTCATGGATCTGAATTTACTTTAGACACAAGATATTAAGCAATAGACTAAGGTAATATATCCATCTCTTAAATAAATTTAAGTTGGAGAAGGATCTTATGGTAAAGTATTAGCGTGTGTGGACCTTTAAGAAAAGTATAAATGTAAAAGTTCTATAGCCATTAAAAAAATTGAAAAGGCATTTGAGCATAGAATATATACAAAAAGGACTCTCCGTGAATTGAAAATGTAAAGAATTTTGCAACATGATAATGTATTTTTTTTAATTAAAAAAAAAAGATCTTAAGTTTAAGAAGTATATAATTACCTGAAAGCCGTGGTGATTTCAACGACATTTATGTATGCACAGAACTAATGGAAACAGATTTAAACTAAGTAATCCAACTTAAAGAAGAACTGAAACCTGGAATGATAAAGTTTTTTTTATACCAACTATTGAGAGGGCTTAAGTACATTCATTCAGCTGGAGTAATTCATAGAGATTTGGTAATAAAATTTTTTCTAAATAATTAGAAACCTTCTAATTTGTTGGTAAATAGCAATTGGGATCTGAAAATATGTGATTTTGGACTAGCCCGAACTGTAAATATAGAATATTAGTAGACGAAAACTGAGAATCTGACTGATTATGTTATATCTAGATGGTACAGGCCGCCCGAATTATTTTTTGAATGTGTAGACTAATATACAACAGCTATCGATGTATGGTCAGTGGGAGTAATATTCGCTGAGATGTTTGTAATATTATGTTATAATTTTAAAGAAAAGAAAAAAATTTTTGGCTGGTACATAGACATCCGATTAGCTAATTAAAATTCTAGAGATAACAGGAATACCAACAGAAGAGGATTTATAAATAGTCGCATATGAATCAGACAAAGAATTTTTCAGATAATTGCCGAAATTCAAAAAAATACCACTAGATTAATATTTCCCTGATACTTCACCTGAAGGTTTGGATTTACTTTCAAAAATGTTAACCTTTGACTATAGAAAAAGAATATCGATTAAAGATGCGTTAGAACACCCGTACTTATCTGAATTCCACTTTCCTGATGATGAACCAGTCAGATAATTAATTCCGGTTATGGAATTTGAATTCGAAAATTATCCAAATTTGACTAAATAATAATACAAAGGTATTTATGATAGTAAAAATAAATTCATAGACCTGATATACGAAGAAATTCTATTGTACCACAATCCGGAATTTAAAAAATGGTATGAAAACAATGTTAATGCTGAAAAATCGATTTGTGAACATATCATTTATAATAAAAATAGTTTGGTGGTATTTTTTTAACTATTAATTTAAAGATTGACCCAAAAGATTTTAACACTGAATGAAAAAAAATATCTTTTCCATTTCATTTTTCAGATATTTATTTTGATTTTATTTTAATTTTTAAAAATAAAATTTCAAAATTTTTATTTTTTTTAAATATAAAAAATTTTTCATTTAATTTCAAACATGAATATTAAATTGTAAGTTAATTTCAAATAATTAAAAAGAATTAATACAAAAAAAAAGATAATTTGATAATAATTTT
>Ga0209107_10002006_pt1 | contig 11370 bp, 10 predicted proteins | sample LakErihyJuly2011_2_FD_187460 | JGI IMG/M metagenome (GOLD analysis project Ga0209107, IMG submission 187460) | Freshwater microbial communities from dead zone in Lake Erie, Canada - CCB hypolimnion July 2011 (SPAdes) (version 2) | ecosystem: Environmental > Aquatic > Freshwater > Lentic >... | reverse complement strand
TACAGACAGTACGTTCCACCACTGATGAAGAAGTCATTCAAACCATACCAGATATACGCATCTGAGGCGGTCTCCGACCCTTACCTCGACGGAACAGGAATGATCTGGATAGATCCTGAAGCAGACTATGAGTTCAAAGTCATAAGGGTAGATCCGTCTACAAAGGTTGCGTACAAGGATGCCAAAGGCGAACCGGTACTATCTTCACAGATAAAAGCATTCGTGAAGAACAGGGTTATATTCACACTCAAAAACGGTAAGAAGTTCGACATAGAGCTAAAGAAGAACGGATCGGTTGAGGACACGGTCACCGGAGTCACCGAATACACACTGGAAAACTGGAACTACGAGAATGGAAAGGTGAACTCCTTAAACTTCTACAACGTAAGGATAAAGCTAGATGGAAAGGAGGTTTTCGACGAGCTCTACACAGGATTTAGTCTTCCTGACTTCGGTATCTCTAAGAAAATAACAGTCGACTCCGACTCGATATTGGATAGTTCAGATGAAGAGGACTCAAAAATGCCAATCTACAACATAAAGGTCACGGACTCAAACGCACAGAACGGTGTACTGATAAATCCTGACGCCATAAGCAACGACTATTTGGCCACGGATAAACTATTCTCGAACGGTATCTACGGAAACGGAACTAAGGAAAATCCACAAGACATAGAAGTCATAAAGAGATTCGCCAGGACCGACCTCGATACCGAATCATACTACATAATAGAGGGCGTCCTCGTTGAAGATAACAAAAAAGCTGGAGGTCAGACGAACTCAGACGCTAGTGGTGACGACGGTTCCAGGTGGTACAGACTACCACACGCTATAGGAGCTATTATACCTTTCCTGTCTATGTTATTCGACCTCGCGATGAAGATGTTTCCAAACATATCCAAGTTATTGAAACTATTCAAAGATCCCACTAAATTCATAACGGACATAATAACCGAGAAACTCGGTGAGTCGTTCGACATCTTTGGTGAACCAGCGTTCGACAAATTCAAATCAATGAAGGATATAATATCGAAGAAGAAAGACATAGTAGCACAGGGAAACACCTCGGACTACGTCGGACAGATACAGACAAACTTCAACACATCACCACTCAAAAATCACGTCGCTGTAGACAAATTATCATTAGAGAAACCAGGTAAGTTCAACTTCTTACTCGACGGTGTGGCCATGATACCATTCGAGATATTCGGAAAAAGTATACCTTTCGGCATGGAACTCAAAATGTCAAACCTCGTTCCGGAGGTTCCAAACATAAACGTACCAAAGGTTCCACAGGTCGATGTACCGAAGATACCGGATCCTAACGTGAGTCTACCATCCGCAAGTGTTGGTACAGGAGGAGTATCCGCCAACGTACCGACAGCACCAACCGTACCGAATGTACAAGTTCCAAAGGTTGCAGTTCCGAACGTCGGTATACCTAGTGTAACACTACCTAAGGTACAATCACCGATAAAACTCATAAAGGGTAAGATTGGTAAAGCGAAGTTCAAAGATTGTGCAGAGGATGTGGCACCGAAAGACACAAAAGGTGGCCAATCAAACTCGGACTACCTGAACGCATTGAACAACGCAACAGACAACACAGACAAGAACGCAAATAAAAAGACCGTTGCACCTGGAACACTCGAGATAACCTCAACCTGGTACTCCACCGGTCAGTTCATAAACGGAGTGGACTACAACTACTACTACGTAACCGAAGACCAAAGAGAAGTTCTCAAAGAGGTTGACGAACTTATGTACCCTGGCTCGACAAACCTACTGAACTCACCGAACTCGGATCCTGCGTCAGATGGAACCTCGACTCCTGCTCCAGATGAGGACCTTCAACTTGCAAAGGAGAAACTCGAGGCAGAACTTTCTAAAGACCCACAGAACGAACTTCTGAATGCTAAGCTGAAAGAGTTGAAGGACAAACTTCTAAAGTCCGCTGCAGCGACACAACCGATACTGAAGATTGTTCTTGGAATAGTATCTGGTCCTATAAAGGTCGTGGCGTGTATCGTTCAGTGGTTATTCGACTTCTTCAAGAGTATATTGAATCCAATGATGCTACCTGCTAAGATAATAGAACTACTTTCGTTCAAATGGATAATGAAGTTCTTCAGCCCCGCTGGACTTATGCAGACATTCGGTATAAACTATAACCCTGCGATACCGGAGATATGGAAAGGACTCATTGGAATACCGACACCGAAGATACCAGACCTACCGAAGCCACCGGAAATACCAGACATCAAAGCACCGATGCCGAAGATGCCTGATTTACCACAGGGTAATCTTCCACAAGTCAACCTACCGAAGACACCGGAGCTACCGAAGATGGATATGAAGGGTGGATTCCCAGTCAATAAACAGGATTTGTTGAAGAACCTTAAATTTTCAAGTATGGGTGATTGGATTGTACCTGGTGACCTAAAGATAGGAGATATGACTCAATTTTTAGATGTTGCTTTTATGGCCAAGCTACCGACATATTCAGCTGAGAACCTTAGACTTTCGTACAATCTGGACAACCTCTTCGCGACAATGCCGAAGATGCCTAACCTGAACGTACCGAGTGCGAATATACCGAAACCTGACATACCGAAGTTACAGAAAAGACCTATACTATGTCTCATCGAGAAACTCATAAATGCGTTCATAGACTTCATCTGGTCTCTTTTGGGTATAGAGGTTATAATTCCACCACCACACATAAAACTATGTGATCAGAAGACACCGAGTGAGGTAGACAAATTGAAGAACGGAGACACCAGTGCTGATGACACGAACGCGACTGAGATAGTCAGTACGAACCCTTACGCAGAAAAACCAGTCAGCGACCACTTCGTTTATGAGGTAGCGTTCGAGGACGGAACTACTCAGACCTTCAAAGATTATGAGGCACTACAGGTGTTCATAGATAGTAAGAAGGATACATCCTTCGATATAGATTTCTAAATTCCAATGTCGGACAAAATTCTGTCTCTCTGATCCTCAACTAACTCGAAGTTAATCCAGATGTAGTCGTCGTAAGTTCCGTAGGGAAAGTCTCTGAATATAACAGCCAATGAATGGTGTCCGAACGCACTCATATCACTTGTACTATGAACCACGTACTTTTCACCCACGGTGAAATTTTCGTAATGAGACATCCTCGTTTTGTTACCGATGAACACGAAAACGTCGCCTTCAACTACTCTTCTCATATTAGTCTATGTTGAAATGCTTACCAAGTATCTCGAATGCTTGCTCACGAACTTTGTTTATATACCTGGTACTTCCAGATACCTTCACAACACCCATAGAAGACATTGTCTTCAAAAACTCAGTCACGTCTTTAGGAAGGACGATTATCTCGTTCATCTTACACATCTCGATTATACCTTTGTTTGACGGTAGCTTCTGGTTCATCTTCGTCTCTTCTGTGTATATTACCTCAAGCATCTGGTTGTAGAGCTTCCATTTCTGGAAACTAGGATCCTTCTCCAACTGAGCTCTCTTCTCACGGTACGACCTAACGTCGTAGTAGTCGTTGAAGTAGACTCCTGCGAGTATACTTATCTCTATAAGAGTTGAAAATATTATGAATGCCAGTGAGTTAGTTGAGTTGTCACTCTTCTTTTTATCGGAATCTTTTTTGGCCTTTTTGTGATGTTCTGTGATTTTCACATCTCTCTCCTTCACCACATCAAGTATCTCCTTCTTTTTATCGTCGATGAAAGACTTATTTTTGTCCTCCAACTCCTTTATCTTAGCAGGTAAAGTTTTTTCGAGCTTCTTCTGGTCTCTCGACAACGCACCTTTCAACGCAAGCTCTCCCAGTTCTGTCTGTTGTTTGTATAGTACCAACAAAGGTTTTTCTTTCAGACCTTTTTCCTTTTCAATATCCTCAATCTTCACCGAGTATACTTTAGTTATGCTATCCTCGAATTGTTTGTTCAATTTATCGAAGTCTTTTTGAATCTTATCTCCTTGTGAAGATTTCTCTTCAGCACCCTTTATAGACGAGTAGAAGGATATTCCGATGATTATGACACTGAGTAGGAAAAGTGGCATAACATCCTTTGTGAATGCACGAAGTTTTAGGTACATCACCGAGAATTTATGGAATATGTCTCTTTTGAGTAGCTCCACCGCAGCGAGTGCTATCACAGTTACTACGTGGGCGACCATTTGGTTTTCCTCCATAACACCAAGAAGTATATTATCTAACATAAAGAATGCTAGACATATCGACGCGACGTGTCCGAAGTAGGAAAGACCGGTCATAACTTTGTTTATGTTTCCATAGCTCTCGTGGAAGTTCTGTCCATTCAGCTTCTTCTCCAGCTTATCAAAATCCTTTATCTTCATCTTCTCGTATAATTATTTTACCAGTTATTCTTTCTTTCCACGTGAGTTTCCTACCTTTCATACGAGTAATTATCTCCTGTCTCTGCATACTAATAGCCTCATATCTGAAAGCTTTAGCCTCGGAAGATCCGATTTGTTCCTTCAACTTCTCAATCTCGAAATCACGGTCACCCTTCATTCTCTCCATACGAGAGAACAGAATTCTGTAGAAATACCTCCACTTCAGTAGCATCGATTTATACTCCATCGGTGAGTACTTCTCCTCAAATTCGGACGTCATCAACATATCAAGTGCATCCTCATCGTTTAGTTTAGAAATCATATCACTATATATTATTGTTTTAGAATCCTATCGAGGTTGTACCCTCACTGATTCTTTTGTGAACTACATCAACCACACGCGTTTCCGACTTATACTTCTTACCTCCACCAAGATGTTTTGAAAGGTCTGTCGACTCCTCTGCAGATAATCTCGAAAACTCAACAACACTTACAAGACTATTACAATCCAAAAGGTTGTGATCTATGTCCTCTTCGTTCTCAGTGTTGAATATCGTAACAACGTTCACATCTATTGTACTTGCCAAAAATCCATCTACCATCTGAACAAGGTTTGTAGTGGTTAGGTTAGATTTGTTGTACATCTCGTTCAACAACAACTCACAGTCGTCTATGACAAGTATCGGTTTGTCGTACCTCTTCAAAAACCTCCTGAAGTCCGGGTTGTTGATTGTGTGCTCAATCATATTGTTCGGAATGAATATGACGATCCTATCGAGCTTGGAAGCTATGTGGTTTATTACCGTCGTCTTACCAGTACCACGTTCTCCGTAGAGAATAGTAAGACCTCTATCAGACTTCTTTATCTTCTTTATGGCCTTCTCTACCTTAGAGAATGTATCCGCCGAATAGTGACTATCCATATTATCCATATCCACGTCGTGGAAGTTTATAGGCTCAAGCTCAAGACCGGTCTGAGACAATGTTATTGTGTTCAACTTGTTGTCCGAATCCTCCTCGAAGTCGAGAAGACATTCGTTCAATAGTTCAACGTATTCCTGTACCTTTTCGAAACCATCATTGTAAAGGAAAAGTACAGAGTCGATGAACGAATTATCCATATTCCTGTCTATTACGACGTAGGAAATATAACATTCATCGTCAAGTTTTGCGAATATCCTGTCGTTCACAATCATCTCATCACTATCAGGAATAATCTCGGTGAATACATTCTTCTCGAGTATTAGATCCGATAGAGCTTTGTTGAATAGTTTTGTTGAGTATGTGTTCTGTATTAGAACACGGTTTGGTCTATTACCGAACTTACTCCAAGCTATCATGAAGTCGTTGAGTGAGTAGTCGTCTTTAGTCACGTTCAGAGTTAGTCCTCCTTGATCCTGAGATGGTTGAATGTCTAGCTCTGAAAGGTCCATAGCACCGTCACCTAAAAGATATTTGAAAATCTCGGCATCGTAGTTCGATGTTATGTTGAACGCATCTATAGCAAACTCTCTCCTCTCCTCGAACGAAGTGTTGTTGCCATTTTCGAGAACCTGCATAAGAAGTCCGTACTGGTCTTTGTGTCCGATTACTAAAACATCCTTGTGGTTTTTAGCAGCTGCTCTTATCAGTGATACGCCACCGATGTCAATCTTCTCTATTGCATCATCGTCAGTTAATCCACCGTTCTCCATACTCGCGACCGTATCCTCGAAGGGGTAAAGGTCGACTACGACGAGGTCTATCGCTGGAATACCGTTAGCGACAACGTCTTTTTTGTCAGATTTGGAGGATCTCTGGAATAGTATTCCACCGAATACTTTAGGATGTAAAGTCTTGACTCTACCACCAAGCATCTCTGGTTGGCCCGTCATCTCTTCTACTGATGTCACCGGAACTCCGAGAGCATCGATGAAATCATAAGTACCACCTGTTGAGTAGATTTTCACACCCAACTCATCGAGTTTCCTTACCACACTTTCGAGTCCGTCTTTGTTCCACACAGAGATCAGCGCCGACTTTATCTTCTTCTTCATATATAGCCTATTTTTGTTATCTTTCTATCCACAATATACCGGAAAGTTTAAAACGAAAAAGCCCCATATAACGGGGCTTTATAAATCTCGTAGTAATTTTACGTTAACGGTCCATCGATGATTGGTCCATCAAATGATGGTCCATCGATGATTGGTCCGTTCAATGAAGGAGTGTTTTCGAACATTCCTTTCTCTTGTTCTTGTTTTATAAGGTTCATTATGAAGTCTCTCTGAGCCTTCTGTGCCTTCACCTTCTCACCTGCCAGTCTATTCTTCCTGGCTTCAAGCTTCTGCTTGTGATTCTTTCTGTGCTTAGTATTAGATGCCATCTTGAAAATTATTTATTAGTTATACGTTGTAGTTTGATATTGTTTAGAACTTGTACTTCTCGAACTCGATGATAGTGTGCTTGTACTCGTTGTCAGAGTCCTCCTCGAATAACTGGTCAGTTACCCTAACCCACTCACTTCCGAACTCGGGAAAGTAAGTATCCGCATCGAACTCACCGTCAACCTCCGTGAGGTAAAGCTTCTCTGCTCTCGGTAGTGCCAACTCATATATCTGTGCACCACCTATAACAAAGCAGTTCCAGTAACAGAGTTCCATCGCCTTTTCAAAGGAGGATGCAACAACAATACCCTCGTGTTCGAAATCCGGATTACGAGTTATGACTATGTTTTCCCTACCAGGAAGAGGACGTCCAATAGACTCGAAGGTTTTCCTACCCATCACAACAGTGTGACTGGTTGTCAACTTCTTGAAGTTTCTAAGGTCGTTGGAGAGTCTCCAGAGAAGGGTGTTGTCCCTTCCCAACTCTCTGTTCCTTCCTATCGCAGCAATCACCCTTATCATCTTACCTGTTGAAGAATTGTGCGTTCATATTCACCTTGTTGATGTCGTCAGGGGTGAAGCAGTGTGGATGTGTCTTAATGGCATCCAGTATATCCTGGTAGGAAGACCTTGCCTCATCCATCCTTCCTGTGTAGAAACAAGCAGCTGAGTGAGCTTCTGCGATTTTCCAAACATAAGTTGCTTCGTCGACGAAAAGAAGTCTTTGTGGATAAGGGTTCTTCATATGGAAGTTCATTTTGGCGAACTTAGTGTACATATATGCCATATGCCACTCGTTCATCTGTAGATAGTAATCGATTATCACTTTTATAGACTCTGCCCTAAGAGGATCTATAGAATATGCCTTCAGAAGCTCTTGGTGTGTAAGGTTCCACGGATCTTCAAGTATTCTCATTATCGTTCCAATCCTGTACTGCGAGTAGAAAATCTCCTCAGGGTAACCATCGTTTCTTGAAACTCTCTCTCTGTAGTACTTCAGTGACCTTCTGAGACGCTCTTCGTTTTCTTCCTTGTTGTCCTTCATTGATGCAGAGTCGTGGTAGGACTGAGCAGTATAGAATATCCACCTAGGATCCTGTCTGTCGTTCGCTATGTACGTCTCGAGCTTGTGTGCGTGAGATATGTACTTTTTGGAGATATCACCTTGCCAAGAGTTACCAGTCATCTTAACATCGACCTTTATATTCTCAGCAAGTCCAGACGTTATGTTCTGTTCGTCACAAACGATAAACTCGTGCACAGGGCCGTACCAGCGGAACGGTTTGGAAACCTTGAAGAAGGTGTTCCTAGTGTACTTCATGTTCCCGATGTAGGTGTTGATCATATAGAGGTCCTTCGTGAATTGTTCCTTCCTGAAGCCAGGATCGGTTATAAGTTGTTCATCACAGTCAAACCAGAATCCGTGAACTTTGTTAGGATCCCAACCGAGTTCATTGACCACGTCCTTTAATTTCTGCATTGCGTGGTTCCTACTCTTCTCGAAGTCATCAAATGGCCTTTCGAATACGTATGTAGGTATTCCGTGTTTCTCGCCGAAGTTCTTTATTATCTGCTGAGTCCCATCGGTTGACCCTGTGTCGTTGGCTACAATCAAATCCACGACATCCTTTGCACTATTCAACATAGTCTCTATTACGTGAGACTCATCCTTACAGATGAAGTTGAGAGCTAATTTTCCCATCTAAAAAATATTTTTAATTTTTATACCCTTGAAAACGAATTAGTTGTTAATTATGATTCTTTTTTACAAAGGTCTTTCAATAACCAAGAATGAATTGCTTCCATCGTAAATAGTTCTTGCCACCTTACATACAAACGTGAACGCATAGTTTCCACCTCTTCTTCTGTGTATGATGAAAGTATCGATCCGAGATAAGGTATATCAGATTGGTGAATCCTTATAGAGAACTCATCCCAATCTATCTCATCCTCGTAAGGAAACCACGGCTCATCATAAACGAAAACCGGTATCGAACCCAACTGCATAAGCTCGAAGAACCTGAAAGAAGTCCTTCCATAACCCCTTGGTGCAAGTGAAAATACACTACGTGATGAGAGATTGATAAACTCCTGTAGGTCATCACCAGGTACAGACGATGACCAATTTTTACAACGGAATACGAATCGTTCGTCATCACGATAAGTCTCGTAAAGCTCATTTCTTATTTCGTGTGTCAATGATCCCACAAAGGAACAGAATACATCTCTTTCCACCTCAGAAGTTCGTTGTGGTAAAGGTGAACAAACTAACGGTACAGGTATACCACCTCCGTCTCTTCCACTACAAAGATAAACCTTTGTGTTCGGTGGAAGGATCTCCAGTATGGCATCGTCGTGTTGTGCCAACGCGAAGTAAGACTTAGATTGGTCGAGTGAGTCTAATGCCTCCTGAAGACCACCGGTCGGTCCCTGTATATAACAGGTAGTCCAGGATACCGGTATAAAATACCTACCACCTACACCATCGACCGAAGAGAACATCTCTAATAGATAGTCCTCGAGGTAGGGGCCTACGTGATAAGGTGGGTAAGTCGGATATGTCGGTTGTGGTCTCCAAGCGGTAAACAAATCATAGAGTTCTCGTTGGTATCCACCAGTGTATCTTCTCCTTACGTAGTTCATCAGATCCGCCTTAGATTCAACTCCGACTACCCAGTTACCATGGTGTACCAGAAGACCATCCGGTAGTTCGAATTCCTGTCCCTGCCATCCACCACCGACTGCGTGAGCCACGGTAAAGAACCTGTGAGATAGGAACTTAGACTTACACATACCAACGAACCTGTTCAGGGTGGCCTGGTCTTCATGTTCGTAGTTGGCAAGCATTGTCTCGAACATAGTCAGAGTTCTCTCGTTGGCACGACACACGAAGAAACCGGAACAATAACATCCTAATGTGTCGTCTTGTGCCGCGAAGTCGAAGTCACCAAGCTCGTCAATGAGAGCCTGTCTTATTGGTCCGAAGAACTGAACGTCCACGTCAGAAAAGATAAAAACGTCTCCCATGCAGTCGCGACACGCTTCTATGAAAAGTTCAATCTTCCTGTAGCAGGTTTGGTTCCATCCCTCATCGTAGAAGCTACCCGATACACATTCCTGTGGATTCTGGCGTACGACCAACTCGAGTCCATCGTCATTGGGTAACGTACTCAGGAAATAGTTCTCATATAAGTTCTCGTGACTTGGTGTGTATGTGGTATAAATCCTCATATAGTAATTCTATTGTATGCCTACTCGAAGCAACGGCTTCTCCAAGACTCAAATGTGTTCAGCATCAAACCTGCCACAGTCATTGGTCCTACTCCACCAGGTACAGGTGTTATCCACCCTGCAACTTCAGAAACCGATTCGAAGTCTACGTCACCGACCAACTTTCCGTCACCGTCTCTGTTTATACCGACGTCTATCACAACTGCACCCGGTCTTATCATATCTGCGGTCAACAAACCCTGTTTACCTACGGCAACTATCACTATGTCCGCCCTCCGCGTCTGCTCAACCAGAAGTTCACGTGGTGTGTTGATGTCGCATGAAGTAACCGTAGACCTTCCGATACCGAAGTCGTTACCGAGCATTATCGATATAGGCTTTCCGACAAGATTAGACCTTCCGATAACCACCACGTGTTTACCCTTTGTCTCTATATCGTAGTGTTGAATAAGCTTCAGTATACCGTATGGTGTTGCCGGTCTCATCGAAGGTTGACCAATTGCCATCCTGCCGAAGTTCAGTGGGTGGAACCCGTCAACGTCTTTATCAGGATCGATGTGTCCTATTATAGCGTCTTTGTCGATGTGATCCGGAAGTGGTAGTTGAACTATGAATCCGTCGAAGTGTGAAGTATTCAACTTTGAGACTTCGTTGTAGAGCTCGAAGTTTCCAATCGATTCATCGAAACGTATAAGTTTTGCGGATATTCCGGCACTCTCACACGCTTTCATCTTCGCCTTTACGTATGTCTCGGAAGCAGGGTTACTACCTACTATAACTATTGCTAAGCTCGGTCTCGGTACAGCGTTGTTGTGACACATCGTGTCTATCTTCTCCCTTATGTCTACGAGTAATTTACCAGAGACCATCTTTCCGTCTAATATCATTCTCCGAAAGTCAAAATTTCCTTAGTGACCGTCTTCAAATCACCCCAGACAGTGTCGTAGGTTATACCCCTGACCTTTCTGTTGTCGATCCATACGTACTCGTCGTTCGGGTTAACACATCTCGGTTTACCCATTATAAGACCGTGATATTTGAAACCGTTCCTGTCGAGCCAGTCAGTTGTGACCTGTCTGTCCTTATCTTCCCTGGCAGTGAAGAAGGTGATGTGGTGACCCTCGTCATACCATTTGTTTATCTGTTCGAGTGAACCCTCTATCACCTCCGCAGTAGGGTATAGATGTGAGTCTTCGTTCATAATATCGGTGCAACATGTGCCGTCGATGTCAATAAGCATTACCATCATAGTTATTGTTCTTTATTTTTTATTATCGTATCTATTCTTTCGTCTCTCCACTCTTTCTCCTCAACGAAGTGAGCCATAATCTCGAAGGTCGAGGGCGTGAAGATCCTTCCTTCGCGGTCGAAGCAGAACCGGCGTGACATAGTACTATGTCTGTACAGACAT
>Ga0209107_10002003_pt1 | contig 11378 bp, 4 predicted proteins | sample LakErihyJuly2011_2_FD_187460 | JGI IMG/M metagenome (GOLD analysis project Ga0209107, IMG submission 187460) | Freshwater microbial communities from dead zone in Lake Erie, Canada - CCB hypolimnion July 2011 (SPAdes) (version 2) | ecosystem: Environmental > Aquatic > Freshwater > Lentic >... | reverse complement strand
TGATAAATACACTGCTGAATTAGCAAAGAAAAAAATTGTTATTTGAAATTATTATATGTTCAAATTTTTAAGAATCAATCATTCAATTTTATTTTTTTATTGTATTATAAATTTTTTTTTTTTTTTCAAAATAAAAAATTTATTTAAATTTTTATTTTTATTTAGTTATGATTAAATATATTTGAAAAAAATAATTTCAAGAAAATAAATTTTATTATTTTGAATTAATAAGAAAAAAATATTAATTTATTAATATATATTTTTATTTTATCTATTCGATGTAAATAAAAAATATTATAATTTATTATAATAACAAAATAAAAATTTTATAAAAAAAATTTTAATAAAAAAAAGGTAAAATTTTTTTTTTTTTTTAATTAATAATAATTAAAAAAAATGATTATTATTTTCGAATGAAAATAAAAGTCATCAAATAAAAATAAAATTTTTCAAATAAAATAAATAAATTTATCATTTTTATTCTTAATTTTTATTACCATATTTTAAATCTTGTTTTATCAATCAAATTTCATCGTTAAATTCTTTATATTTTAAAAATTAGAAAACGACACTTGACATGATTGAAAAGGTGATTATTTAGATTTTCTTAATTTTTCTATATGTATATTTGAAGATATTGTGATATTTTGTTTTTTAGGAAATTATAAAATATTATTTTCACCAATTGCTGTTAAAAAATTTAGATTTTTAGAACTATTGTTTTCTATTTAATATGCAGTTGTATAAACTGGAGGTGATAAAATTTAAGAATTCCTATTTGTTAATTTCAATTATATAGAAGAGTTTATTTATGTAGGTATAGGTTTTATTCTTTTACAATCTATGTATTACATTGAATTTTTTAAAGAATTTTATTTTTCATTGAGAGAATTCTTAAAATTTGAATATTTATTTAAATATGTTTTTTAACTTTATCTATATTTTTTTAATTACTCGATATGCATATTTGCAGATATTATATTAGATCTACTTCGTCTATAAGATTATAAAATATCATATTCACCAAATGCTTCAGAACTGTTTTTTTCGATCTAATTTTTTGTTTAGAAAACTGTCGGTGTTAAGACTTAATAATCCATATTTGTTTATATAAATTCTTATGTAGAATTTCTTATACGAGGTGTTAAACTTTAATAATTGATTCTTGATGTTTAACTTTTATCATTTATAAATTCCATTAAATTGCCTAAATAATTTTATATTTAAGGTTCGAGGAAAGAATTTTATTTATCAATATTTTCGGTTGGAGAGTTACGAACTGTAGGGAATTATTATGAATCCAACAATATACATTGTGTTCTTTAAAATTCTTCCGATATTTATTTACGAGATTGAGAAGGATTTAATACAAATTTTTTTTCAGAAATATTTTTAAATTTTTTTAAATTAATGTTCTTAGATTTTTATATTTATTATTTTTTAGTAACAAGATCTTTTAAATAAGACCTAAAAGTTGTAAAATTACTATATTCCGATTTATTTTTACAGGTCTGTGTGTAGGTTTAGTTGAAATTTTCTTAATTTTTATTTTAATTGACTTATATTTATATTTTTACCTTTTTTGATTTCAATTTTATCAAATTTTATTATTTAATTTAATTTTCATTTAACATATCTATTCGTTCATTTTACCATTAATATTTTTACTAGGCTTGTTCCTTAAATTATTCAAAGCATGTTTTATTATTATCCAAGCATCTAAAAAATATCTTTTTCTTTATTATATAAAGTAAAGTTCCATCCTGTATTATCTAAGCAGAATATTACGTTTTGGAATCATATAGATTATCTTCTCCAAAAAATTAATTTTCTCCCAATATCGCAACATTCTTCACCTGACCTTTTTATTATTTCGACACATTATACGATTTTTCACCTTCATTTATAAATAGTTTTGTAATCATTACTTCACCACTTTTTATAAAATACATATCTTCTACATCATCATTTTCAGAAAATATTTATGCTCTATTTGGGAAATATTATTTGTTAACATCATGAATCATAGACATAATCTTTGATCTTTCAATTCCAAAAAAAAATTAATATTGATAAAAGAAATCCAACATTTTTTTATTTTTTTCTTAATGGAATAAACCCACTATCTGATCATAACAGTATTTAGATAGTGCTATAAGATGACAATCTCCATTCGCTATAAGAGTAGCTGTTCTTTTCTATTATGTAATAAGTGATATTTCTCCAAACCCTTCTCCTTGTTAATAAACTTTACTGACATAATAATTTGGATAATATACATCTATGTATTCTTTATTATTCTTAGAATCCATATCAATTGAATGTAATTATTTTTTTAATTATTTTTCTAATTTAGAATCTATATTATTTGTACAAAATATATCACTTCTTCTATTAATTGTATCTTATAGGATAAATTCCAGCTTCTACTCATTCATATTCTTTAAATGTTTCTATATATTTACAGGTAAAGGTTTATCCATTATATATTTATCAGTTTATTTAGGAAGAAGACAATAGCAGAAACCTTTTAATACAATATAATATTTATATTTAGTTTGGTCATATTCACCTTTTCTAAATATTTCTGATCGATTTGAGTGAAATTCATAACTTAGATTGTTTAATAATATATTTTGTAGATCTTTACTATCTTTATCATTAATAAATTCTAGACTCTATTTGAAAAAATCCATATTTACCAATGATTTAAACAAAAAATCTCTTTCAGGTGAACTTTATTAGACATATTATTTTTGAAGTATATGTATTAAAATCTATAAATTATATTTTTTAAATATACATCTGTGTTTAATTCTTCCGATAAAACTGTAACAGGATTCTTTATGAATTCAAAATATTTTTTTTTACATTTATATGAAAAAATAGATTCTTCATTTTTAGTTATTATTTAGTTTTATTATTAACTCAATTCGATATTATTTTCTTAAATTTTTTATAGTTATAATTAATTATTATTGTATTCAGTCATATTTTATTTAAAATATTTTATTTTAAATATAATTATCCAAAAATTATTAATATTTTTTTTAAATTTATAATTAAAATTTTGAAATAAAATTTTAATTAAATTAAGTGACTTTTCCTAATATACATTAATATGAACTAATTAAAAACAAATTCAAGATAAAAATTCAAGATTAATAAATTTTCAGTAGAAGAACTAATCAAAGATTATGGTTCCCCTTGTTATGTTTACGATGAAGAAATAATAAAATAAAAATGTTTTTAAATTAATAGTGCATTGAAATAATTTCCTACCAAAACGAAGATTTTATATGCATGTAAGGCTAATTCAAATATTAATTTAATGCGAATCATGAAAAATAACGGAATAAGTGGTGTAGATACAGTATCGATCGAAGAGTGTTATCTAGCGATGAAAGCTGGTTACTCAAAAAATGATATTTTGTACACTGAAAATAATATTTCGAATCAAGAATTATTCCTGGCGTTAAAAAAAGGTATTTTAATTAACGTAGGTGCTATTAGTACTCTCGAAAGGATCGGATAGATTTCTCCTGGGACTAAAGTTTCAATCAGAATAAATCCAGATATCGGTAGTGGTGAGTGCAGTCACGTGATCACTGGGGGCAATGAAAGCAAGTTCGGGATATACTACGATCAGTTAGACGAGATAATCCAAGTTGTCTAAAAATTTGAGTTGAAAGTCATTGGGCTCCATTAACACATAGGATCAAATATCTTATAAAAAGATTTGTAGAAATATGTGGATTCTGTCAAATGCATACTTTCTTTAGCAAAAAAATTTCCTGATTTAGAATTTATCAATATTGGTGGTGGGATCGGGGTGCCTTATAAAACAGGGGATTAATATTTAGACCTCAATACAGCTTTTAATTAGATTGCTGAGCTTTTTGCATGGGAAAAGATTTAGCTTTGGTTAGAGCCTGGAAGATTTCTTGTAGCTGAATCAGGATTCCTGTTATGCTAGGTAACCTCCATTAAAAAAAATAAATTTTATACTTATGTGGGAACGGATACCGGATTTCACCATCTTATAAGACCAGCCTTTTACGGCAGCTACCATTAAATTATAAACGCCTCGAACTGTGAAAGTAAAAATCTTTAAGAGGTCACTATTACTGGTAATATATGTGAGAATGGGGATATTTTTGCTAGGGATAGGTAGTTATAAGAAGTATAGGAAGGCGATTCCTTAGCTATTTGCACAACTGGTGCCTATGGTCTTAGCATGTCATCCAATTATAATTCAAGGCTGCGTCCACCTGAGATTCTGATTACTAGATAAGGAAAATTTGTTATAAGGGAGAGGGAAAATTTGGAAGAATTGTTAAATAAATAATTTTTTATTCCTAAATTATGAATAAATAAAATAATATTAATAATATAAAAAAAATAATAATAAAAAAAAAAACACAAATTTTATTATTATATATAAGCTGCGGGGAAAGCCCAGCTATTTATTTATTTAATTAACAATTTTTATATAAAATTAATTTTTTTCTGAGCGTAATAAAACTTTATAAAATCAAATTTTTATTCTGAAATATTTTATAAATAAAAATGTTCAAAGCAGCTTTAGGATTTCTGATTCAAAAAATATCCAATATAGGCCCTCTGCGGAATTTCATAGCTTACATTTTCCAAAGAGTTTTCAACAATTTTATAGACCGCGAAATAACTTTATCGGATTTTACAAATGGAATCTGCGAACTCAGCGATATACCTCTAAAAGTCGCCGAAATAAATTCCTAGTTCCTCCGATTAATGCCCTATAAACTACATTCAGGTGGAATAAAACACCTCAAGATCTCCTTACCAAACGTTACCCAACTAGCATCCGAAAGCATTAAGGTGTAAATCGAAGGAATCCACCTTGTTTTAGTCTACAATAAAATCTCTAAATCGGACGTAAATTCACTCGTAAATGAACAAATCCGAAAAGAAGATGAAGAGAAATTAGAGGAGGAAGTCGGAGGTTGGGAGGAGGATTTAGAGGAAAACCCTGATAACTTCAAAAAACTAGTCACAAATATCCTTCAAAATCTAAAATATCAGGTAAATGAAATAATAATTTAGGTGTTTCTATAACCTCCTGATGATAAAGGGGGGAGGTAAAACTACCTCTAGACCCAGATCAAAACAGTCTTGTATTAGATGGAGGAGTCAGGGGAGGATACCTAACTAATCAAGTTCACTGGTCTATCCCTTCACATCCTAAAAGAATTAGATTACCAATAAATAAAGATGTCTTCAATTAATGATATTAGTACTGTATTTGTTCAAGATAACAAAGAAATTTCTGTCACAAAAATGAATAATAGTAACAAAAGTAATATTTTAGTCAAATTCCCTTAGTTGGAGTGTATGATAGATCCTATTTAGATCAAGATTATGGCACAATTTGTGACTCATACGCTTGATTTCCAACAAATGCTTCAGTTGATTGAAGGGTAGTAGCGTAAGTTAAGAGTAGGGGAGTTATAAAAGCGCGAAAAATTTCAAAAAGAAAACAACTAAATAATCGAATAATCTATCTTTATGAGTACGTCAAATGAACTCTTTCAATCCTGTTACAATAATAGTCTAGGAAAGAGCTTACTTTCAATCTCAAGGAACAAAATATCCTCTCATAAAGGATTGATCGGGACTTTATAGAAAGATTTCTGTGAGGAAGTAAAAGAGGTCTTTGAGGAGGAGGAAAAAGAGCCCAACCCGAAGTAAAATAACCAAAAATTTTTTAACGAAGTCAATATTTTACTGAAATCTCATGAATTTTTGGATAACAAAAAACCTTAGAAAAATTACCTAAAATAGGTTGATGAGGAGTTAGAGTAACCCCTAGAACCAATCGAGAAATCTATTTGCTAGCAAAAAATTGAATAAGATACACTCGATGTTACCTTACTTTCTATCATCCTCTACCTCCCTCTCGGGGTAAGCAAGTACGCTCGCATCTGGAATTTCGAATAGAAGGAAAAATACAACGCTAAGATAGCCTCTACGTTTTTTTGCCTTAAATCCAAGAACATCAACATCCTTGTCAGCTAGGGTTTCTCAAGATTAATCATTGGGGGTCTTAAAATCGTCTAAATTTAACTTTCCAAAAACAGTAACCAGAAAATCAAGCTATACAATAAGGATAGGTTGTAATAGCTAGAGAAATCCAACCTTTACCATTCATTCGCAGACCAGTCCTCACTCTTCCAATCTATGGATGAATCAGTTTTCAATAAGTTTTCAAACAAATATTTAAATGAATTTAATGTAATTGAATAGAAGGAACATTAATGCTATCTAAAGATTCTTTCCTTGAAAAACTAAAAAAAAACTAAAAGTTTCCATAATAATAAAGAAGGATTTTGTAAATACAATCTATATGATTATGGAGAGGGGGGGTAGGGGAAGGATAGTCACGCTATCTCCTTAGAACACTCCAATGACACTATTAACATCGAATTAAGCAATTTTAACCTTTATCTGACCCCTATCCAGGTCTTAACAGACCTTCTATCTATCATGTATCCGATTGAATAGTACAAAAATCTGCTAAATTAAACCAAAAATAACCCTAAAAGGGCCGCATTCGGGGTTGATAACTCCCCCCCAACGCCAATTAAAATAAATCTAATGATAGGGTAGATCCAAATAACCCTGAGTTCAAATACCTCTAAATCATGCAATTGTTCATTAATTGAAGATGAATTTTTGAGACGAAAAGTAATAGGAGTTAAGCTAGTGGTAGATCAATTCTTTCTGAATTTAAAACTAGAAAATAGCTTGTAAATAGTGACAAGTTATGAGTTCATAAACATTGATGTCTTCAAGTTCTGCAGTAATCAATAGTACACAAGTAATCAGGGTTTCATATAACGTAACAATGTTCTCAAGATTGAGTCGAGTTTAGATGCAGGAAACAAATATTAATCTTACATCATGCTGTAATATCAAACTCAGGACCTCCTTCACACGAACGTGTCAATTTACTACCCTGTTGTGACCCTCTCCCTTGGTAACCTGCAGTTGAATTTAAACAAACCAATAAGCTTAACTCTACAACACCTAGTAAATGATCTTTCAAAGTTCAATGAAATTTTTCAAAAAAATCTCTCATTTTACGATAAACAAATATCAGAATTAAACACCCAATATGGCTAAAATAAGAAAAAAAATTCTAAATAAATTGACACTGAAGAAGATGATGTAGTAGACCTCCCTCAATTGAACCTTGGCGCTAAGACAGCGAGCATGTCATTGGAATAGCTCGATTAAGTCTAGTTATAGTTCCGAGTTCTGATAAATAAAATGCAGATCAATTTAGAGCTATATCCAAAGATTTTTTAGTTAATTCCTGACAGAATAGACATGGAAAAGACTTACTCCAATATCAATACTTAGAACTTGATAGAGAAGTTTAGCTAAAACATCATAGATAAAAAATATATATAAACCTCCGGGTTAATCAGTGACATAGTGATTATTCTGTCCCACCCCGTGGTAAACCTAGACCTATTGAATAGACAGTAAGAATCTATTGTCCAAACCCAAATAGGAGTGCATAGTGTGAGCGTGGACGATCAGAACCAACCAGACGTGTTTCTCGGTTCCACTAAACTCCCTTAGAAGACTCTTCTGTACAAAAACTCCAATAATACAAGAAGAGATGAAGTGAGAATTGTCAATAAAAGCAGCTTTATGTTCGAACGTGAGGACATCCAAGACGACACCCTCCTCAAACTCTACCCCCCGGATCTAAATCCCCTGATTCAAGATCCCGCAAATTCAATCCAAATACAGCTGAAAATTGATATCTTGACTTAAAAAAACGAAGGAGTACAAGATCTTCCACTCAGTGATCCCTTAGTGCGCGGCGGGCAACCCCCCTCACCCTCGCTCAAAAAGACTTCATAAGACCTAATTTAATAATGGAAAGAAAATGATGATGAGGACTTTAGTGAGTACGGGGATCAGGTAGAGGAAATCAACTTTTATGACGCTTTACAAGACCACGACCTCATTACATATAAAATAAGTATCACTAAATCGAAGATTAAGGACATAACCCTCCGTCTGGGGGATTTTAAACTCGAATTTTTGGAGAAGATAAGGGATCTCTTTCAAGGGGAGGGGGGTTAGCAATCCCCGGAAGTTTTACTTAGAATTCAAATGTAACTTATTAACATATGCATCGACCTCAACCCAGTCCTTGATTTAGTAACAAGGCAAAGCCATGACAATCCCAGGAAACTTATACACGAATACTAAGAAGATTGCTTGAGTTTTGGTCAAACTCGAGGTCTAATAAGGCTCAAAACATGTGATATATCAATACAGTAAGAAATAATTACCCTAAATATCGGGAATTTATAATTTTTCCTACTAGTCTTTTAAGACCTCAACCCAGCGATCAATCCAATTTGTATGATTAATCATCCTGATAACATGGGGTTTCAGAAGATAGTGGATGTTTAAGCTACCTAAGTGACATTAGGCGCTTCATTGGAAGATGTAAAAATCTAATTTCAAGATGAAATAATAATAGAACTTTGTCAAGATTCAATAGAAGGTATGAGTGAATTCCTTTTCCTTATACAATAACAGCTTAAAAACCCAAAAATTACACAAAAAAAACCAAACTAGTAAGAAGATTTTTGTATTATTTCTGATACTGATAATGTTTAAGAAAAATTGATTTTTTTCAAGTAAATTTGTAACAACTTTTCAAAGGACGGCCTATTAAAATACCATGGTATGAAATATCCCATATAGATTGAGATGCCGGTACTAAAAGTATCTGTATTTTTAGGTAAGGACTTTAGTTTTAAAGAGGTTGGGGTTGGGGTTGGGGTTGGTAATTAATAACCCCCCCCACCCTTAAATTATAAATTTTCTTCAAATGATATGAGGTTACAAACTTTTATCCAAATAGAGGATCATTTCAATAAACCCAAGGTAAACCATATCATACAAGACGATAAATATCGTCATAAGAAAGAGACTAGAGACAAAAACAACTTCCTACAACTAGAAATAAAATAACTTTTTCTAATCTTAACTTCGGGTGATCTAACCAGACTATCCAGTAGGATAGCCGAGGTCAACCTTTTCATACACAAAGACGATAAGTTGGAGAAAATTTTCATCACCGAGACTTATTAATTCTCAACTGGCTTTTTACTCAATTTTTAGATGAAAGGAAACCAGATCGACCTGTTGTTCGAGACCCCAACAGACATTTAATTAAATTTTAACCTAAAACTCAAAAAATTTATGGAAAATTTCAAGAATATCAAGCTCCAATACAAACGTTTGCATCGAATGGAAGACGAAGAATGCGAAATAATCACTAGAGAGGACATTTAGATGAAGAAAAGGAGCAAAAGCTACCTTAACTTGCACGAAGGCATTAATATGAACCATTCAGAGACGATTTTCGACCGACATAGGAAGGGCTCCTTCATCGAGGAGGCTGACTAATAGGCGTACTTCGGACTTCTATACATAAGCAAAATGAATATATTTATTAACATTGATTTGGTTATTCAAGGAATTCTGAACGAGGGACGATTCAATCTTCCAGAGATATTGATAGGACATGATATGAAGATGGAAACCGCGGTTTAAATAGTGAGTAAGACCTATAGGTAGTAGATTAATCCGGGGATTTATGATAACATTAAAAATATAATTGGCATCAGAAACATCAGTAATATTTTTTACGGCCTGGTCGGGATTATTTAGAAACCAATTGAGAGCTATATAGACCTCAACTCCATATAACCGGTATATTATTCTTTTATATTAAAAAGGGACTTATTGATGGATTCAATGGGGCTTACACAACAATAGCGAAAGAAGCTAGCAATGCAAAAGACACTATCTACAATATTTCTAATGGAGTTAAAGGAGCTATTTAAGGAAGATTTTTTAAAGGCAAATGGTTTTGACTTTTGACTTCGTTTGTTTTATTCGTTCTTTTAGTTAATATTTAATTTTTTTTTTATAATTAAAAAAATATTTTTATATCTAAAATAAACAATTTATAAAAATAAAAAATAATTTTTTTAAAATTTTCTAGAGTTTTATAATTTTAATAAAAATTGATAAATCAAAAATTAAGATACAAAACTTCGAAAGTTAATCAAATATTTATGTCTTCCTTATTTAAATAAATTTTTTTTGTTCTTAAAGGTGGCAAAGCTGGTAATTTTAATTTATTAATATCTTATTTAATAGTATCTTAAAAAATCTGCTTCTCAATTATCTTTTATTCATCTTCTATTTTTCTCCAATTATCCATGGATTAAAGTTCAAGAGTTTCCATTTCTGTAATTGCTTTCTTCTATTTATCTATTAATATTTATTCTATTTCAAGTTTAAATTCTAATTATTGTTTATTTTTGATTTTCTATTCAATTATTTTCTTTTTTCTTTTTATTTTATGCGTTTCATATTATGCTTTAATAAACTCATGCTTACATTTTTTATCTTTATATTCATTTTAAATTGATTCCTATAGTTTTTTTTCATTTAATTATCTAATTGTTCTTATCATTTATGCTTATTTCTATTTTTGAACAATTGATTAAGCTCTTAAGTTTTCTACTTCTTCTCGTTAATTTTTTCTTGGTTCTTCACTATGTTAGATATCAAATGAATAAAATTTATTTTAATTTATTTTTCTACTATATGCCTCTTATAACTTTAATTTTAGTTCTTATAATTTGTTCAGACTTTTTAACTATTCTTTTTTTGTGAGCTGTATCCTATTTTTAAGAAAAGAAACTTTTTATGAAAATTAATATCTCAATTTTTTAGTTTCAGCCAATTTATGAATCATTTCATCATTATCAATAGATTGATATTTAAAATCATGACTTAAAAAAGTCTCATGATAGACTGATTTATTTTATGATCTCTTTTAAGATTAAGCTTCTGTTAAATATCGAGTATCATATAATGATCTATTTCGAAGATTAGTAGATTAATTTATTCGGGTAACAACTCTATTTGTTTGCATATACTTTTTATTTGTTTATAATAAATTTTTATCAGTGTATTGATTATAAATTTACGTTAAATAATTAATTCTTTCATCATTCATCATCTTTAAAAATTAATTGTTAATTTTTTAATAAAATTTAAGAATATAACTTACAAATAAATATTTTATTTAAAATTTAAAACACCCAACGAAAATAATATTATAAAAAATTCAATAAAAATTTTATTTTGACATTCCTTAAATAAATAAAATATATTTAAATTATATATATTTATTTAAATTAATAGAAAAATTTTTTTGAATTCATAATAAATGTCCTTAAAAAAAATTTATTAATTCATATTATAATTAGAAAAATTTAGAAATA
>Ga0209107_10002000_pt1 | contig 11384 bp, 7 predicted proteins | sample LakErihyJuly2011_2_FD_187460 | JGI IMG/M metagenome (GOLD analysis project Ga0209107, IMG submission 187460) | Freshwater microbial communities from dead zone in Lake Erie, Canada - CCB hypolimnion July 2011 (SPAdes) (version 2) | ecosystem: Environmental > Aquatic > Freshwater > Lentic >... | reverse complement strand
TTATTAAAATTTTATTATAAAAAAATAAAATATAAATTAAAAAAAGAAAAATATTTATTTTCAGAAAAATATTAAATTTTCAGGAAATTTCCTTTAATTAAATTTCATGAATTCCTGAAAGTAAATAAACCCTAATTAAAATTACAAATATAAATTTTTAATCAGATTAAATATATTTAATTTATTATCTAATAAAAAAAATGAAATTTTTAATCTTCTTTTTAGTTCTGTTAATTACAATAAAAACAAATGATATATAATAGTGTAATTAATATTGCTAGTAAACTTGTGCAAATTAAAAAATATTACAGTAATAAACCTGTCTGTAAAATTGCGAAAAATCTTGCCTAAATTATGTTAATAAAGAAGATGATTCAGATGAAAAATGTAAATTTTTCGGACCATGTGGTATGTAATACCATAATTGTCGCAATCAATTTGATGATAAATCTAAAAAAGAGGAATCTGTATTATATTTTATTTTAATCTATTAGGACTGCATGTTGGTAAAAGGAAGAGGCGTTGTCGACTCTGATTGTAAACAAAAATGCGATTCTTAATATCAATTATGTTGTAATAGGGTATCCGCAAGTGGTAAATATTAATTATTATATACTAGGTCACCAATGCTAATGTAATTTAGCTCCCTTAAAGAATAATAAATGATATAATAATAAGAAATAAATAGCATAAATTCTTATTATATTATTTGTATCACAAGTTTATACAATATAAATTTAAGTATTTTTTAATGTTTACGATTTTTATTTTTAAAAATATATTATTATGTAAAATAATTTTATAAACAATAATATCTAATTATTTATTTATATTTATAAATCTTATATTTAATTTAATTTAATTAAATTTCAATTTTAATAATAATATAAAAATTCATCATTAAAGCATTTTTTTCTCAACAACATAATTAATTTTTTCAATTATATAATCTCTTGCTTTAGCATATTTCTTCTGAATTTCAAGTTTTCTATTCTGTAATTTTATATATATATATATTTAATACCATAATATTCCCACTCTTATCTTTATCATATACGTTTATCCACAAATTATCACCATCAATATTAACATTTTAAATGTAAGATGCTTTCAAATCCCAAATCACCTTTCTATTCGAATTTTTCAACAAAACAATGAGATCCAATCCAATTATTAAAATATGACTTTCTTACCCTATTTTAAAGTAAACAGCGTCAAGAAACTGTTAAGGAGAATTTTTGCCTTGATCTTTTATACTCAAATATTATACAATTTCACTATGATATTTTTTGTAAGATTTATAATATTGTTCCTCATCGTAAAACACTCTAGGTGGTCTGATACGCGTGTTGTTAGGCTTATCCCTGAACATCTGGACCTAATTTTTTATTCCCTCACTCGTGAAGGCCACGAAGTCAAATGCTCCGGAGACGGGTTTAAACACAAATCCAATAGCTCCTTTAACTATCCCTTTCCCGAAACCTTTAACTCCTGAATTTATTGCCCCGCGGTAAGGCTATAGTACGATTCCCGTAATACCTTTTTCAAATCCATTAAAAAGGGCTAAAACGGCATTACCGATTCCAGTCATAACATTGGTCTTTTCTCTTGTCTTTATTTATTATCTTTAATTTAGGTATCGTGAGTCCATCGAAATGGAGGATGTACCATTTGCCATTGCACTTGCAAACGACTCCATTAAGGAAAACACCCCCGCAAATGAATTCGAAACCAACGAGCCCACTCCCTAAGCAATACCAATACCGCCCTCTATAGGACCCTTAACAAATCCTGTCATGGGCTTATCAACCAAATCAATACAACCTTTCATAATGTACTTGATCACAACAACCGGGCTTCCAAATAGACTCATACTTCCAAGCACCTTTAAAATTGACTTCATTACTTCGTCCCTATAGTGAATCACAAGGTTCTTTATAATTCCCTGTACAGTATCATACTGCTACTCCAGATGAATCTTTGATAGGGAAAGAGGAGCGTTATCTATGTTAGTAAATGATAGACTCAGAGCCTAGACAATGTTCTTGATGACTTCCGCATTTTTTTAGGGGGTACTTTTGAAAGACAGGTCTAAGTTAATTGGGTATATTTTTATCTCATTGATGAAGGTTATCTCCTTGGCGTCATAAAGTAACGCGTCTTCCCACAGGAACTCTTTCTTTTTCTCGACTTCATTAGACTCCGGTTCATTGTTATCTATTTCGTAAAGGAAAGATTTTTCCTCCACCTTCTTGTTTATATCGATTGAGGACTTGAAGATCGATACTATCTACTCCACATAATTCTTAATAACCTAAAGGTAGGTATCAGTGAGCTTAATAGTGGTGGGTTGGAGTGCGCACCTAATCGATTAAAACACCATAGCGTTCTTCACCTAGATGTTCTAGTCTATCACCAAAGAGAATTGAGGGCGATTGAGTTTGGTCAGTTTCCTTGATTTTGTGGGGGTTAAGATAACGGGAAAATCAGTGGAATAGCTTATGTTATTATCGAGATTAATGTAGCCTATCTTCAACTGTATGGTTTTTTAAGCACTAGTCTCGAGGATTACGCTCTCTAGGTTATTGATTGTTAAAAACCCAATCTCCTTACGCATGCCCTCAATGAAACCAATGAACGAAATCCCCACCTTTTTTAACTAAATTCTCGTCTGAAATTCAATCATCTAGTCTTTTAGATTAGAGTCACTCGCCTGCTCGTTATGTTGGAATTTAATCTTCTTAGTCACCCCTTCTGATTGAATTAAGATACTGAATTTGAAAGAGTCAGGGCCAACCAATTATTCAAATTCATATACATGCTCCAATTTCTCTTGGGTCAGGTCCCATGGTTCTATAGTAGTATTCTTGAAAGTCCCACATTTCTAGTCAATTTTTATGTCTACAACGATTTTTTTTTCAAGATTTGGAAAATCCCATGCAAACAAATGATTGGATTACTCTGGTATGTGTAGAGGATACTCTTAAATATTGGTACTATCTATGCCCAACGCCAGCTAATGAATTGAGATTGTAGCGTTCGTCAGTTTGTTCTCTACTACGTACATTGCTTCGTTTTCACTCTACGTCTCGCTGAATATAAGGTATGTGATGTGGTCGTCCTCTCGCAACTCCATGAACATGAACTTTATCTCTGTTTTTTTAATCATGTTTCTAACTATAAAAGAATTGTTCTTTGATACGAGGTCTATACCCCCTAGGTTCTCGTACTTTATATAATTCTCCTCCAATTATATATTGATGGTCTATGACTTCGCTTGATCGTACCAGTAAAGTGGGACCCTTTACTGTGGTTACACAACAATCTAAGAGGCATTTAAAACACCCTTCTAAGCTACTGACAAGAATCCTTTAGTATGGTTGACGATTATATACTTTGGGCTTATAATAACCCATTTCTAGATTAGGTTATGTTCCTTATCCACGCACTCTACTCCAAATTTAACCCCATATTGGTACATTTATTACATGTTAGTGTCTAGAACATTCCCTTTAATTGTAAAAGTATTTCTGCCCACCCCAGCACGACTTATATGATTTGAAACAGCTTCAGGATAGTTTTTTTACGCGATTTTTAAGAATTCGTAAGGTCCGAGTAAACAGATCTTCTTGGCGCTGATGCTATTTGACTGCTCGATGTCCTTTTCCTCCTCATTTAAAGAACTTGCATGTCCTCCATAGACCTCAAAACTATGTCTCACCTTATTTGCATATGAGAAGGTAAGATCTTAATTTGTATCGTTAATCACGTAATCACTTGCAAAGATCAGGAATCTTTTGGAGCCAGACGAATCACAATTCTAGATTTCAATATTGTTTTCGAATTTATAATAATCTACCAATTTAATGGTTTAGGTCGTGATTTTTTCAACATTTGGATCATTAAACAGGTGTTTATTAGTTATATGGAAATTAGGGACCTTAATTTCTATAAAAATTTAATCATCTATATTAAAATTTATCAACTGAATCTCTTATTATACATCAAAGATTTCACGGAATATGGTTCTATAATGTGTTTTATTCTGCACAAATAGTTATACTTAAATAGATATGGGTAAGCAGTTTTTTATAGAAGCAGTAGGTTAAATATTTAGATGTTAATCTTCATTTACAATAGAATAGTTCAATAGAGAATAACAGTTGTTACCCAAATCAATTTAGGGAGTGCCCTTATCCAATTTTTATAGATTTTATTCGAGTGTCCACCCTTCGTAATCATTGTGAACTAAACTTGGATTAATATCGGAGTGGCCCATCTTAGAATGTTGGTTGGAATATCCATATTATTGATCATCAATTTTGAATTAAATGTAACTATTTAATTTATCGAATGGTAAGTATAAAGCCTAGTGAGATTTCAAATGTTAATGAACCTACTGACCTGTCAGTTTAATTTCTATGTTTTGATCAAGCGAATTGATTATTTTAAATGAACTTCTGATCAAAAGAATTTTTTTTTAATTTTTTGGAATTGTTTCAATTATTATAGTGAAGGATTGCTTGTCTTAAGGTTAAGAATCATCAATTTTCTTTACAAAGATGCTTTTATTTCCATAAGAGTAGTTGGCTTTTTATATGCTGTTGTTTTTTGATATGGTATTCATTCTGTATTGCCTCTTACCTATCTAGTCCAGATCCACGGTTAGTTTGTTTTGGAATGTTCCTAGTAAGGGATGCAGGAGATCAATGATTATTATATTTTCGTTCTTGTTTCCCTCTTGCCTTTCACTGAGCCCTTCGTAGTCTAGTTCGACTTTATAGTTGAACTGTGAATAAGCTTAAATTAGCTATTTATGTCCTTTCTTCTATTGTGATTCTATCTCGATATCATACCCAATTTCATTAAAAATTATGTATGGCGACCCATATTCAATCTACCGCAGTGAGCTAGTTTCTTGGTATATGGAGTCTTTAGACATCTGCATACCCTGAACGTGGCTCTGCGATTCCAGATGGGAGGATTATATGCTGCTACTGCCATTCACTCTTTAATTCTACGCTTTTATTTAATTAAGAAGGTTCTGGATAGTTTCCCATAAGACTTCGAACATATCGGTTGAAATTGATAGATTTATTTACTCATATAAAGGATTGATCTCAATTATCAATTGTTTTTTAGGGTTGGAGTCCTCATAGGTTTGGAGATCGATGCCTATAGAAGTTTTCTCAATGATGGGCTCCCACTTGCTAGTCCTCATGTTGTAGAATTGTGCCTGTAGGGTTAACAGGGTTGATAAAATCGATTTTACTTGTATTTTATTGTAAACTATTTGTGTTTCTGTTAGATGAAAATCCAGAACAGGATAGCATCCGCTTTTTGCATCATTGAGAAAGAAGAATGAGAGTCCATATATTATGCAGTCAAAAATATTTTGTTACGGACATTGGTCTTTACCCCTGTCCTTCATTCGGTTGTGTTCGGTGTTGGCGGCAGTCTTGGGTTCCCCTCGGACTTAACCAAATTCAGCACCTTACATATCACCGATTTATTGTAGCAGTTTTATATCAGGATATGTCATCGTGATTATGAATTACTCTAATGATAGATCATGTTTAGGTCGATAGTATGGAGGGTAAACGACCTCCTCCTTATCCCCTTCTTTAACCACACACCTATGTATTCCTAACTCAAATTTTAGTGAATAATATAATGATAGCGGTTTGATAAGCGACCGCCTTTTTATCCCCCCTAGACCCTTTAAACTTCCTCTTACATCATCAAAACTGCAAATAAAAATGTCTAGGTTTGATGTTGTCACGTTATGCGCGAAAATATCCCCCATATCCGCCAAAAAATCGTTGTTAATTTAGCCATTTATGAACATTTCTTAAAGATTCTCGTCGGCAGGCCTTTTCTGTTTCAGTAAGACGTAGCTTATTTCCCCTTCGGTACAAAGAACATATTCATTTATGACCTTCTCCTTGTTTAGCAATTTTTATTCTATATTAAGGTTGGGGAGAATGAGAGAAGAATTTCTAACATTTACTTAGAAAAATATTCTATTTAGATCCCCGTACCATGGAACCACAACCCAGCAGCTCTGATCCAACAAACTCCACTATAAAAGATTAACGACAACCGATGTTTTTGCATATACATATAGGTCCTGTAGGCCCAACTCCATGTTTTTATTTCCAGTGATTGGGTCCATATAGCTTTCATAGTACACTTATGTTTTTTTTTCATTGTAATAATCTGCAAATTTGTACGTTGTGAATTAATTTCTTTAATTAATACTCGTTTCTTTTCCATCGATGAAACATTAATCAATGAAGAAATTTGGATTTTTTAATTTATTAGAGAACTGGTAGACCTTCTACTAAGTGATGTCACCAATCATGCACTATTCTATGACCTCTTTGCATTAACCGTCGAGATCTCCATCAGACTCAGGTATTATGTTAGCAAAGCTATCAAGATATGTATAATAGCTAATATTAGCTTTATTTACGTACACCCCAATTATCTTAAAAAATTGAGAATCTCTAAAAAATTTGAACCTCAAATCTTCACCCATGATACCATAAAAAGGTTACTTATTAAAAATCCTCATGCCATAGAAGAATAACTTAGGAAAATCTAGGTAGAAATTGATTGTACCTGGCGTAAAAAGCTTGTTTAACTTAAAATTATGTGAGAATCTTTCATCCATATTATCGTCATATGTAAAATTATGTATGATTCCTTTCACTACATTCAAATATTCCTCCCTGGTAAGCTTGAGAACCAACTATGAAATAGAACTATGTATCCACATCCCTCGGTCTACATTCTTTGTCTCTTCTGGGAAGATCAGGTTTAGATCGGGGAACCACATAAGTCTACCAAAATTAAGGTTGAATTTAAACTCAGTTGAAAGATCAAAATACTATTAGCTGTTAAAGTATTATAATTTCGCATTATCCGCTTGTACAATCCAATTTTCGCACCACATTTTATCGAAATACTTGTAAGTTGATTTTTTTTATTCATTTAAGAATCTAAAAGTCTCCTACTTTTGTAAGTTATAAACGGTAATAAGTGGGACGACTATTCTTATGTATTCGGTCATCCAAGGCCAGGGTTTAAATAATAGGTGAGCATTATTAAACACAAACATCATATCAAAAAATAAAGGATCAAAAAATTTTTTAACAACATCAAACATATTATTTTCATACACTTAAATTGGCAGATTTGAAGAAGAATAGTCATGATTATCATTCAAAAACGCGTTCTCAGCTTTAACCAGAAGAAAAATCAATTAATTCATTAGGTAGTCTATTATACGCATCATAATTTGCTGTTAGTAAACTATCTCTATATCTCCCCCCTCAATTGTCAGGAACTTGTCAATCTTTTCTTTGTTTGGGAAAAAATCCTAATTAAATTTTGTAAAACTAAATTATATTTTTTATTTAGAGTCTGACTTTTTCGAGATCATGGTATAAGGTATAATAGTATCTAAGATTTGGTTATTATCGAAACTTTTAGGGTAATTTGTAAGGTCAGAGAGGTTAACGTCATCGATCTGGCCATCCACGAATAACGCATTTTTAGTTTAAAACACATTAGAAACAAGCTACTTAACTGTGAGTGAGAAAATTCCGCAGTGAGTCTATCTGTGTATCATAACCATATTAATTTGATTAATTTTCAAATATATATGTGAGTGACATGATTCAACTAGACCACTTTACTACGCCCCCAGGTAAGTGGTGTATTTCTGCCTGTGTTTGCCTTTCACGGAGATATGTTGATTTTATTTGTTAATATACACTGAGTTTTTATACTCTGTGTTTTCAAACAACTCTTAAATGGACTATTCCCATGTTTTATTGATAAAATCCATCTTTATCTCTAAAGGACTACCCGTCTTTATCACAGAAATTAGATTAAGGATCTATATATAGGTATCAGGCTTGAAATTTACCATGATTTCAGGTAAATATACATTGATAAATTTTTGATTGATATTTTTAATAATTTCTATTTTCCAAAGGATGTCATCTTACGCAACTATGAAGGGTTGAAATTATTTATTGTTGAAATTAAAAAATCCATCAATAAAAGAAAATTTTTGAAACTAAATCTGCGTCATCACTTTACCATCTAAAAAATTTTTATTTTCGATTCGTAATTTATTCAATGAAATATTTATTAACGGGAGTTATTTGTATTAATTATCCTGGTCTTTGTATATATAAAATTAAAAACTATTAAAAAGTATTTCTAATTGTTGATTTTTTGGTGTTTTTATCATCTATTTTTATTACTTTTCGATTTTTTGTTTTTAAATTTCCTTTCTTTGGAATAATTATTTTAAATTTTTGATTCTTTTTATGATATAATTGTTTAGTTATACAATTAAATCTTAAAATTAGAATGAAATTTACACAAATTGATCCTATCGTTAAGGGAAAGCTATATCAACGTTGAAATTACGTCTTTCGCTAAATACACTCAAAATTTACTTTTCTTTCGATTTTTGATGATAGTAATAGAATTCTATTCCAAAATCTTATAAAATTATCTTTAATTAATTTGCCTAACTAATCGAGAATGTGACAATTTTTCCAAATTATATCTTCAAGATGTCATCCCCCGCTTTCTCTTATCCGTAAAGTATCTCAAGATCCTAATTGTTAACATTAATATCAAAATCAGTCGAATAAGGTTTAAATACAACCTATTATATTTACATTTATTTTATTTATTATTGATATTTATCATTCTTATTCACATAAGACTTAACCAAAAACTCTTAAACAATTTAAATAAAATTTGAATCGAATTGCCAAATCGCCGCTTCCATTTACAATTAAATTTGTGTCTAAAATACTTTATTAATACTATCTTTTAATATTTTTTTATATGAGATCTCCAGGTACTTTTTCTCTGGATTTTTAATCCTCAAAAAATCATAAAGTTTCATATTTTGGGTGTTTACTTCATGATTTACGTTTATATTTATATACTAAACATCCAATTTAATTTACTAATTTCCGTTAAATTATTATTTAAAGCTGAATTAAATTTAATTATACTGGACTTTGATGTCCTATAGGGTGTTTTACTACTGTAAACTAAAGGATCCTTTATCTAATTTAAAGATTATCATAAATTTGCTGGCGTCCTTCTTCTCTCTTTCGAAGTCCATAGTTACTTCCTCTTGAGCTTATACTAATCTTTCGATGTCCTATATTTCCTATTCAGTTATTTCCTCGTCTTTTCCAAAAAAATATAAATATCTTTTATTTTTTTTCTTTTCCAGCTCTTCCATTTTCAATTCCCTAACTGATTCTTTTGTCATCTATTGGACCCATTCTTATAAAGTCTCAGTGGGGGTCGCGATAAGAATATTTTTAATTTGGTCCTGCTCATCATTATCTAAAGAAATGAAGCCTTAATTTGGCTAATTTTCTTCTATTTTTAGTATTTTCTTTTAAATAATAAAGAATTATTTTTTGTAGTTTTCATTTAAATCCCCGGATTCAAGTTTAGATTTTTTTAAATATTTCATTTTTATACTGTAAAGTCTTATATCATCGAATTAAATCATAAATTATTTTAACTATATATCAATCATTTTAAATTCTAGATTCTGGAGATGTATTATCATCTCGTATCTTGAGGTATTTTCTAATAGAATTGTATTATTAATAAATTTTATTTCAGAAGAAATTGATATTATTTTGTTGATTTCGTTACATTTTATATAATTTGTCATTTTTTCCTTCAATATTGATGCTTGTTATATTTTTGATAAAAAATTTTCCTCTTTTTCTTTTTATTACCAATAAAAAAATAAATCAACAATTTTTATTACTTTATTGACAGGACAGTCTTTATTAGCAGGAACGGTTCTGTCTATAAAATTTTTTTCCCAGTTAGAATTGGTGGTAAATGCTGTGATTTCCTTCAAAAAAACTCCTGCTGAATATACATTATCTTCCTCAAATCTGATATGGATATCTTTGATAGTGAGTTAAATATTATCTATTATTTTTAATGTCATTTTTTCAATATATCCTTTTTCTTATTGTACAGTGTTTTATTTTTAATAATTATTTATCAGGGTCTTAGAATAATTTATGAGATCGTATAATCTGTTTTGAATCACTGTATTCTCTGGAAAATCCCATTATTCACGGTTCTTTTTTTTTATAAGGAATACTATGTTATGAATAAACACCTCAACTGGTTATGATGATAAGCTGTGCCAAGGTACTATTATTTGCAGTTTTTTTATATCCGAAAATATTACGTCCATAGGTAATCCTAGCATTTCAAGGATATTCTTTTTCAAGCAAACATTCTCAATCACTATATTACCACTAAAAACTCCCAAATGCAAATTATTTGTATCTATACCATCAATAAATCTACCGAGGTACTTTAATAATAATTTTTCTAAGAGTAGTTCGAACATTAATTAATAGTAATTAATATATATATATTTATTTATATTTATATAAGGCAAAGATATAATATAAATCGATATTTATATAATAAATATATTAATTAATTTTACAGCAGAGTTTTTTACATTTATTTTATTTTACTATTCCCCTTAGCAAATTCTTTGGCATGTATACTTGTCTTTTAATTTGTAATTTTATTAGAAGATGTAAAGAGGTATTAAAATTGATAAAAGAATTAGGCCTAAAAAGGATTTTAACATTTAATTTTACTTCTAGGTTAAGATATAATAATTATAAATTTAATTAAATAAATAATAAAATAATGAACTTTATATATAATCAGTTTTTATCGGGTTCATCTGACTTATTAAGGTATTTCTTTTTATAATCTTTGTAAATCTTAAATTATATACTATTTATTATACATTTATATATTTTGAAATTAAATAGTCAGTGTATTAACCGGCATGCAAATATTTTACTGTTTTATTTAGGATATATTAATTACCAATATTTTCTTCTTCACTTGGATCAGGTGGATTAATTCTTTGATTATATCTGTTCAACACTAATCCAAGTGAAACCATTAAAATTCCTAATATGCTAAAATCTTTCAATCTAGCAGATTTTTTTCTTAAATAAGTTTATCTATATTTTTTCATGAAGAAATTATTCATATTATAATTTATACGATAATAATTAAAAATATTTATCTTTAATTTTTTGTATTTATGAATATATATAAATTTTAAATTAATATTTTAATTACGTGAAAATATAAAAAACTCATATTTATTATTTAAATAAAAATTATTTTAATTATTTATATAAATAAAAAAATTCTTTAAATATGTGAAACGAATTAATTCTTCAATAAATATAAATCAAAAATACAAAATATTTATAAATATTTATGTAATTAATCAATTATTAATTTTAGATTTAGATTTTTGAAAA
>Ga0209107_10001999_pt1 | contig 11385 bp, 6 predicted proteins | sample LakErihyJuly2011_2_FD_187460 | JGI IMG/M metagenome (GOLD analysis project Ga0209107, IMG submission 187460) | Freshwater microbial communities from dead zone in Lake Erie, Canada - CCB hypolimnion July 2011 (SPAdes) (version 2) | ecosystem: Environmental > Aquatic > Freshwater > Lentic >... | reverse complement strand
ATTTAATTTTAAAATGAAATTTTAATTTTTTTTTTTTTTTTTGAATACAGAAAATATAAACAAAATAAAATTTATAAATTATTTTACTCAATTTGGTAAATGTTCTTTATTTGGTTTTTCAAAATTTAATTTTAATAGTTATTTATTGATAAATTCAATTTTCGCAAAAATTTATTTTTTATTTTTTAATTCGATCGCACCTTTCTTAAAATTCATAAGCTCTGATTATTCTTATAAATGATTTCTTTTTTGAATTATTTAGCTGTTAATTTATTGTATATTATTATGTAATTTATTAATCTCTATTGATTTACTCTTGTTTAAGTTAGAAATGTTTAAATACAATTACCTGGAGGTTTATTTATCGCCAGCCTAAATCTCACTATCTTCAAATATTTATCTCAAATGATTACAAGTTGATATTCTGGCCTGTTATTTTATTTAGAGTTATGCCTGATATCTCTTTTCGAGCGTTGTAATTAATTATCTTTTAGAATTTTCTTCTTTTTTAAATTTAGGTGTCTCTAAATTATCGTAGTAATCATTGTTTTTCAATGTTTTCTTGGTTTCCGTTTTTTGTGTTTGTCCTGATAAGTAGTTATCTTTTAGGTAATATTGTAAACGATTTTTTTATTCTTGAACAAGGGGGGTCACTGTCCCGGGGGTGTTTTATCTAGAGAGGGTGGTGCTTTACTGGGACATTGATTCGTGAGGGGTGTTTTATCTAGAGTGGGTGGTTAACTGGGGAGTTGATTCGAAGGGGGTGTTTTATCTGGAAAGGATAGTATTCTACTTGTTAGTTGATTGTGCGATTTTTTGAGAGAAAGTGGTGCTCAGAAGCGCCTACTGCTATGCCAACTGTTTTGAGAGGGTGGTATTCAATTTTGTTTACTTTATTTCATCTTACATGGTATCAATTATTTTCTCATATTAATCGAATATTATTTCCTTATTAAAGTGTTTATTGTTCTTTGCTTAACAGAATTAACACTTTGATTGAATGTTTATGAACACATCATTATACAATTTCTTCACATTGTCATTCTCTTTCTTCAAAAAATTAACTTAAGTTTTAAGTTAACAAAATCTTTAAAGCAAGAACAATAATATAGCATTATCCTAATCAACATTATTTTCTTATTAGAAAAAGACTATATTGCTTGGATCTTTGGTGTAATTTAAAAGCTCTTTTAAACTATTGCTTTCTTTTTGCATCAATATGCTTTGTGCGTAGAGTTGTTCCATATCATCGATTAAAGTTTGCTTGCTATCCTAAGTTGATAAATCGAAATCAATTTTAAAATCCTTTATAAGATCTAATTGTAGGGGAAGTTTCATATTAAATTTAGTTATTTATTTTTTATTTTAATTTTATTTATTTACACGCTTACGTTTATTTATTTACCCTATTATGATAAAATTTTATTTTCTAAATATAATTAATTTAATATATAAATAATAATTTTTTTTTAATTTTATAAAATAATAAATTTGCAAAATTCGAATATTTTAAATAACATATAACATTTTTATATACTTATTTAATAAATTAAATAATTTAAATTTTTATTTTCATAAATTAAATTTAAAAATTTATTTAAATATAAAATCGAATTTTTAAAATAAATAAAATATATAAAAATTTCATTCTTTTTTTCTAAAAAATTATAAATTATTTGCAAAAAATTATATTATTAATTTATCATACTAATCAGAATAATTTTTTAATTATTTTATATGAAACCAAGTTGAATTTTTCTAAACTTGATCTTTTTCATTGAATTTCCACCTAACCTATAAAAGACAATCATTATTATTTTTCCCAGTATAATTTATAATCCTATCAGGGACATCAAATATCAAAGACCCATACGATATTTAATTTTATATAGAGTTTAGTGTTTGTATTTTAAGCTTAAAATCATCTAATTACGCCTTGTTTATTTGTTAATTATTTTATTATAAATGATCATGAGTGTTTATATTTTAATCGTTAGGGATGAGGATTGGGTTGGAATTGGGGTCAGGATTTCCATTTTAAATTCATAATTTTAAACTTTCTCTTAATATTTAAAATTATTTCAGCTATTATTTTTATTTTTTCTTTTTTGGATCTTTTTTTTTACTCATTTCATATTTGTCAAGTAATTTATAAAAATTAGGAATTTTTTCATAATGTTCTTATGTAATTTATCGAGATATTTTCCACTTCACCTCATACATCCCTTACTATTTTTCAGATACAATTTTTTCAATTTCATCAGATACGATTTATTACATTGTTTTTGCGGCGAAATTAAATATTAAATTGGAAATAAATTATTTTTTTCACTAAATAAATAAAAAAATAATTTATATTAAACGAAATAAATATATATATCAAATAATGTCATCAATACTTTACTCATTACTCATATTTTACTCGTTATCAGTATCTTGTTCGAAATCTATATAGTTTCCCCCTCCGCCAGTTTATTCTTCTTCCATTTTATCTGACTACTACTAATCTTACATGAATTTATAAGGAGTTATCTTTTCATCATCTTTTGCTAATATATCAATAGTATTATAGTTATCTTTTCCTATAAAAGTAATAGAAACTTTGATATAATCATCATAAACTTCTTCTACAATGGCAGTCAACCATTTATTCTTGCTCATTAAACTAAGGATTAATTATACAAATTTACAAATAATCTAATTTTTGTCCGACTTTAAAATCATAACCACCCATATCTTGATCCATCTCAAAAATTGGGTGGGCTATATTATCAATCGGTTTTTATACAAATTATTTTAATGCTTGTACTCTTCTCTTTCCAAGATCTGTTGCTTATGCCATATCTTAATTTAATAAATATAAAAAAATTACTTCTAGGTAGAATTATCCCATATAAACAAAGATGACTTCTTTCATACTATTTTCTATTATTTTTTACAATTTATTCAGGTGGATTTATTTATTAATTAGCCCAATCAATCATAAAAGACCATTTTTAAATGTTTTAGTACAACCATTATCTAACATAATAGTTTTAATTGGCTATGAGTATCAAAAATTGGACACATGTATCGGTTTCATTAAAAAATTATTGATTGTTAGAAATCGAGTCAATTAGCTAACTCATGGCTTATTGTACCTGTTTTTATATATACAAATTTTACCCTCTATTACCTAAAATTATCTTTTATAGCAAAAAAATATTTATAGCATATAAATGGAATTTTAAAGTCTTAAGCTTGCTTATCATTGACAAACTTAGCCAAAATATTCCCTATATGGTCAGAAAAATTAGGGTTATCAAAGCTGATGTACGCTATAATCATAGCAATAGACCTGATACCCAATTTATTTTTTATATCTTCATTAAGGAATTTATAGTCCCTTTATAGTAGTTGTAGCTCTTTTTCGTTTAGTATATAATCCAATTATCCTATCTAATCAGGATTCCTCTATTTAGAGGAATTTATTTTGCAGTATTTTAGTAAGGTATACATGGTTAGCCATAGGTAGTCCTTCCGGGCATGGAAATTTTCAATTAAAAATTTTTCTTTCTTTTTTTATAATAATAGGTCCCAATTAGTCATTTTTTTTTATTTTTCTAATAAATTTATAAAATAATAATACCGAGGGTTGGTTCTCCCATCAACGCTTACGGGGGATTAGAATGAACTATATCAGAAAAATCTCTAAAATATTATTTAATAGGATTTGAATTTAATTAATCATAAAAAAAATCTAAGAACCTGCCTATAATCCGATGCTCCAGGAAATAAACTATGACATCCTCACCAAGTTAAGTACATTCATATAAAATCTAAAAGAATTCCGTGAAATCCCTAAAAGAGCCTTTTTTGGACTCATATATGCACACTATAAATCCATTGATATACCGCGAGATTATGCTAGTTTGATCTCCGATTTTGAGTCTTTTTTAAACAATTTCCACAGTATAAAGTTTTTTCATCCCAACTTTGAGAAGACTTAGCAGCACTTTTCTCATCATTTATTGTTGGCATTCCTGGAAGAATTCTATTATAATCTTTGTACCACTGAAGACCATTATAAACCATTGACAGGCTGGTAGATTGCAGGAGAGATTTTTTTTAAGGAAATTTAGGATTTAATTCTAATGGGTGCGGTTTTTTTCTCTGATAATACAGACACAGTAAAACGTTAGGCCTATCTTAAGCATCTCGAGGTCGTTAAATTACTAAGGGTGGGTGTTTTTGTCATACAAAAAGGGGAACTCAAGGTAGTTGTTGTCCTCCTTGTATTCTCTTTGTAATAACAGCTCTTTCATGAACAAAATATATTCGTTACTGAAGATATATTTGTGCATATAAAATTTTTTATTTTATTCTCCTATCATTGAGGAAAATTATCCACAGTACTTTTGCAGCAGTTTCTTGGGGTCAAGAGCTTTGTCCGACTCTTACTCGCTTCTTAGTTCTTGATCTAAAGGCGGTTTCTTCTCCTCCGATTTAAACTCCTCGGACTGCATGGGTGCAACTTTAGAGGGTGAGACATATGAGGGAGAGGATTCTGTCTTAGGAACGGGCTCCTCCATAGGCACCACCCTGTCGTAAAATAACAGGTAAGCATTTTTTATTTTTTCCTTTTAGGTGGTATTTTGACCCTAATTATCATTCATAGAGAAGTATTTCCATTTCTCCTCCCCACCATACGCCTCATTGGGGATATCTCTTGGATCAAAGTGTTTTACAATTGTGTCATTAAACTCATACCATCTTTTATCCTCCGGATTGTTAGATTACCGGTCCTAAATGTAAGAATAATAATGACCTTGATCCGCTATTCCGATATGAATCACAATCCCAACAAGTTTATATTCAAAATACGATTGAGGGTATTAGTCATTTGATTGCTCGTTGCTCTTTTATTCTTTCTTTCTGAGTCCTTATTAAGTGTAATTCTCAAGGTTAATAGTCATAGGAAACTCGCACATGTCATTGAGTTTTTACTTCTGCATAGTGTCGTAGTCGAACTCAAAGCGTTTCAGCACAAGTATGAGGTGGTTTGGCAGTTTTTTGAGGCACATTCTGCGGACAGCGGTGATTTTTTTATCGCATTTTTCACATTGGTAGGCGTTGTCGCCGTCCAAAACCTCACCCTGAATCATGCTTTGAAGACTCTGTTCAATGTTCTTCATATTTTTAACCTGTAGGTTCACTGCGAGGAAAGGCTCCTCCCTTTCACTGTGGTGGTTGCAGACTTTGCTGATGATTTCTATGGTTGTGTTCCCTCCAAAATGTTTTTTTATGAGATCGGGGTCTTTTGACCCTTTAAGTAGGGTCTCAATGCGGTCCATAAGCATATTAAAGAACTCATCAACATCCATCTATTCATAGACATTTGTGGCGTTTCCTTCATAGTCCTTGAAGGCATGGCAAAAACCTTTAGGATTGAAAGATTATTTTTCGCTCTCCTTAAGTGCTAAGTACATGCACTTCATCTAATACAGTATGTTGTCTTCTTTGGGTGTTTCCGTGTATTTCTGATCATCCACGTGTAGGATCGCATTCCTAAAGCTGGGGATCATAAAAAGTTATTGGTGAAGGGAATTCATGTAACATATGCATCCTAGATTCTTCAGCCCTACATAGCCAGTTGATGATTTCTCGTTGAGTTTTGGTTGAATGTCCCAATCAGTGTAGCGCTTACTCCTCCACTCAGCATTATTGTATTATTTTTGAATAAATATCATCATTTCATTCAAATTTAGTTGGTGCATACACAAGACTAAAAGCAACTTATAAGCTAATTATCGATTACCAACAGCTTTAGAAAGATGTTTATGGTCCGATTTTTAAGGAATTTCGAACAAGTACTGCAGTAATTCGGATACTAATTTTTCTTACTAGCCGATTATTAGGATGTATTTTTGGTATTTCAGAAGTAAACTACGCATGAAGAGAAAGACTCCTCCTATGACATCATTATCTTATGGAGGTCTGAGTTTAATTAGATTTACTAGTTTTAAGAGGAGCTACTCAATGTTAACCTAAGACAAATCTTTGAAAGAAAAATCGTCGAAAATATTTGAGATTAGTTGAAAGAAATTTTCTTCCCTTAACTTTCTTTAATCAATTGCCGCATTGAGAACCTAATCCAGTAGAAGAGGGAGGAGTATATGCAGGGTTGTAGATTCCGGAATATCCTATTTACATAGTGCAAATATTCCGATGCTTAATTGCTTTCTGACAAGTACATTATCGGTTTTCAGTAGACCATTTATGATTAGTTATTCTAGGCCCTTATAACCAGCTATCACGTTGAAGGATTATGGGGAGAGTTTGACGATCATAATCATTAAATTTTAGCAATTTTCTAAAATATCCTTCTCCACGTGGAAAAACTCTGGGTATCTTTCTTCCCTTTATTAGTTGGACACTGGAACCAACTAGAGCTCTGAAGAATTCTCGAGATCCTACCCCTCTCTCACCAACGTGTACTTAAACAAACTCCCCATAGTGTTGAGAATCTTAAGCATTAATTTATTGATATTTTAATCTAGATTAGAGGGAAAAATCATGTCGAAATCAGTTTCATTAGTGAGGTAGTGTACCAATAAACTGAGCAGTAACTGCATAAATTACTTAGTTATCGCATTTTTAATAATGTCAGGGCATTGCAGAAAAATTGTGAATAGGTACTGTAGCCCCTTAGACTATATAAACCTCAGTTTCCATTGTTTACAAGCGTCTAAATCGCATCCTTCAGATCCATAAGTGAACTCTTTTATTCTTAAAAGACAGTAAAGGATTTTATAGAAATTTCCGTCGATTATTTACTTCCATGGCGCTTTCATCTCAAAAATTTGTCCCTGGATGGATTTATTTATAGGAAGTTTAAGGATCAACTCCCATATGTTCTGGAGACTCTCGTCTGACTGACCTTCTATGTTCAACAGGTTAAAAAGTAGTTCAAAGTACTGCGGATTCTCTTGAATAATATTCTTAGGGTGGAGTTCTTTGGAGTCAGTGTCATTGATTCGTTAGACCATGATGTTCTTAGAGAACCCATAGTCGTTGAACTGAATCTCATCTTCATCGCTCTCGATTATTTTATTGACTTTTATTTTGAGTTGAAAACTTTTTAGGGGCAAATTGAACACTTTCGAGATTTTCATTTTTAAGATACCTAGTATGTCGGATGGGTTAACTAGTATGTCCTTCTTTATGTTATCAGGGGTTAGCAGTGCGTGCAGCTTTACCAGGCGGTTCTATTTATTGTCTTAGTGGGAAGGTTCATTCACATTAAATCTGATCCGCCCCTCATACTTATCTATGAATTTTGTCAGAAGAAGAACTGTTCGCTCAATCAGCTACTTGTTAGAGTTATTACAGCCCTCATTTAACTATCCCATGCAGATTTAAGTAAATTACACATAAATTTGTTTTTTTTGTTACTAAATCTCACCATTTTCTAACCTCAAGGTAAGATCAGACAGGAGATTACAGACAGTTTCTATGACTTGTAGATTCTTGGCCTTGAAAAAGATCATCCAAATGGACTCTCGACCCAAATACTTGACACTCCTAACTTTGAATTTATCATTATTCTCAACAACTATAAGTCTTTTCATGATATTAATATTTCTAAAATAAAGAATAAAGCAATCTAGGACGATAGGAGTGATCTTAGTGTAATCAATCTTCTTTTCATTACAAAGAATGTTCTAAAAAATGTAAATAATCATTTCCTCATTGAAGAACTTATTGATCTGTGTGTTGCCCAGGTCGTTCTTCTGAATCATCCAGTTGAAGAATCCAGAATTATCAGGCATGTTTTACGCGAACACATCCCATAGTTTGTCCATCTATTGCTTACTTATCTCCAATTTATAGTTATGGCTCGAGATCAAAAAATCAAGTAAATTGAATCTTCTCTCCTCATTAAGTTTGTGAGAAAATTTCCCCTCTATTATGATGTCCTAAAGGTTTTGGGACTTGTTTATCAAGCTAAATTGGATGATTTTGTTCCTGTATCTTACAATCTCATCGATAATCAATGTTATTATTGAGTATTTGCCGTCCAACTCCTTGTATATGCTCATAAGAGAGCTGGGGTGATCTTGAGGGATATCACTGAACATTCTATTAAGTATAAAAAAGGCTATAATAAACGCCTGATAAACTGAGTTACCTGATTTAATTAATTAGAAACAATTATTTAGGAGAGTTTTTTTCACGTATCTGAAACAATTTAAATTTGATAACTGCTGCATTAGGTCATCAAGCACTATGGAACATAGCTCGGGGGTGAGGGGGCTGGAATCTAGCATAAGATTCCACATCTCATTCAATCCATAAAATTAAGCAACCATTTCCTCACTGTCAGTGAAGTGGATGTTATTGTTGAGGTTCATGAAGACTTTTTTATTAGCGTTTTCGCTGAATTCTTTAAGTAATTTAATTTTTAGCTCATTGTATTCACTTGGTTTTATTGATTTAATTATACTATACACTTTCTACAGCCCCTCTGAATCCAGGAACCATGAAATTTCCTTAAGCATAGAGAAGCCTGCCCTCACAGTAGTCTCGTGTTGATCAATTATCGCGTTCCATAGATCATCAAGCAGTGCTATTGGGAAGGATTGATGTGTGCACAAGAATTTAATAATATCGTGACATCGTTTTAGAATCTCAATGTGGAGGGAATCGCCGATCAGAAGCTATAAAATTTAATTTCTAATGATCCAATCAGTCAATATCATAGGGGTAAGGTAGTAGGTCCTGTCGGCGTTGTTTGGGTCTTAATTATCCACCTTCTCACTTATCTCGTTAATCTCATTCAACCCTTTAAGTTTTTTTTCAAGGAAAGGGGATTTCAAAAACTTGAGAGCTAAGTTTAGATCAATCTCTTCTTTGATCCTGTAAAACACAAGTTGATCAATGTGCTTTAGAAAAAGTATTTTTGCTTTATCCCAAAAGAATTGAATCATGTCTTTGTTCATTTCTTTTATCTCCCTCTCATTAATAAGTTCGAATCTTTTTTAGATACCCGATAAGAGAGTAGGTAGGAAGGAGGATAGAAACTCGGGCTTCCAGTATTTTTATGTACATTATAAAATTAGTAATATGTCTTTGAAAATGGAGAAAGGAATGGGGTTGTCGGGTTCTTGTTTATTAATTAAGTTGATTATATTATTGAATCCTCCGATTTCAAAAAAATAATTTACAAACAATGGGAGGATTGATTTTTATATCATATTTATTTACTATTTTTTTAATTAATTTTCTTCCATTTCCTCCTCAATTTCTGGAATTTCGAGAGGATAAAATTTGGAGATTCCTGAGTCTATATTTTTACATATAGTGTCTCTTAATTAGTATATTTGTTGGAGATTAGACTGGTATAAAGCAAGCAGTCTTTCATGAAACCCGAATATCCATTGGAATTAAATAATTAATTCGTAAAAGCATTCCGATAACGCGGTTTCATAGTTCTCCATAAATAAATTGCAGTTTTACAGACCTTTAGAAAACTTTAAGTTTAATAAAATAAAATTTACAGCTTGGTATAATTTCGGTAAAATCTGTAAATATTTTACCAAAAGTTAAAATTATAATTTTATATAGTCGAGGACTTTTTTTAAAGTCTCAGAATTTTAAAAAAATTATTAGGACAGTAAAAAATCCAAGTATTGGAAATGGACCCCCCGTATTAGTTGGGTGATTTTAAACGGAGCCTTTTCATCGTTTCTTATAATTAAATCATCGTTTATTAATTTCTCTAGCTACTGGGTCATCTAGGGAATAAACTAAATAAAATACTTCATTTAGCTATTAATTACTAAATATTAAATCCCTTATTGCTAAAATTCTTTAACCCGTATATCCTGTATAATAATATATATATTATACCAGAAGTATATCTTCGATAAGGACCAATTTTATTCGAGTTAAATCGCTGGGTCTATGTATATTATGTTAAATTTATTACGTCATCCCAGCGGCTTGGCCATCCATCATAGCGTATCACTATAGTTTTTTCCTATTCATTGATTTTATAAACCTATCCCACCCTCCACTCATTTACAGAGTCTTTTGCGTCAATAAAGCAATTTTTATAAAAGTGATCCGAAATTTCAGTTTTTTTATATTTTATTTCCATTTATGTTGTCATAATAATGTTTATATGTAATATCCAATTAAATTTTTTTATAAAATTTATAAATATTTAATTTATGCGCATCTGAGATTTAAAAATTATTTTATGTTTAATAAAAAATATATACAAATATCAAAATTTATAATTTTATCTAAAAAATTTATTTATCTAAATAATGAGAAAGATGATGTTAATCCTATCATTATTATATATAATGTCTGTAATTAGAACAGAGGAAGCCATGCCAATCCTTATATCAAGCAGTAAGAAGGTTTCACCTGTAGATATATTTACCGATCAATCCAGCCTGATAAAATAATATACTAGCAATCTAGCGAATAATAAGGTTATTATATTATATAATGTTTAAAGAATTCTAAGATAATTATTTTTGATATTCAAACCCCCTCTTCATTAGCTGACACTACTAATATATTGAGATCATCCTAGTTTAAATTACCTTCTTTTTCAGTAATAATTAATATATATATATATTTAAGAAAGTATTTGTTGAAGATATCGACGTATTTTAAAGTACATATCTTCTTTACGATTCAGCTGATTTTGTTTAAGAACTCGAAAAAGTTACTAACGTTAAAAGTAAAACTTATGATATATACTCTAATTTCATGACTTAACACACCTAGGATTTAAAAAAAAATATAAATTCGATCGAATTAATAACAACACCTTTATCTTCTATGGAAAAATTGGACAAAGTTCTTGAAAAAGATTTGGAAAATTTATAAAAATTTAATGTTGAAGAGTATTTAAATATATTTACACACATAGCTATACTTTTATCATCTTATTTTCTAAACAAATTAATAACAATAGACTTTTGGAAGTTTAAGATGAAGTAGTCGAACTTGAAACTGAAGTTTCAGTTTCAACCGGTCCTGCAGTTACTTACAATATTCTTGCTTAAATGAAACCATCTGCACTGTTTGGATTGTTGGTCTCACTTTTATTGATAGTTATGTTATATGTTGCATCTGGAACTTTGTTATCATTAGAAAGCCCTTAAAGATTTGCTAAATTTAATATGATTGTAGGTAGAGAGTCATGATTCATATTTCTATATAATCTAATTTAAATCTATATTATAAATAAAATTTAAAATATTTTTTATTTTATTTTATTTTATAAATAATATAATTATTATAGTTAAAATATTAAACACTATTATTTATAAAAAAAAATATTTAAATTATTTATTTTAAATAATAATTTTGATTTTGATAAGT